>Ga0256405_10000057_pt1 | contig 324292 bp, 335 predicted proteins | sample RumenRJG_02DNA_FD_189096 | JGI IMG/M metagenome (GOLD analysis project Ga0256405, IMG submission 189096) | Bovine rumen microbial communities from Lethbridge, Alberta, Canada - RJG_02 | ecosystem: Host-associated > Mammals > Digestive system > Stomach > Rumen | place: Canada: Alberta...
TAAACGAGGTTAATTCTCTAATCACTTTTTAAATTTATAAATCACTTTTAAGTCTTAAACGAGGTTAATTCTCTAATCACTTTTTAAATTTATAAATCACTTTTAAGTCTTAAACGAGGTTAATTCTCTAATCACTTTTTAAATTTATAAATCACTTTTAAGTCTTAAACGAGGTTAATTCTATAATCACTATCATTATTCAGTTTGAACAAGTTTTAGGCTGTTAATATGTTTACATAATAACAAATTTGGTGTAGTATATCAAATTATAGATAATTTTGATTGTGTATAGTTGTAAATAAGTAACAATTGATTATTAATATAGATATGAATTATTTATTATTTATAAGTTGTAATTTATTAATAACTTGATTTAGTACCTTTTTATCAATGAATAGTGAAAAAATGGTTAATTTCTTATTTGTATAAGCAAAGAATAGGGGTATTGATAGTTTAATAAACTTATTATTTCAGGTATAATAACATTTTATGTATTATTCTTATATGAAGAAAAATAATGGTACATTAAGTGTCTTACTTGAATTTTAAGTAAATAATCTGTGATATAGAAATTTTCTGTCTGTGATATTTTCAGCACTTAAGGCTCGATTTCGGTCTGTGAATAATAGCTGTGAAATTATATTTTAATTTTATCTCTCTTAAATGGTAAAAAGTCAGATTTAATCAAAAAATCCTTAAGGATAAAATCGGGGAAAAAGGGTCAAAATTGAGTCAAGTAAAGTTCTGAAGTGAAAATTAGCTATTGACAAAGTTCGGAAAATCTGTTAAAATAATATTGTAAATCTGTGAAAGGTGTGGTTATCTCATGAAAACCTCATATTTTAAACGACTTATGGTTTTATCAAATACCATATCCGAAAGAGTATCTATTGAAAAAGAAGGTACTAAAGAATATAATCGTTGGTTTGAATGTCAGCGTGTTTTGTCATCTGTGATTAAGTATGCTTTAAACAGTGGTAAGGGTTCGCTTAATACCAAAATAACGGTATTTTGGGAGTGTGGCTGTGATTATACTGAGGCTTTGGAGCGTCTTGACGTGTCCTATGAAGTACTCAGGGCTTGTTTAGCTCGTGCAAGTAGAAAGCTATACAATGAACTGGGGGTAAATGTCCTTGACTTTATATCAGATGGAAAACCTGTTGATGCTCATATTGAATTTATGGTAAAAACAGGTCAACTTCTATTGGATGATGTAATACCTACTGAGGTTGTTTCACTTCTTCCTGTTCCTGCATTTCATTCAATTATAAATATTGAAGAATGTACTGAAGAATTGAAGTTGTTGAAGGCACTAACATTGGTTTCATTAAAACAATCTATTCAGAATGTAAACCCAAACAAATTAGCTCATCTGTTGGCAATTCTCGGAGGCGATGGTGACTATTCAAGTATTGTTGTAAAAAAGAAATTGTGGGGGTACTTAATAGGAAAAGATGAATTGAAACAAACAATGAACGACCTAAAAGTAAAAAATCTCATACAATGATGGATAAAATTATAACAAGGTATTGACAAATATTGAAATTCATGTTATAATATTATCATAAGTTATTTTTCATTAGCGAAAGGGGATATATCATTATGAACGTATCTGAGATTTTGGAAATTGTAACAGGAAAGAAAATCACACGGCTTGAAACTGGCTCAGAGTGTGAACTTGTAGGTGAAATTGCTTTTGCTCTTGGTGAAGTGTCAAGTGAAAGTGTTGAAGTTGATGTAGAGGTGGACAATAAGATTTCTGATATATACATTAACCGTATGCTTGACCTCGGTGCAAAGTGGGGTGATAGAAAGGCATCTTATTATAATTCAGCATTTTTCATGGTAAAGAATAATCGTAATTTCAACTCGCTTGTTATAAGGAAAACAGTCACGGATTGGACGTTTGATAGAAACGATTCAGTGTTTAAGAATACAATCCTTGACCATAGTGGGGGTTGTGGATACATTCCGCTTGTGGCTTCATTTATTGTTACTAAGTTTCTTACAGGAACAAAGGGCGTTCTTCATCTTGTAAGCAAAACCATTCCTGATACTTATAAAAACCTTTTTGTTCTTATGTTTTACGGTAATAAGATTATTGAGGACATTGTTGAAATAGAGAACGTGTCAGTTCAGCAGGCTGAATGGTTCGCTTATATCACAACTCAGCGTCAGTACGGTAGAATGTTATCATCTGTTGATAGTGTCACAAAGTACAATTGGCTTAAGGAGAATGACATCAGAAATGGTGATATTCTTCTCCTTTATAAAGTTGGTAAAAATCAGGATAAAACAAAACGTGAGTTGATTTCTTGTTATATTGCAAGAGTAGATAGTTACAATCAGTTTGGTATGTCATTCTATGTTATTTCTTCCATTGAAACAGTGTTAACTCAGGTTCATCGTGTAAGTGTTGCAAATTTCAGGGATAAATCTATTGAGGACTATACTCAGTTTAATGCAAGACAACAAACAATTCAGTTTACTTCACTCGGTGTGGATTATCTTACATATGATGAAGAATATATGATAATGAAACCATCAACAGACGATGGTTCTGTTCAACTTATGGTGATGCCTGATGACAAGGGTGGTTGGGATATACAGAAGGTAGAAATGGATACTCTTGAAACAATATACGCTGTCATGGAAAATAGGGGTGTTCGTTTCAATAAAGAACGTTTCTTAGAAATGTATTTCACTCCGAGGGGTGTTGTCCCTATCTATGAAAAATATAGAGACCATCAGCCGACTGAATACGAGGATATGACCAAGGCTGAAATTTTGGCAAAATATGGGGGTTAATAGTTATATGTTAGATACAATGTTAAATGCTGTAAATAACATAGGTGGTCTTAATAATAGACCACCTGATGTAACAATAGACAAAGACTCTGAGTTTTTTGATAAACTCAAAAAGGCAAATATAAACCTTGAGGAATTGGGTTGTATCTTGAAAGAAACCGATAACTCCTTGATTATATCATGTGCAGGGTCAGGTAAAACAACGGCTCTCATTCTTAAAATCATTTATGACTTGTATACAGGATTAAGTTATAAGGTTGTAGAAATTCCCTCAGCTTCAGGGGTAAATTCGGTAAGAGTACCCGCAAATATTCTTGTAACTACATTCTTAAAAAGTGGAGCGGAGGACTTGAAAAAGTCATTCAATAGTTGGCTTCAACGGTTAAATATAACGGGTATAGATACTTCTAAGATTGTATTCAGAACAATGCACTCTGAGGTATATCAAGCTCTTAAGTCAATGGGTGTTGAAATTTCTATTGTAACCGATAATACAAAGTATATCCGTGCCTCAATGAAGTCGTTCGGGGTACGTTCTGTTATGTCAAAATCACGTCAGATAACGGTTGACGAGGTTAGGGATATTGAATGTATTTTGGCTTATGCAAGAAACAGATTGGATAATAAAAAGTATTCTCACCCATTGATGACTGATTACAACATGGATGAAACGGTACTCAAGTATATGCTAAGCGATACCAAAAATCAAAGGCGAGAAGAAGGGGTAATGGATTATGAAGACCTTCAGGAATTGCTTCTTGACGCTTTGAAAAAGAATCCAGCTGTTCAGTCTGTTATAAAACAGAGATATGATTTTATTTACTGTGATGAGTTTCAAGACACATCTCAGTTGCAATACGCACTTCTGCAATATTACTTTGACGCTGCAAAAAGAGTTATATGTATAGGTGATGATGACCAATGTATCTACTCATGGCGTGGTTCGGACATCAATATAATCACAAATTATTTTATAGATGATTATACTCCAAATGTATATAATTTATCAACAAATTATCGTTGTAAATCAACAATTCTCGATGCTGTTATTCCCTCAATCATTAAAAATGAAAACAGGGCTAAAAAGGAGATAAAAGCAGCAAAAGATGGGGGTACATTGAATGTCCTGATTAACCACACGGTATCTGAATTGATTAGGTCGGTTCAGAATGATGTTTACAATGGAAAGTCAGTTGGTATTATTTCAAGAACAAATAATGACTTGTTAATTCCTGCACTTATTCTTGAGTTAGGTGGTGGAATAGATTATTGTGTATCAAAGCAACTCAATGTTAGGGGTAGATTACCGAGGTTTGTGTTCGGGTGTATAGAGCTTTTAACCAAACGATACTCAGACTACTTTGAAGACTACTTTAAACAGGTTTTATCGTTCGGTAATAAATCTGAAGCAAACTTGTTGTGTGATATATTGAAAAATAATCAGAATTTATCTATCTTCAGTATAAATAGTGAAGACCTTGAGGCTTCCGTTCCAAATCTTTATTACTCTTTGTTAGAACCTTTAAGGTCATATAGAAAAGGTGCTGATGGTGATAGGGCAGCTTATGACGTGTTGTTGTTTATTATGCGAGACTCTTTCAGGGGTACATCAGCATACGCTAAAAAAGCTCACGACTTATTTGATTATACTATTGACCTTATCCATTCTGAACTGTGTCAAGATTTATCATTATATGAATTAGATACATTGTTTAATTCAACAATACCTTCTCATTTGGATACAAGAACAACAAGAAATAATGCACTTGTAAAACTTACAACAGTACATGAAGCAAAAGGTAAAGAATGGGATAGTGTTTATATCTGGAACGATAACGATGGGGTATTTCCTGCTCAGGTAGGTCAACGTGCATTGTCACAGGATGAGTACGAGGAGGAGCGTCGTATTCATTACATAGCTTGGACACGTGCGAAAGAAAAGTTAACTGTGTATGCTACTCAGGGTACAATGAGTCCATTTCTTGAAGAATGTGAGATAGAGCCTGATATAGCCGAATATAAAGTACGACAAACATTTAGAATGAATGGTTGATTCTTGACAAGCTAAGACATTGTCTTAGCTTGTTTTATTTTTATAAACTAATGTAGATATGTTTTTTATATGGTTCGTGACTTGTTAGAAAAATTAAAAACAAGGTGTGCACATGTTTAAGAAAATTACAGTTGCACTGATATTTGGTTATTATACAGTTACAGTCTGATGATGCATTAAATTACTATGAATGGTACTCGTTTATGTTTAGTACATGAACAAGTACCTTTTTATTTTTATATATATAAAATCGAAAGGTGGTTATAAAATGAAATATTTAGTAAACAATAGTGCTGGTATCGTCATGTTGCCAAAGTACGCAGGGATTGATAAGTATATTACTGTAGATGTGAATAAGGGTGACACGTTCTTTATAATCGAGCACAACAATGAATATGTTGGAGTATTCGATATAGAGGGGGTAGAGGACTTTGTAGAAAAACATATGGATAATATATCTGTCACAATGTACAGAACAAACGAGTTTTTCAAGATGGCTACTTTGATGATTGATAAAATAGTTTCCATCAAGATTCATTCTTATTCTTATAGTTGTCATGAATTAATTATGCTTTTCAATAAATTGATTGATAACAGCTTCAAAAATCAGATAATAACCAATGGTAAAGTATTCTACGATGTTACATATAAAGCCAGTGGTTCTACATTCTGTTCCAGATTCGATAGTATAATTGATGCAGGTGTTTTACTTGACAATCTTGAAGATGAAAACATCGTAAAGATTGATATGGTTTATGATAATAACCGTGTTGCCACAATCAGTAATTTCGATGACGTTGATGATATATTTACGTTGTATTCCACCACACATTTTGGCGAAATATCGGATATTGTTGATTTGTTTGAACAGTTTTTGAGATGATATTATGACTAATAAATAGTTAGGAGGTATATTATGGTAAATATTTGTTTATCACTCGATAGATCAGAAATAAACAGAATATGGGGTAGTACTTGTTCAATTGTTGTTCATACACCCGATGATTTTTATGTTGTGGACGATGAAAAAGCAATAGATTATCCTGTTGATGAAATAAAAGAAACAATAGAGAACTTCTATAATATTAAATCAAAAAGAGTAGTAACTGATGGTTATTATGTCTACGTGGTAAGTAATAGAAGCATAAATATGTAATAAGGATAAGACTATGAATAAGTGGGTTTCAACATTTCTAAGTAAGCGTCTTGTATTTAGACCTTTTGAGTTCACCGATGCTCAAGCAATATATGACGAATGGGGTAAAATAACCGATGTATCAAAATATGTCACATGGTGGCCTCATGCAAGTATTGAAGATACATTTAACTATGTAAGTAAAGTTATCAACAGATATAACGATAATGACTACATGGAGTGGCTTATATGTTTACGTGATACAGGTGAACCTATTGGTGCTATATGTATTCAGAAGATTAACGGTAACTGGGAAGTCGGATATAACTTCACAAAATCTCAGTGGCACAAGGGGTACGCAACTGAAGCTCTTTTCAGGGTTCTTGATTTTGCATTTATGCACATGAGGCTTTCTTGTGTATACTCAAGTCACCTTGAAGAAAACAAAGGTTCGGGATACGTAATGAAGAAGTGTGGCATGACCTATGTGGAAACAAAACCAATCACTACAAAGAATATCGAAACGTCACTTCTTGTTTATAAAATCAATAGACTTGATTGGCTCATGACACGTGTTGAATCGGAAGTACCTAAATTGTTTCTTGACGGTTATACATTGAGACCTATGATACCATCTGATATAGACTACATGTGTGAATACTTCGGTGATTCAGATGTTATAAGATATCTGCATAAAGATACAAGGACATCAAAGGTAGGTGTCAAAAACAAGGTTTCTGAACTGTTGACACGTTGCATTGAGGAGAACTTCTACTATTGGGTCATTGTTGATGATAATGATACACCAATAGGTAACATAGCTCTATGTATCGATTCATCTATTCATGCGTATGTATCTTATGTATTGTCAAAAGATAAATGGGGTATGGGTATCATGCCTGTTATGCTTAATACAGTGATAAATTATGCCTTTACCAATTATCCAGATATGTGGGTAGTTGAAGGTTCTTGTGCGTTACCAAACAAAGCAAGTAGTAAAGTAATGGAGAAATGTGGTATGATATGTCACGGTTCATATAAATGTGGGGAACATCAGATGGTGAATTGTGTATCAGGTAAATATCCGTTAGTACGTTATCAAATAACAAGAGTAGACTGGAGGAAAATTAATTATGAAACTTAAGTTAGATCATGCACACATAGGTAAAACAGCGACGGAATGTTATCTGAATATAGACGGGGTACTAAGTTCTGTGGAGGAACGTAATATTCGTATAGGTGACTTCAACAAAAGGGTTCTTACTGCCATTGTTCGTGAGATATACATTGCAATTTATCATAAATCATCTGTATGTGAAGCAAATGACTTTGCAAAATCTTTTGTAGGTTGTTACACATCAGATGACCTGATTCCTTTCATGTGTAATTATATCACGGACGAGGGTTTTAGGGATGCATTTAATAAGTGTGTTAGACTCAGGGATTATGATTCCGCTGCCGACTTGTGCAAATTCTATGTCACATCATTTAAGGGGAAGGAACTCGTATTCTACAGTGACAGAGCGATGTCAATGAAGGTAGACACTCCTAAAAAAGCATATGAGGGGGTAGTCCTTCGTTCGCTTGTACCTATGCTTATTTTAATAAGCAAATTAAACTTAATTTCAAGGTGTAAGTGTTATTATAAAAGACAAATCTATCCTGCTATGAGTGCATTTGGAGTCTACATTACATACGGTCATTATGAATCAATACAGTATAGTGGCAGTATACCTGACATAATGAGGTATCATCTAACTGTTCTTAAATTAGCATCAATGATGTGGGTGGCACCTGATTTTAGTGATTATATCATACGCACAATAAAACAGGCATCAGTAGAAACTTTGTTTGAACTTTTTGAATTGATTGATACAGTGTACAATAATCACTTCATTATTAGTTGTACAGATATAGGTCTAAGGTCACTTATAAGATGAATAAATCGACGCGGTGGTTTGCTACCACCGCATTTTTTTATAACATTTATAAATACTAAAAGTTCTATAAATTATAGAGGTTAATATTATAACAATCTCAAAATTTATTGTTAACAAAGGAGACGTTACTATGTTTGAAGTTGTAAAATGGGAAAAGCGGGAACACAAGGGTGCTATGATTAGATTACCTCAGAGAGCAACAAAATCTGCGTGTGCTTATGACATCTATTCACCTTGTAATATATCAATACCTGTTGGATGTTCTGCTATGATATGGACTGACATTAAAGTTAAACTTAAGGATGACCAGGTATGTTTGTTAAATGTACGTTCGTCAATGGGTAAATTTCCGATTATGTTAGCAAATACTCAAGGTTGGATTGATGCAGACTACTACGGTAACGAAGGAAACGATGGAAATATTGGTTTAAACCTGCTTAACATTAGTAAAAAACCTTATGAAATTAAGGAAGGTGACAGGATTGGGCAGGCAATGATTGTAAAATTCTGTACATTTGATGATAATGTAGACACTGTTCGTAGTGGTGGATTTGGTTCAACAGGAACATAAAAAGAAAGAAGATGATGTATATGAAAATGCTATACGATAAACAGGAAGGTTGTTTTAAGGTACTTGATACAAAGCGTTATGCAATAGTAGATATGGACAACCATACTGGGTCAATTTATATCAATCACTACAAGGATGGTACCATATACACGGGAGCAAGTCCTTTTGTAAATGCTGAGTGTAGCTGTGTTGAAGCATTTGTTAAAAGTGATACCTCAATGAAAAGATTAGGTCTTATAAATTATGACTCAGAGTGTCTAATTCTATATTCAACAAAGAAGATATCAAAACTGAAAAAAGCGTTTGAATCAATTGCTAAACATAGTAACATTGACCACATAGAGGTTGTTTACAGTGAGCACTCTACGGTGGGTCTTGACAGCATAAATGGGGTAGTAGAACACATTAAGACGCTCAGTTCAATGAATGATATGGGGTACATCTACATACATTTATTTAGTAATGGTTTCAGAGTTTCAGATGTATGTCTATATAAGAAAGGTTACCAGTCAATAAAGTTTCAAACTTTTAAGACTGTGGTGTCTTTCGATAATAAATGTGTAAGTGACTTGTTTAATCTATGTATTAAATTTGATAAGGAGTAAGTTCATGCAAATAAATATAAATAAAAAGTATGGTATATATGAATACTCCATAATTTCTGATGACAATATAGTACACTCAGGTACTACGTCTGATATTGATGTAATATTGAATAAGATAAGGATAGAAAATGGGGTAGATACATTTCCTTGTGGTATAACATCAGGCAAGTTTACTTTGTCAGGTAAAGGTTTTGAAATTGACAAAGATAAGACAAAGGTATTTATATATGACTTTAGGGATTCTAATAATAAACGTTACATTTATAGAACATTAAAATGTTTGACTTATGAACTTAATAAAACATATAAATTAATATATAAAATAATATCTCGAAGGACAGCTTCAAACTCAATTATAATAAATTATATAGATATTATTTCTGAAAATAAATAAAAAAAATTATTACTCCCTATTGACAAATTATGAAAAATATGTTATAATATGTATATAATAATTTGAAAGGTGGTAAAATTATGATTATTGCTGTAGATAAGGTAAACAATAGGGCAAAAATTGTTGATAGCGATACAGCCATACTTATGCGTAATGATGGTGAATCGTTCTATCAGTGTTACGACTCTGTTGATTGGCTTCGTGAAAGTATCACAGACGTACTTGACAAAATAAATGCCGATGTTATTAAGAGATACGAGTCAATAAAAATGTGTACTATTGTCGATAATGACATAGAAACAACAGCAGTAATTGAGAGGTCTTGTAACTTCTATGAATTGCATATCATAAGACCATTGTATGCTAAACCTATTGTATCTGCGTTCAACAAGGTTTCTAAGCGGATAGTACCTGTAAAGTTCAAGGTATATGTATGCGAACAATTGATAGATCGTAATAGGATGATAGATAACCTCAAAGAAATTACCGAGGTCTTTGAAACATTTGGTGAAGCTCAGGACTTCTTTGACAGGTCAATAAATAATAATACAGTAACAGCAACAATCGATGCTTATGATACAGATGATGTTTATGTAGCAAGTATTATGTTATCAGACGGTGACTTTTTCTTCAGAACAGTTAGTAACACCGATAGTGCGATAATCAAAGCAATGTATCAATTTATGCAAAGTAAGGTAACAAACAAATAAAGAAATGGGGGTAGTACATGGATTATTCATTGGAAGTACAGCAATTATTCAGTAAAACCTTTAATATAAACCCAGAACTACTCCCCGTTTTACTAACAAGATTAGAGCAAGCAGCTACCAAAGCTAAGATTTCTAAGTGGTCTGAAATTTTGTTTTCAAATAACATCGACCAAATAGAGGGTGTATTTGAAGAAATGCGATATTACTATGGTATAGAGGTAGATAAACTTGAGAAATAAATCAATTGAAATAAATATGTTGAATGAAACATTAAAGGCATTTAATGACGGATGTTATAGAGCTGGTAACAAATCAGTCAAGACATCCGCCATTGATATATTAAGTGATGTAACGGTTATTTTGCCTGATGATTTGGATAAATTGGCAGACATCGACCCCGTTATTACATCGAATCATTGTAAACTTGATTGTCAGAATGTAGACACGTTTTCAATGGTAAGAATATTAAAAAGCAAGGGGGTAACCAATATAATTGCTCTTAACCTTGCAAGTCCGGTCAATCCGGGTGGCGGTGTTCGTAAGGGTGCTAAGGCTCAGGAGGAGGACTTATGTAGAAAGAGTTCACTACTTTTTTCCCTTGAATCACAGGTAGCTAAGGTCTATTATGACTATAATAGAAAAGCTAATACATTCATGGGAACAAGTGCAATGATGGTTACTCCAAAGGTTGAAATTATACGTGACGATAATGGCAAGTTTTTACCAGAGCCTGTAGAAACTTCTGTTTTAACCTGTGCAGCACCTAAGTTAGTTAAGGGTGAAAAACTCAATATGAAGAATTACCGTTCATTGGTCTATAACCGTATTGGTTATATGTTAACGGTTCTTGCACATCAGGGTTTCAAAAACTTGGTTCTTGGGGCATGGGGTTGTGGTGCATACGGAAATGACGCTGCTATCATATCAGACTTGTTTAAAGCTTCAATAGTAAACTTCAAATATAAGGGGTACTCTTATAACGAAGTTTTTGATTCAATCACATTTGCTGTTCTTGATAAAACCGATTCACAGTATAATTTCAAGCAGTTTAAGCGTAATTTCAGGGAAAAGTAGTGGGAGTGATAAAAATGTATGCGAAGGAAAAAGTGTTAATAGAGTTAAAAGATAAGGGACTTAATATATTTCCATATGATATAATAACATCAGAAGCCGACTTGTTACATTATCATATATTTCATCCGAATTTTACAATTCGGTATACTCGTGAGGTTGCTTGTGGTGACCTACCATTTTATATTGTTTCAAAAAATACAGATGCTTATAAGGTATTACATATCGCAAGGGAGGCTGAACTTCTCAATTGTGCTATGCTTTGTTCAGACGGTATAGTACATGATAAAGATATGGTTTGTAACTTTGTATTTAGTAAGACAACAGATGGTAGATTCCTACTTGAATGGCACACTGGTAATATTCCACTTCGTCATATGTACAAAAATGCGGATACAGCGGTAATTGAAGGTTCTATTCTAGGTTCAACCGAGGACTTCAGTCATAAGGGGTATAATACAAGAAGTCTTGGATATACAGACCTGCAATATATCCTCGACTTTATGGAAGAAATAAATATATTTAATAAGCAGGTCGAATGTACGTTGTACAATAAACCAGTAGGCATAAGAAAGGAGCGTATTATAGTATGGGGACTTTCTTAGGAATAAGTAGGTGATATAATGATAACAAAGGCACAGTGGTATTCTGCTAAAAATCATAAGGTCGGCAATGAAATTGATTTTAGCAAAACTCCACTGACAGATTATAAGGAACTTGTATTGAAACCATCACATGACATCTCTGAAAAATTAAGTAATTTATGTGCGTTTTTAGGTATCAACTTTGTATCGGCATATAATAGTATGATTAAGCAAATGGGTGACGTTTATAGGATGGGTAGTGTTGAAGGTGGTTGTTGTGAAGCATGTGAATTGAGATACGGTGCTTACGATATTCAACGAGGCTTTTATAGTTGGTTAGAAAATGAAATAATTCAAGCACAAGGGCGATATATCTCAATATGTGACATAAATTCAGTAAGTGACTTAAATTTATTTTGTGAAGTAAACGATTCATTGTACGATACTAATTATGTCGAGTTATTGTCAAGCAGGTCTGAAAAAGAAAAACCTATAGATACATTAAGACGTATCGTCATAATGAATAAATGAGGTGTATTATGAAAAAATATTTAGTAAACATGCCTGATTCAGTAAAAGAGTTTTGGAGAAAAAGAGAACAAGAGGTTTATGCTGAGGAACATAAATTACGTGAGATAATAAAAAATAGCTCAGTAGTTCTCACGTCTGATGGTACTTTACCTTATGCAGTAAATAATCTGTATTATCAGAATGGGGTAGCATGTCCAGTTAGGTTGGATATTAACTTACAGTGTATGTTTAATACTCAGTCTGTATTTATATGGTTTACACCGAAAGATAATGTATTATATGGAAAATGTGAGACACATATCTTAATGCGAACAGAACTTGTTTATGATATTATGGATATAGAAATAGTTGAGGTTAATATACCTTTATCTAAGGTATCAAAAGAGGTTCGTAATTATATATCAGAGCTGCAGAAACGGGTACTTGGTGGTTAATAACCATAATTTATTCAGAAATGTTATAAAATTCATACTCGTGTATATACTTTTCTTTATAGTAAATGAGGTGATATTATGACAAATGTGGAAAAAAGGCTTAATAGAATTTCCAACATTAAGGATAAATTAAAAAATGGGGAGCATATACTCTTTACAGTAAAATACAGGGTTTCCGCTGTTGGTAAAACGTGCGGTCAGTCGATATGTAGTTTATATGCACTTGGTCACAAAGTCAGTGACAGAGTCGGAGGGGGTAATGAACTTGTGAGTGGTTGTTTTTGTGATTTTATAAATATAGCTCTTCAGCAGGAAATGTTAATATATAATAAAAACCACTCATCTTCTGATTTTATAAATGTACATTATAAAGACATAACTATTATTGATAATGGTTTAAATTTTCTTTGTGATAAACTTCCAAAATTAGGTTATTGTTTAAAGGATATAGGTAGAAACAATTATGTGATGTATAAAGTTGATAAAAACTAATATAAAAATCAATAGTAAATAACATCACATTTTTAATTGATACATGATTTATAATTTAGCACTCTTTTTCAACATATAATGGAGGTGTTGATAATGATTGGATTATATAAAATTCGAGAGGACTACTTGGCTTACATTGACGAACAGTTATCTAAGTTGCGTAACAAATATCCAGATTGTAACATAAGGGTAGTAATTAAGAACCGATTTTCTGAATTAGTCGGTACTAAGGAGGTTACATTCTTAATCATTCAGGTATCAAGTAACGCACTCATCAATGGTCAGCAACTAATTGCTCATCTACAATATACAGAAAAGGGTAACATAATTACACCATATGTAAATTTACCTGAAAGTATGTATAGTCAATGGTACAATGTACCGATAGTATGCGAGCATTGTGGGGTAAATAGAAACCGTAAACACTCATTCATAGTACGAGATGTAGCTACGAATACTTATAGACAAATCGGTGACTCTTGTGTTAATAAGTATACACGGGGTGATAGTGTAGCTGCTGCGAGGGCTATTGAACGGTTCTTAGGGTTATTTACACCTGAAAAGCTTGAGGCTTTATATCAAAGGGAGCCGATGCCACTGTATCTTTACAAAGACTTGATAGCAAGTATTATATCAGGCAAGTGTTACAAGGCTGGGTTATACGATGACCTTACCGACAAAGCGAAAAAGTTCATAGATGATATGCATGTTTGGGTCAACTCGCTTGATAGTAGTAATGTAAAAAATCATAATTATCAGACATTAATAAAAACTGTATTTATCCACAAGGATTTTGTTGATGACCTGAGAAAAATGATTAATGATTACAAGTATTTCTTAGATGCACCAAGACGTCAGGCGGAGGCTGAAGCAAAGAAGAAAGAACGTGAACGTAGAGCTTACGAAGAAGGTAAAGCACAGCACAAGCTAGCAATAGGGGTATACCGAAACGATCTTGAACGAATATTAAAAGAAAATTCAAAGTACATCGAGGCTTATAAAAACAATCAGGAACTTTTGAATACCAATCTTAATGAAGTTTCACATACATCGAAACGTTTAGGTGAAGTTGGTGAGAAGGTTGAAGTAACCATATGTAGTGTAGTGTTAAAATATAAGAATCCATCTGACTTTGGTGGCCATTATGGTATATACATATTTGAGACATTAGACGGTGACGTTATTCAGTGGGGAACTACTGTAGAAAAGGTTGTTGATAAATACAACTTTCCATCAGTTGTAGACGAACCTAAGTCAGTTGGGTTCATACTCAAAGGAACGATTAAGAGTCTGAAGGAAAGAGATGGTAACGAAACAACTTGTTTAACTAACTGTCGTCTAAAAGCAACAGTTGTTCCTAAAAAGGTAGACACTTATGATTCAGCATTGATTTCGCAAGTTCAAATGGGGTATCGTACACTAGCTAACTACAAATTAGGTTGTCAATTTGCAGATAAACTTAAAGACTACGATGTTTACCTAGAAGAACTAAAGAAACAAAGAGAACGAGATTTAAAATCTGTTAGTTCTGATAGACTTGGTGAGTCAGTGGAATTAACAATAGTAAGTATACGTGAATTTTACGACGGTTACAATACAGCTTACCTTGTCAGATGTTCAGACAATAATCTTTACAAGTTTTATTATGATTTCTACATCTTAAGGAAGTTATGTATTGTTCTTCCAGATAAGGTAGACATTGAGGTACCTGTAAGTCAAAAGTGTAAGTTTAGGGGTACACTTAAAAGTTCTCATGTATATGACGGTATAAAGTACACTTGGGTAGCATATCCAAAAATTCTATAATGGAGGTATACTATGTTTTACTACATTGAAAAATGTGACAGTGAATTTGCTTGTTTCACATTAGAAAGACGGTCTATGGAATATTACACAAGCGTGGATAAATGTTGTGTAACATTAAGTCCTATTTTGGACTCAAAGGTTTTGAAGTTTGTGAAGCAAGGAAAATCAATAGATGGAGTAGTCTATTATAGACCTTATTATGAACTGTGGGATTACATCAATAATCAGCTTAAGACCTCCGAAATAAAAGAGTACATAATCAGATATGCCGATGGCACTGAGGAACATGTTGATAAACTTGATGCCGATGCGATAGACAATAAGAAGAAATTTAACATTTATGTTGAGGCTATTGGTATTGATGGTAAGGAAGTTGCGCATATTTCCGACAATAAATTATTTATCAGGAACTATTATGATGGTCTTAATTTACTTATGGCATTTTATGCTGATACATACGAAATAAACAAACCATTAGATGAGTATTTATAATAACATAAAAAAATAATAACACTTTTGTAATTTTTATTAAAATTTTGTAATAATTAAGCCACCTTAATCTATAATAAGATGAAAGGTGGTTTAATTTATGAAAAAAATAATAGCGATAGTAAGTGCAATAGCAATGTCAATGTCAATAGTGGCTGGTAGTGCTACAAGTGTAAGTGCAACGTCAGGTTCTACGGGTGTCGGTATGTCGGCTCACGCATTGAAGGCATACAATGAGAATTGGCAATACGTGTATGGTAGTGCAACAACAGGATATGTTGATTGTTCAGGACTAATATGTACATATAATGGGGTAGGTGGCAACCGAGTTGATATGTTAGGTAGTTCATCGGAGTGGGGTTATGTAAGAAATGGTATTCCACGTATACATGGTCTTGGACTTCATCAACCTGGACATGTTGGTGTCTACATTGGTTCTAACACGGCTATTGATGCACGTGGTACTGGTTATAATTGTGTAATGCACAATCCGTATAATAAGTCATGGGTCGAATGGTTCAAGATAGCAGGGGTAGCATACCCGAATACAGGTTGGGTTCTGTTTGATAACAAAGCTTTCTATTATGAAGACGGTCAGTATATAGTAGATACATCAAGGGAATTAGATGGGGTAACCTATAATTTTGATAGTTTAGGCAGGTCAGATGTACTACCACCTGAGGATGTGTATACACAGACAGATTATTCAAACGTAACAATTAATCAACCTACGGTTTCATATGCACCACAACCTGTTTCTACTGAGGGGCAAGCACAAATAGACGCAGAAAACAGGGCTGCTGAACAGCGAAGGGTTGAGGAAAAAAGAAAAGAGGAAGCACGTAAAAAGAAAGAAGCTGAACGCAAAAAGAAAGAAGCTGAACGTAAAAAGAAAGAAGCTGAACGTAAAAAGAAAGAAGCTGAACGCAAAAAGAAAGAAGCTGAACGTAAAAAGCGTCGTCAAGAGGCTATAAATAAACGTTTAAAATTTGAGAAATCGAAATATTGTAACATAGGTAGTACAGGACTTCTTGTAGTTGAATATCAAGAACTTCTTAAAAAGTACGGTTATTATAAGGGCGAGATAACCGGGTATTTCGATGAATCTACATCTCAGGCTTTATCAGACTTTGCAAAAAATAACAAATTAATGGCTGTTGGTATCGGTGATGAGGGGATTTATAATACCCTTAAGTCAACATATGTAGAAACAAAGCCAATTACCTTTGAACCAATGCCTGGTGTTGCAATTGAACAAAAAACAAGGTTACAGTCAGATGGAAAGATTGTACCTATAGAAAATAGTTTTATGTTTATTGATTCAACTATCACTTATAAGTAAATATTACTCAAATATCTACTAAAAAATTTAATATTATAGTGAGAAATTTTTTACATACGTTAAAATTTTAGTGTGAAAAATTGAAAGCTATGGATTCTTAAGGTGGCAAAATATAGAAATATAGTTTGCCACTTTTTACTTAGAGGTGATATTATGAAACATGAAGTAACAAAGGGGGATATGTGTAAAGCAGTAAGAGGTAACTTATTATCTTCCTACATATCAATTTTATTATGTCAACAAAAAGGTGATATAACGGAAAAACAGTTTCTCACCGATTTAGCTATTGGAAGTTCTCCTATGTATTCATTAGCAAAGGATATGGTTCAGTATAATATTAAAAAATATTAAAATCAATATAAATTTTATAATAAATTTTATTTAAAATCAGTACTTTTTATTATAATATATAAAGAAAATTAGTGGGGGTTTTAATATGAAGGCTAGTGAAGTGTTGCAGTTATTAAAAATTACAAGACCTACATTAACAAAATATGTTAAAGAGGGGAAAATTAAAGTGACTGTGAAAGGTAATGGGCAATATGATTATGATGTAGACAGTGTATATAAGATGTTAAATAAAGATATAGAACGAAAGACATATTTATATGCACGTGTATCAACGGTAAAACAGAAAAAAGATTTAGAGAATCAGATACAGTTGTTAAAAAATTATTGTTTTCAGAATGGATTACAAATAAATGGAATATACACTGATATAGCAAGTGGTATAAGTTTTGAAAAGCGTAAAGATTTCTTTACAATGCTCGATGATATTATAGCAGGTAAAGTAAAAAAAGTGGTAATAACATATAAAGATAGATTATCACGTGTAGGGTTTGAGTTATTTAGTTATTTATTTAAGAAATACGGGTGTGAAATAATTGTTGTATCAGAGGTAGGTTCAGAGAAACTTGATAGTGAGGAAATATTTGAGGAAATTGTGAGTTTACTTCATTGTTATTCTATGAAGCTTTATAGTAAGAGAAAAGGACAGAAAATTAAGTCGGTGCTTGATGAAAAGGATGATAACACATGATTGTAACAAGGGTAGAAAAGCATGTTTTAAAGCAGAATAATGTGTTTTATTCTTTAATTGATAACTTTTGTTTCAAAGCAAAGAATTTATATAATCATGCTAATTATATTGTACGTCAAGCATTTTGTAGTGAGAATAATTGGGTGAGATATAGGGATTTAGATTTAATACTTAAGAATGATATTGAATATCCAGACTATAGGGAAATGCCTACTGCACAGTCAGCACAGCAAATACTGAGATTGTTGGATAAGAATTGGAGTTCATTTTTTAAAGCAATAAAAGATTGGGGTATGCACAAAGATAAATATTTAGGTAAACCTAAACTTCCAAAGTATAAATCTAAAAATGGTAGAGAAATACTAATATTGACAAATCAAAATGTAAAGTTAAAAGATGATATATTAAAGTTTCCAAAAACATTTAAAGGTTTTAATATTACACCTAGATTTATAAAGCGTACAGATTTTGTATCATTTCAACAAGTTAGGTTTTTATCAAGAAATAAACATATAATTATAGAACTTGTTTATAACATAGAGGTTCCGAATACAGTGAAGTCTAATGGAAGATATTTAAGTATTGATATAGGTGTAGATAACTTAGTAGCCATGACAAACAATTTTAACAAAGCACCAGTTCTCATAAATGGCAAGGGTCTAAAATCTATAAATCAATACTATAATAAAAAATTAGCATATTATAAATCAATAACAAAGGTAATGAACAAAAAGGACTATTCTAATAGACAAAATAAACTTACTATGAAAAGAAATGATAAAATACTTGATTACATACATAAAGCTAGTAGGTATGTAGTTAATTATGCTAAGAAGACTGATGTGTCAGTTATTGTAATAGGTTACAATAAGGAGTGGAAGCAAAACAGTGTAATGTGTAAACAAGTAAATCAGACTTTTATTCAAATACCATTTAGTAAATTAATAAATCAAATAAAATACAAAGCTGAAGAGTTTGGTATTGAAGTAATTTTAACTGAAGAAAGTTATACATCTGGTACGTCATTTTTAGATAATGAACAACCTATAAAAGAATACTACAATAAAAGTAGAAGAATATATAGGGGTTTGTTCAAGACAAAAAGTGGGGTAGTAATAAATTCTGATGTAAATGGTGCATTTCAGATAATGAAGAAAGTATTTCCAAATGCTTATGCAGATGGAATAGAGGGTTTAGTGTTTAACCCAGTCAAAGTAAGTGTGTAAAGCTGATTGACAAAGTTTTAATAAAGTTATTTATTATATTTTAATAGTTTTTATTAAAAACAAAACATAATACATAGATTGAATAATGATTTATTCAAACCTTTAGGTGTCAATAATTTTGAAATAAACTTTATGAAAGAGTTGGACGCGAATGTATTTAAGTTTATGTATACAATGGCTTTTTCTGAAAAACCTGCATCTGTGCTACCCTTGGACAAATTAAGGAGTGTTCAGGCAAAATTACATGCATTTATACGTCAAGATATTGATGTATTGTTTGGTATAGCAAAAGCTAATGACCTGTTTGATCCAGTACTTCTAAAATATGGTATGAAAATAACTGATATGGAAAATAACCCATGTATAATTTCGAGATGTTGTACAAGTTTTAATGACATGGTTTATTATTGTTTCGTTCATGATAAATTGAGGGGTACTAAAATGTCTAATGATTACTCACTGGTTTATGATGACTTAAAAACTAAGGGTTTATCATATGATGATAGATTAAAAATTCTTCAGTCATATATTGAGGACGTATCTTAATAGGGGGTAACTATGAATATTGTTGTAAGAACGCCATCTGGTAATTATTTAGTACTTAATTATGGGCGCTTTATAGTAGCATCTAAGTTGTGGCGAGTGCCATTACTTGATAGTATGGCTAAAGCGAATATGTTTAATCCAAACAATATGAAGGCAAGATATGTAACAATAACGGATAGTTATTATAAAAAATTGATAAATTAAGGAGTTATTATGGAAAACTTATGTACTAATGAAATTATATCGAAAGCATATAAGCAGGCTTTAATTTCAAAAGCTCTTATAGAAAATGATACATGGATATATCAAGATGAACTAAGTTCAAACCATCTTGACATTTATAAAAGACCACTAAAGGATTTATATGATAACAGTATAATGTTGATTAAGTCTGAGATACATAATAATGAAAGTATGAACTTATTTGAGTTGGAAAAAGTAGAATTAGAAATATCAAACACATTGGGTATTTCTCTCGACAACTCAGGTAGGGTCACGGCAATTCCTGTTTGCGTTGAAGCCATTATTGTTGACTTGAGAAAATGTGCATATAAAAAGTATTGTACTATTAAGGACATTAGAACAGTTATCGAGTGTGTTCAGACATGGAAAAATCCTATAAAGAACATCTGTAAATTTGTGGATATACTTGACAAATTGAATATACTTTATAATAAAGCAATAGTCGCAATTCAGAAGTATGGTACACATCAGATTGATTTAAATGCTTTTGATTTGGAAATCAAGAACATAACATCAGAAATGAAGGACTGTTTAGATACTGTTATTGACCATGATGAAGTAAAGGCAGACTTCAAAGAAATAGGTGCTACGGGGTATACAAAGCTTAATCGGGAATATGAAAAATTTCGGTTATTTTATAATCGTTTATCGAGTGATTATCAAGTTATCAGGTCGGTCACAGATTTGCTGTAATGGCTCAGAATGGCTCAGAATGGCTCAAAAGTCGGTCAGGTGTGTAATTTCATATTTCAAGAAAAAGTCGCTCAGAGGGGATTGTAAGCAATTTCAGGCTCAGTGGTGTTATTTCACAAAATAGGAAATAATCAGTGGGAAATAGTGATTAATGGTGGTTTTGACGGATTAAGAAATTTCTGTAAAAATTTTGAAAAAATGTATTGACAAATTCGGAATATTGTTGTATAATTGTAAATGTAATCAGAAAGCGATAAACAATATCATAAAAATGAAAGAGAGGATAAAAATTATGATTATCAACAAAAATGTAAAAGTGGAAAACGGGGTAGTAACTCTTAAGACACCCTCATGTTCAAAGGCAAAGTCAATCGTGATTGATGAAAGTTGTCTTGAACCTATGCAGTCAGTTGATGTTACATTCGATGGTAGTAATATCAACATCAAGCCATGCGAATTTGACGGTTCAGCTTACATAATCACCGAAAAGTGGGGTGTTCTCTACGGTGAGATGACACTCTGTTCACTGATGTTTATTTCACTTACAAGTGTTCTGATTTCAGTAGACAACGGCTATATCTGCTATGAGGATGAGAACGGTGATATTTACTGTATCGGAAACGACGGCACACGGGGTAAGGTCACTCCAGAACAGGCTCAGAGTATAAACTGGTTCAAGGCTGCAGACATGCGTGATGTACTTCCGTTGTTCCTTAAAACAAGAACTCAGCAGTACCCTGAAGTTATCAGGCACTATGTTGATAACTTCGTGTTTGCTTACTCATTCAAGTCAGAACGTGAGAAATATTCGTATAAACTCTGTAACGTTGACGATTCTCTTGTTGCACCTTATGGTTTGGTCTACACTAAGTTTGTAGAACTTGACCTCGATGGTTCAACCGATGATTACATCGAACTCGACGATGAGGACGAGGATGAGGACGAGGATGAGGTAGAGGAACAGGACGAAGTAGATGATGCCTTCCTTGATAACTACGAGGAGTACGATGAAGAAGACCTTGAAAATGAGTTTGATGACATCGATGATATTGCCGATGACGATGAAGAATAAGTAAAAATTTATTTACATTAAGATTTTTAATAATACTTCAATCAATAAATCGCCACCTTTGTCTATTATATAATAAAGGCAAAGGTGGTGAAATTATTTTATGGTTTTCAGTGGTACTGATTTTGCGAAGTCAATTATAGAACAGGGTTCAAATTTCTTGGTATATGGCGACCCTGATATTGACGGAATGATTGCAGCATACTTGGTATGTGCTTATCTAAGAAAACGTGGAATAACTTTTAATTATTATATTAACTCAAATCGTAAGCATGGGTTTACTTTGCCTTTGGATAAAGTAAGGGGTAAAACCATAATTGCGGTTGATTTTTCTATGTCCGAAAAAGAACTTGAGGATGTAGTCAATATTGGTGCTAACATAGTATTAATAGACCACCATCATATTGATAGTACTCAACTTGTAATAAAGGACAATGGCAAGAATAGGGGTATTATAATAAATAATCAATACACGTTTGAAGATAAGGCATACCGTTTTTTAAGTGGAGCAGGTGTTGTGTACTATGTGTTGGGGTATATGGAACCTACGATGTTTTCTGAGGACAACAAGGCATTAGTAGGTATATCCTTATTGTCTGATATTCGTGAAATTGAAAATGATATAGCACAAGATTTCTTGAAAACGACTTATGTAGCAAATACACCTATGATAAATAGACTAATTGCTATAACAAAACCTGAATATTCTTTTAGTTTTGGTGCTGTTAAGATGGACAGACAATTTATTGATTATACATTTTCTCCACGTTTTAATGCTATGTTCAGAGCCAACAAAGGTTATGAAGCCTTTGAATACATGCTTGGAAAACCGCTTGAACGTAAGTTCGTAGAAGAATGTCGAGATTTTCAGAATACTATGGTTCAATACATATTGGACAATCTTAAAGGTAAAGAATACTCAGCTTTAATTTGTAAATACATTGAGCATAAAAACATGTCAGATGTAATTCTTGAAACTGATTCAAACCCCATGTTTCATGATGCGGAGTTATCTAACTTTATTGGTTTAGTAGCATCAAGGATAAAAGGAAAAAAGAGTTCTATAGTATACATTAAGAATGGTGACGACATAGAGCGTGGCTCATTCAGGGGTAGCGGAGACCATGACTATTTACATCTATTTAGAGACCTTGGTGGTTTAGCAAATGGTCACAGAAACGCATTTGGCTTTCATTGTATGATATCTGCTACATTTGATGAATTTAATGACATCTTGTATGGTATATCATTATATAATGATAATTCAAACCGTATTGTTGAAGCAAGTAACTTATCAACAATAGTAAACACAACTAATATTGACTTAGCTACATTGAATATATTTAGACGTTCGTCCAATCAGATATTTGTTAAGTATATAGGTTCTAAGGATAACTGTATTGCAACCGAGCGAGGTAAATTAATCGAGTGGCGGATAGATGGGGTACTTGTAAAAAGCTTTGATGCTGATTTAAAACCGTGGAAGGATTTCATTTTGCCATATAAAGACAAGGGGTATACAGTGTTCTACCTTAAAAAAGATATTAATTGAAAGGGGCTAAATTAAAAATGGGTCTGAAACTTGATAAGGATGTTGTAAGAACAAAAAATAAAGCGAAGTTCTCACAACAAATACTAATTATTATTGGTGCTTTAATTCTTGTAGCAGTGGTAATTGTTGTTAACTGGTGGTCATCGAGGGATATGCGTGATACTGTTGAGGTTGCTGTATTTAATACAAACGTAGCACAAAACGCTTATATTAACGCATCCATGATAACCAAGCAAGAAATGACAACCGCCGACTACAAGCGTTCTGCAATTGTAAAAATGTCGGATGGTACTGAACGTAGACAGATTGTGTTATATCAGGATGCTCAAAATGCACTTGTTGGTAAATATGCTGCTAACTATGTAAGAGCCAATACTCCTATATACTATGACGCTGTAACTACAGAGTATACAAAATCTAATTCATATTTGTATCAGATGGACGGTACTGAACTTCTAAAGATTGATGTTGACCCGAAACAGTTTGGTGATATACTTGTTCCTGGTGATAAACTTAATGTTCGTATTACTTACGATGAAACAAAATATAAGATTTTATCAGAGAAAGATTATCTTAAATTAACTGATGCAGAACGTGAAAGTCTTATTACAACAACATCTGTTACCGAACTTATGTTCTCAGAAGTAACAGTACTGGATATGCTTAACGCATCTGGTGAAAGTATATTTGATAAATATTATGCACTTATGTCAATGCCTGAAGCACAGCAGAAAAAGAAGTTTGCTGATGATAACTTCAAAACATCAATCGAACCTAAGTGCATTCTTATTGCTGTAACTCCTGAGGAAGCAGAGCGTTATTCAATTCTTGGTGGTAAGACAAAGGGTTCTCTTATTACACTTCTTCCGAGAACAACAAGTAATCCGATTCTTGAGGCTATTAATTCACTGACAAATGGTACAGCTAAATAAGGAGGAGTAACTATGGGTATTATTAGAAACTTACTCTCACTGTTTAGTGGTGGCACTGGTGAGGTAAGAGTATCTGAACAGTTGCTATTTGATAAGGTAATAGGTTTCAAAGGGGTAGTTGACGGTGCTGGTGCATCTACAATTGTTCAAAATATAGCTGTCGCTTTATCGGATACAACTCATTATAAGATATGTGTTATAGATACCAATATGTTATACCCTTGTCAGTTTGAATTACTTGGTTGTTCTGGTGATAATAAATATGACATCATAGACTACACAAGGGGCATAAAAATTGGTGAAATAGTCAATGAGTCAAGACATGGTAATGTTTCAGTTGTAGGTTTCAAGGATAGAACTGTAGTCGACCTTGTTGCTGTTACTGAAACACTTGGTGACTTCGATAAATTGTTAAATGAACTTAAAATGTTCTATGATATTATTCTTATAGATTTATCTCACGAGCCGTCAAACTTCGCTACTCAGGCGGCTATTAAGTGTAACAAGATATTTATGGTATGTGATGAAAGTGTAAAGAGTACATCAAACCTCATTCACGCATATAATTATATAACAACTCTTGGGGTATCTCTTACAAAGTGTAGGAGAATTATACTCAATAAAACTACGGCTATTAATACAGGTATTCGTGGCACTATAAGTGATTTGAAACTTGAGATATTTGGTGAAATTCCTTTCTCAGAAGCAATTTATAATAGAGGGGTAGCCGGTAAACCTTTTTATGGTATGGCTACTCGAGATAGTACCATTACTGAGGCTCATATCCTTATAGAAAAATTACGTAAAGATATAATTGAGGAAACACCTCTTAATCGTAAAAATCTTAAGGATAGTAAGGAAAAACATTCAAAAGAAACTGTTGCTGAAATTGATTTTTCTAATGAAGATTCAGAAAGCATAGAGGAACCTATTAAGGAAAAACTCACTTATAGTGAACCTGATGTATTTGGCAAAGGTGAATCGCAGGATGATGTGGAACCTGTATTTAGTGATGGAGGGGAGTAATATAAATGCTAAATGAACATACGATTTACAGTATACAATCTATGAATAATGTTACTGACCTCTCTCGTGAGGACTCAATAACATTTGAAGAATACGTTTCTCAGTGTAGAACATTTGTAGTAAACAATATGTCTATTGACGGTCTTTCAAACGCGTCAGATGATCCTAAGACACGGCATAAGCGTTTGATATCTCTTATTGAAAGTTTTGTAACTAAACACGAAATGAATGTCGAGGGGTATCTTACTCAGGTTGGTACTATCAACAAACAGAAGTTGCTTGATGACGTTGTTGATACTGTAACTGGTTTGGGTATTTTGAAGGATGCATTTGAAAATCCTGATATAGACGAAATTCAGATTAATGACTACAAGACAATCTTTGTAGTCGATAAGGGTGTAACAAAGCACCTATGTGATTCTAAAGGTCAACCGTTGTCATTTTTTAATAATGACGAGGTTCATACTCTATTCAATAAGCTTGTTGACGATGGTACTGGTTCAATTCCGCAGTTTACGGATGGTTATCCTATTGTTAATACAAAGACAGCTCGTGACCAATATCGTGTATCTGCAGTTCATTACGCCGCAAATGCACGTGACTCTGATTTAGGTAACAAGCCTATAACGTCTATGGTTATTCGTAAATTCCGTAAGGTTAAGCTTACAATGCAAAATCTTATTGATACTGATACTTTAACTCCTAAGATGGCAAGATTTTTGGAGCTACTTGGTAGAGCCGATATTACAATGTTCTGTGTTGGTAAGACTGGTTCTGGTAAAACGACACTGTTAAATATTATTGGTTCAACAATTCCAAAGAATAAACGTATTTTGCTTGTTCAGAACCCTACCGAAATTACATTCTTTGAGCGTGACACATATCATAGAAATATAAGAAATGCTGTCCACTGGGAAGTTCGTGATAGTGGTTCAAAGGATAAAGATGCTATTTATACGGCAACAATGGAAAACTTAATGTCAAATACACTTCGTTTTACTCCTGAAATGACAATCATAGGTGAGGCACGTACAAAGGGTGAGTTTGAACAGATTAAGCGTTCTATTCAGATGGGTCAGCCTGTAATGGGTACATTCCACGCATTTGATACTGAAGAGGCTATTGGACGTATGGCAACTGAAGTTGGTGGTGACATTATGGAGGCAAAGAACCTTTTCGCTAATAGTGTTGACATCATTGTATCTCAGTTCCGTTTCCTCGATGGTACAAGACGTGTTCTTGAAATCTCTGAGGTGTTGGGGTTAAATCCTGACGGTTCAGTTAATGTTAATAAACTTTTTGAGTTTGAGCAGACTGGTAAGATTACAAAGAACCCAAAAAATGCTCTTGACCACGCCGTCGGGGTATTCAGACAGATTAATGGTATCAGTGAAGTACTTCAGAAAAAGTTCTACCGTTCTTCAATTTCAAAGGAAGAAATTCAGGAGTTTATAGATGTAGACCCGACACCGAGTAAGGAGGTATAACCTATGGATTTAAAAGACTTACTTGGTAATATTCCTGGTTCATACGTATCAATTGGACTGTTATTCATATTGGGGATATTATTCTTTGTATTTATTTACTTCAATAGACAGATTCTAAAATTGATAGGAAATATACGGCTTGGAATAAACAAGTTTGTAAGTAAGCACTTTGGTTCAACTTTTAGGTCTGCTGATAAGAAGTTCAGACGTACAGCTTTTCTAAGAACCGAAAGTTTATGGTATAAGATATATAGAGTATTCGACAACATGATAACAAATCTAAACCTACAGAAAAACGGTGTTACAGTTTTCGGTTTGATTTTGTTTATGTGTGTATTAGCATTTATAATTACACTCATTATTAGTATTCTATTTAACTTTGGTATCTTTCTTGGGTTCTTTATGTTTATTACCGCATTTGTCGCTGTATTTGTCGTATTTATGTTTAATTCATTATCACATAAAGAGAAGTTTGAAAATGAAATAATGGATGCAGTAGACTTGTTGGTATCAGACGTTAAAGGGGGTATTCATAACGCCATTACAAGGTATATGGAAAGTATTCACCCAGATATTAGACCCTACTTTTTAGAGTTTATTGATAACACTAAAACAAAAGGTTTATCCTTTAAATCAGCTATGTTGATACTTAATGATAGGCTTGGACCGACTTTCAGTGATTTTGCTCACAAGGCTATTATGTATGAAGAAAAAGCTGATGCTGAGTTTGACGATATTTTCTCAGCAATACTTGAAGTAAATAGACATAAACGTATTCTTAGAGCTAAGAATAATTTTGCATTTCAGCAACTTATGATAACATTTATTATATCATTTGCAATGGTTGCTGGCTTTGCTGTATACATCACATTAACGGAGCCATTTGTAAGTGATTTTCTTATAAATAACATTGTAGGTAAATTCTTACTAATTCTTGATTTTATAATATTTATTGTGGTACTTGGCATATTAACGTATCTCAAGGCTAAGTCATTTGAATAAGGAGGGGTATCATGGACATTAGTAGTATTGGTTTCAAGGATATTTTTCTTTACTCTGTACTTGCACTATTTATCTTTTGGGTGCTATTGAAATTCAATATGATTGGAGCAAGGAGAGGTACTAAAAAATCATCCAAGCAACGTGATAAGGAAACTACAAGACAGAGAAACCGTAGACGTACAATATGGTTTATGAAACAATTCGAATCTCTGTATAACTTTATAGGGTATACCACAAAGGAATATGAATTTGAATTGAAATATAGACTTGAGCGTTGTGACATTAAGGTTAGAAGTCTTGAACGTCCATTAAAAGTCAGTGAACTTATAGGTATTTTTAGGTTTATTCAGATATTAACGGTACTTATCACAATAACTGTTGTGTCTTTAACTTTGAGTCCCGTTGGACTTTTAATATTAGTCGGTATATTTATTCCGAAATTATACTCTGGTCTATTAAAATTGAAAATTTTATCTGAAGATGAAGAACTCGAAGATAATTTTCCTGACCTTTATCTATTATTATATAGTAGGTTAAGAAAAGGTGCTCATACACGTATCGAACCAACAATTCAAGACTATCTAAATTCTCTTGATGATATGTATGGTACAGGTGTAGGACACATTCCAATCCGTAAGTTTTGTTCAAGATTTATTGCTAATGTAGAGATATATGGTGATGAATCTATGGCAATAAAACGTATGCGTGAGCATTACAGGTCACCTACAATGATAAACTTTTGTAACCTCGCTATTCAATCACTAAGTGGGGTAGATAACAGTGATAAATTACTTACATTTAAACAAGAACTTGCAGAAGACCGTCGTGTAAAGATGGACAAAAGAGCTGCAGCACTTGTCGAAAAAGGAAATAAGGTTATTTTCATAATCTATGTTATACTTTTTCAATTTATCATATTATCTTGGGTTTCAAAAGTCGACTTAAGTATGTTTAATGCTATTTTAGGATAAGCTTACACGAGTTGAATTTGCAAATTATAAAAATTGCCCCTTTTTATGTTGCAAATTTAGCTCTTTACTATAATCAGCTCTTTATAGAAGGAGGTGTGGGGGCGATGAAGAAGACAATCAGAAATGTGTTCTTGATTATCGGTGTACTTGTACTCTGTCTTTTAATCTGGGCTGTATTCTTCAATAATTCACTTGAAGCTGCTTGGAACTCAGTTAGACAGCCGATCAACAACGCATGGAACGCAATTGTAGGCGGTGGCGATGATGTCATTCAGGACTGGGATGGTGCAAACGAAGGTCTTAATGGCGGTGCTAACGTTGATAACCAGATTAACAATACCCAGCAGGTATAATAAATCTGTGTAACAGCAAACCCAAAGGGGTGTGTACCATAGGTACACACCCCCGTTACATTTTATAGGTATTATATATTTTTATTGAAAAAATATATACTAATGTATATAATATTATAGAGATTAAAATAGTGTGGTGAAATAACATGCATAGAGTTGTAAGTTACGTTTTTGGTTGGCTATTCGCCATAGTATTAACATTGATGATGTGGAACATATTCATTAAAGAACAACCGAGGTTGTATGAAATAATGGACTCTGCATTATCAAATGAATGGAACAAAGACACAGGTAACAACGGGCAATTAGTAAATTCAATCAGGGACAAGGTATGGAACGCCGATACTAAAAATAAGACGTTGATTGCCTATGTAGAAAGTTAAGGAGGGGTAAGACATGCATAGAGTTGTAGCATGGGTTTTCAAGTTTATAGGAATATCCATAATGCTAATGATACTAATGGACACAGGTATAATGTTAGCTGATGCTTTTACAACAAATGGTAGAATACAGGCACAGGCTAATCTAATGCAGATGGAAATAGCAAAGAATAACTATCTATCAGATGAGGCTGCTAATGTATTTCGAGGTACTAATTCGTCAGGTTCTACTGTTGGTACTGGTTTCAAAAGAATAGTTGAGTTATCTAAGGTTTACAAAGATATAAAGTTTAATTCAGGTGCAGTTACTGGCAGTGTATCTAAAGTTAAGAATTACGGTGATTATCACGTGCTTAAAATAACTGCAACAATAAATCCGTGGCATTATTATTTTTCAGGTCATGTAAATGGTGGTATCAGAAAAATAGCAAAAGAATCACAGATAGTATACACATTTACAATACCTTGTTTAAGATACATGAAGTAATGGATGGTGACAAACAATGACAAAGATTAGGTATTTACTCTTATGGGTTATTGTATCATTTCTCATTATGTTCTTTGTATCTTGGGGTATTGAAAGTGCTGCTCTTGAATCTGAAGCTCGACAAGTGCAGGCACTAACAGAACTTGCTGCTGATTGTGCATTGCAGGCTGGTCAAGGTATTGACGACTTCTTTACTACATATGATACATGGGACGCCCCTGCAGGGGTATGGACTAACCATGGTATTAATGGTAGAACACGTTCTTCAGATCGAAATGGTTATGGTTTAAATATATTATACCATGCAGGGAAAAATGCAACAAAATATTCTTCATCTGACTTGTTTAAATGGTATTTTGGTGAGAGTCATGCTTCAAATACATATGATTCAGGATTAACAACTTACGGTAGTTTCAAAGATAGACAAACATTATTCACTAAACTATATAATGGTAAAGCTACAAATGCGACTGCTGACGCTAAAGCATTTTTGAAGTTTGCAAGGTCAAAACAGTGTTTAAGTTTAATGACTCAGATTCCATACATGAAAGATAATGGTGACATTCTTTGGGTTTCAGTACCCCGCATAGCTTTGATAGGGGCACAGTGGATTTGGGATAATGAGGCTGATTATGTAAGTACTTTAACGAGTGATGTTCTTAGTGCTTCTGTTCCAAGTGGAGAACGTAATGACGCTAAATCATTTGGTTGGAAGGCACTTGTGCAGAATGATTATATGTATGCAACTAAAACCGGATATTTTGGTAGATACTTTTTGACTCCATCGAAAGTTGGTGTAACTTATGTATCTCCTGGTCTTGTACAGGCAATATACCGTAATAATCTTGATATTATAATGAGGTACAAGTATAATGAGGACAGTAAACTTGCAGAGCATAATGGTATATTACTTAATAGTTTCAAAGATAGTACTGATTTTACTTCTTCAAGTGTAAAAACAAGTATCAACTCATATAATAATACATATAATGAGAGTTCACACGTAGGTGTTATAAATAATGGTTTATTCACAGTAAATCTTGACCACTCGTCTATTGAAAAAATAGAATACAAGACAGTAGACGTATTTAATTCTGCTAATGCAGCTATTATAGAACAGTTATACGGTGGATATGTAGAATTCAACTCAGCAGGAGGGGTATCAAGTACAGGGGTAATGACTGCTAATAAATTGAAGGATAGGTTTAAAAGGATTCATATAAAACCTGATAACTCAGTTTACCGTGAATCTAATAATTTTATTGTTGTAGCAAAAGTAACATTCTCAACGGACGTGATACTTAACCATAAGACAGCGGTGTTTACTAATTGGAATGTAAGGTTTGATAATGGGGTAGCACATAACTATAACGACATAATTCAGACAACGGGTAGTGGTACAAACCGATCCACAAGGAGTAAAAAGTATACTTATACAAGATACTACGCAGTAACCGCATAATACAATGAGGTCGATTTTCCGACTTGAAAATCGACCTTTATTTTATTATATAATAGGTTTTGGAAATAGTTTTGACAGTTTTCCAAAACTTATAAAATGAAAACCAAAAGAGGTGAATAAAAAGATGTTGTACATACTTACAGATAATGACATTTATACAATCGCATATATCTGTCAAAATGGGGTATTTCCTGATAAGTACGCCTTGGAGAGCGAAAGTATCAAGAATGTTATGCCTTACTTTAATGAAGACGATGAGGTTGTAGTATTAACTCAGGGGCTTATTAACTGGACATTTGTAAGGTTGACAAAGTTATTGAGTGCCTTGGAGTCTTGTACAAACCTTAAATCTTGGAAAATATATTCTACTATTGAATTACCTCTAAAATATGATTATATACTTGTAAGAGGTGATTTATTCCATGGGGAATATGTAGATTATAAACACAGAAAATGGGGTAAACCATACAAGGCAAATTTTGGTTCTGTATACAAGGATTATGATAAACAGAAGGAGCCTTTGTCATTCGACTTCGATGAAGAAACGGATGAAACGGAGCACATGGTGGTAAGTAATGAAACGCCTTTACATTTAGTTAAGGTGGATATATCTAAGCGAAAGGACGGTTAATAATGACAACAGCGAACGTGACAATTCTTGTAGACTTGGGTAACTCTGAGACAAGGGCAGAGTTAGTCTACATGGGAAAAAGTGTAACAATTTCAGTTCCTAATAGGTTTTATGAACTGAAACCTAACTATTTAATTCCTGAGGAATACCGTAACAGTGATTCGACTGTATTCTGTAATGACGGTATCTACCTAGCTAACGGTGAGCTAGTAGCTATAGAGTTTCCAAAGAGGGGTCTTGCTCCGATTGGCTTTAGCGACAAGTCATCGCAGATTACATCAAAGTATAGTATTATACTTCTTATGATTAAGGCAATAAATAAAATCAGTGGTGACATTGGTGCTAAAGCATCAGATATAAACTGGGTGTTTAATATTGCAGTTTTACTTCCACCGTTTGAACAGGACAAACGAACAAATGACCAACCGAGCGGTAAAGAAGCTATGATTGACCTTATTCGTTCCATTACACAGATTAATAGTGTATCACCCGTAAAATACAGTGTTCCTATTGCGATTAAGGAAATCAAAGTATTACCTGAAGGTGTTGTAGCATTTACAGCGGCTATGTTTAAGCTTGAAGACGGAAAGATAAACATAAATACTGATAATCAGAAGTACAAGCAGGGGTACTGTATAGTACTCGATATTGGTGCAGGGACAACCGATATGGTAGTTGTCCGTGACGGTAAGTTTATTATGTCTACAAAGGAGACTTTTAGAAAAGGCGGAAATCTTGTGGAGTCCACTTGTAGAACATTGATTAGACGTAAGTATAATGTATCTCCCTCAGATATGAAAGAAATAATAGAAACAGGGGTATACCATCACGCTAATGATACTCTAATTGTTGATGACCTGTTGGATGAGGCTAAAAAAGACTACGCTGAAAATGTACTTCAGGATATTATAGCTTACCTCGGTGAGAAAGATATACCTGTTCAGGAATTGAGGGGTGTTCTTACTGTAGGTGGTGGTTCACTTCCTACAATGCGAAATGGTGTAGTAGTTAGTGAGCCTATGTCAGCACCTCTTGTAGCTCTACTTAAACAGTTTTCACCGTCAATTGAACAGATAAAGTTGGACTCTAATCCACGTTATGCAAATCTTGACGGGTTGCATATAATGTCTACAGCATGGTAAGGGGGTAGTGATATGATAATCATTATAGGTAGTTCAATATCTGAGGATAAATTGCCAACATTTTCAGAGTTCAAAATTATTGAAGGTGCAGCAGAAGCAAAGATGACGCTCAGACTCACAAATAATCCTACTGCAGTTTTTGTTCATGAATCACTTGCAAAAGATTTGAATACACCGCTTGTATCAAAGGCAATTCGTGATAATTTTGTTTACTTCTCAAATGATAATGACCTCTTAAAGAAGATTTCTGGTATCTCAGATGAAGATAATAGTAATAATGAGGCTAAACAGGATACAGTTAAGGAAACTCCAGCTAAACCTGTGGAAGTTCCGAAGAAACAGGATAAACCGACTGTAATCGTACCTCCTGCGTCTACTCCTGCACCTGCTACCGCTGTCGTTAGTGAACCGGCAAAACCAGTTCCGGCAGATGTCAAGAAGGAAACAGGGGTAAAACCGGGGGTTACTTCACAGGAGAACAAACCAGTAGTGACTAATGTAAGTACTCCTGAAACAAAACCTGTTGTTTCAACATCGATTGACGATGGTATAACTGAGATAGATGAAACTGACGATGATGTTTTCTCAAACACATTTAAGATTCCTATGTCAATCAACGGCAGTTATGATGCTATGGCTGCTAAATTAAAAGCTAAGGAAGAACAGTTATCACAGTTCCAGCAGATGTTTACATCTAAGTGCGAAGAATATGACACGATGATTCGTGAACAGGACGAAAGCACAGCACAGATAATCAAGACTTATGAGAACAAGTTGAAGGAAGCTTCTACTGCATTTAATAAGTTGAAGAACGATTATTCAAAAGCAATGTCAACCACTGGTAAATATCATGTATATGCTGAAAAGACAAAAGGTGTTCTAAAAGAGGGGTTTGCACCTGCTGAGAAGGAAGCTATTCAGAGTCTTGGTCTTGACCTTTGTATCATGTGTACTGCAGGTGATGTTACGGATATGCATTTTATGATGCAACAGAATATTGAAACATTTAAGGAAGATTATGTATTCATCGATTTTACAGGTACACATTTCTTTGATACTATGTATCAGACTAATTTAAGTGGTGCACTCCGTCTGTTTAATTTTGTATCACAGGATGAGCTTACATCTCTTAAGAATAGTTTCTACCATAAGGAAAAGGCTGATATAATCGCAGAATATAATTTCCATGATATTACATTCCTCGATAGTGATTGGGTAACATTCTTTAAGAACCTTAAAATAATGTTCCCTGACCGTAAGATAATACTTCTATTCAATAGTATTTCAAGTTTTTCGGTTCTTTACACACTCTCAAAGTTGGCTACAATATTTAAGGCTTATGTGCATCTGCGTTGTTCGTATTTTTCAATTCAGAATACATATACAAGACTTCGTCTTGTACCAGCAAGTAGGGGTATCAAACTTGTTGCTACTTACTACTTCGATGACGTTAAGGATATTATTACAGAAGTAGGTAAAAAGTATGAGATAAAGACAAGTACTGATATATTGTCACTGTCTACCATAGAAAATAGACTTAATAAGTAAGTTTAAGGAGGGTTGACAGTGGGTGAAATAAAGCGGGTGAGTGTTAGTCTTAAAGTTGATTCAAGTGATGAACTTTATTGGTCTTTAATACAACCACTGCAACAAAACCGTCAGTTAGCAAGTTTTCTTGTAACTTTACTTCAGGCTTACAAAGATGACGGTGATGTTCATGATTTAGTAGACACATTCGCTAATGAAAATAGTGGTGTAGCAAAATTAAGGGGTCACTTGGAAAACCTTATTGACTTACAGGCTAAGGCTACAAGATTTGCGGAGGACGTTAATGATTCACTCGGTGGGGGTAATAACGAAAGTACTATTGAGAATTTTTTTGATACCGAGGATGTTGAGGATGATTCTATTAGTGCTGAACAAGGGGTTCAGGACAGTCAAACAGGTCAAGTTGTTGTTAAGCCTGCAGGTGTTGTAAATAGACCAGTTGATGCTTCTAAAAAGACTAAGAGTAATAGTTCTGCACTTGCAAAACCTGGTGAATACATTCCAAGTCAGAGCATAATCAAAGCGGTATTGAAACGTCTTGATGATGTAGAGGACACTTTGAAAGTAATAAAATCTGTTGTACATGTCCAAGATACAGAGGTAAGCAGAGCTGTTGAAAACTCTGTTGAAAATGTTGAAAATATGTCAGAAGTTGATGATATTAAGGATACAGGCAAAGAACCTGTAATATCTGAAGTACCTGATGAAGTCATGGAGTTGTCCGATAAGAAAACAGAGGTATCCGAGGTTTCCGAAGTACCTGAGATCGACAATAATCAGTCTGCAATAGCTAAACAGACAACTGTAGTTGAGGACGATTCACAGAAGTACCTTAAAAGTATGATGGACGACATATTTAAAGATAGTGGTTTATAATAAAAGAAAGTTGGTTACAAATTATGAGTACAAATGGACAGCGTTATATTTTAATTGACTATAATCATATGGCTTATAAGTTTTTCTATGGGGCACAGCCTTTAAGTTCCGTAGTAAATATAAACGGTGTTGATACGATTGTAGACACCACAATAGCTTACGGTACTATCAGAGCCTTGAATAATTATGGTCAAAGGGGTAAATACTATATCGGTATTTGTTACGAGGGTGGCTCAAAGTTTCGTAAAGAATATTTTAGTGGTTCAACAACCGAGGGTTATAAAGGAACACGTAAGTCGATGGATAATAAAATGAAGGCAGCTATTGACGTTTCAATTGATTTACTTGCTAAGTGTGGTGCCGCGCAGTATCGTTGTTTGGGTTACGAGGCTGATGATATGATTTATTCTATTGTAAAGCGTATCAAGGCAGTTGATAAAACAACACCGATTGATATTATCACAGGTGATGGGGATATGTTACCACTTGTAGATGAACAGGTGTCTGTATTTATGAAAGGTACTCGCACTTTTGCTTTTCCGGGTGCAAACGAATACAGGGGGTATTATCAGGTAACTCCTGAGAGCTGGGAACAATATCTCAAAAATACTTCTGCTTATAAGGATTATCTCATTCCGTATAATTCAATGTTACTTTTTAAGCTTATGAAGGGTGATAAGGCAGATAATATACCTGCAGTTACACGAGGATACGGTGGTAAAGGTTACTCAGCACTTATGCAGAAAATGCTTAATGACGGTATTGATTTTTCCGAAGTATTCCGGTATGGCGTAGACTTCGATGAAACAATACGTCCTGTGTTAAAGTACTATTTTGATACAGATACAATTGATAAGATGAAATGGATATACGGGGGTATGAACCTTAGAAATTTCGAGGGTGACATTGCTCCTCTGAAGCAACTTCCAATAGATAAAGTTCACGTTGTATATTCATCGATAGGTATTAATAAAATTTAAGCATTTAAGCGAGGTAAATTAATTTATGTTAATTTACAAATATATCAAGGAATGTAATAAATTTAAGGCACTAATAAAAGTAGAAGAATATATAGGGTTTAGTGTTTAACCCTATCAAAGTAAGTGTGTAAAGCTGATTGACAAAGTTTTAATGAAGTTATTTATTATATTTTAATAGTCTTTATTAAAAACAAAACATAATATTTTCAAGACATAAAGTTTTTAAAGTTATGTTTAGTATACGCGGGTTCTGAAGGTCAGAATTTATTAGTAACAATTTTTGACTATGATACGAATTTTTTAACAGGTTATGTTAAAGAACATTCATTAAACAAGTCTGTAAAAACTGTAAGTAATAAAAAGGTTGATAAGTATGTTAGTGTTGGTTGGAAAGTTGATTTCAATGAATATTATACAAATCAATCTGGTAAAGTGTATATAGACCAACAAGGGGGAGAATTTTACGATATATTCCCTGAAGGTGCAACATTAGATATTTCATCGTTGAAAGTATATGTAGATAATAAAATGGTTAATGAGGCTGACTATACTTATTCGATCGATGAGAATTTTAATAACAGTAACAAAATAATGTTGGCAATAAAGATTAATAAAGAAGCGAAAAATGGTTATACAGTTTATTATAATACTATTCACTCATGGGAAAATATAAATGACTTTGGTGATAAAGCATTAAATTCGGTAATGTATAAGTCTTGTAATGAAACTTTTAGTACAGGTAAAAAACTAAATCAAGGTGATATATATTATTCTGATTTGTTTGAAAATTTAAGTTACGATGACGTTAGTAGCGAAGATAGAGATAAAAGATTATTTGCGTTTAGTGAACATAGTTATATTATAGATGTACCAATAGCTGTTTCTGCCGGACTTAAAAAATCTGTTAAAGCAGGGGATTCTTTGGTATATAGTTCATCAGAAACGATAAGGGGTAAAGTTCCTTATACTTATAATATTAGATATGCTACAGATTCAGAGACTAGGGCTAAAAATATAGTTATATTTGATAACTTAGATAATTATGTAGAAAACCATACACGAGGAGTACTAACAAGTATAGATGTAAGTGAACTAAAAAAGTTGGGAGCAAACCCGAAAATATATTGTTCGGAACAAGATATTGATTTTAGTATTGAGGCTAATAGGAGTTTAAGTAATAATAATTGGAGTAGTTACGAAAATTCTAACTTATCAAAAGTAAAGTCTATAGCTATAGATGTTTCTAAGGATAGTAAAGGTAATGATTTTGTTCTGGATTATAATAAGGCTATACATATCTATATTAAAATGTATGTTAATGAGTTGTCAGAAGACGTAGAAAAGAATAAAATATATAATGGGGTACATTCTGTAAGTGACTTTTTAATAGAAAATAATGTTAGTAACAGATATGTACAATGGGGTTATACTGTATTAGATTGTAGGTCAGCGGCACAGTTTTCTATTAAGAAGGTTGATGAAGCTGATTCTTCAAAAGCATTGTCAAATGTAAGATTTATATTGACTGGTGTTTCTGATTATAGTGGTGATGTTTATAAGTTGAAAACAACTAATAATAATGGTATCATAGACTTTGGTATGCTAGAAAAAGGTAATTATTCACTTTATGAATATGATTATGCTAATCCTGATTATTTTGTGAATAGTTTAGTTTTTGATATAGTTGTTGATGCTAATAACAATATAAAAGTAAACGGAAATAGTATTAATTTACCTTATGTTATAGGTGACACAAGAAGAATACATAATGATATACAATTTAACAAGAGGGACTTGGTGAATAAGAGTGTAGCTCTGGAAAATGTTAAGTTTGTATTAACAGGTACTTCTGACTACAGTACTAAGGTTTTTGAATATGCTTCATCTGATAGTGATGGTATAGTTAAATTTGAAAACATAGAAAAAGGTACTTATGCACTTAAGGAAGTTAAAACAAAAACAGGTTATGTAATTAATACTGCTGAATATAAAGTCACTATAGATGATAATGCACAAGTTAATATTATGAAGGACGGAAATAATTTAAATATAGACTCTAATGGGTTACTGACAGTTTATAATGAACCTCAGCATAGATTGGTAATACATAAAGTAGGAACTATACAAAATGCTGGTGGAGATGTTGATGATGTAGCAGGAGCAAAGATAAACTTGTTAGGTGGTACTGTTGATGGTGATTCTGTTGATATAACTTTAACTACTGATAGTAACGGTTTAGCTATATTTAATGGTTTACATTCTGGTTCATATAATTTAGTAGAAGTAGAAGCACCAGAGGGGTATACTGTTAATTCAAATATTTATACGGTTACTATAAAGCCTGAAGGGATTACTGTTGATGGACTTGAACAAGATGCACAAGGTAATTATTTATTAGTAGATAAAGAAGCAGGAACTTTGGAAATACATAAGAAATGGATAGATAGTTCTACAAATAACCGTGAAGAACCTGTTATACATGTAACTACTAGTATGCCATCATGGAGTGTACAGTTTGATAAAAGTAAATTAAAGCGTGAGACATATGCTACAGCGAGTGGAAATGTTTCATGGACTGATATTACTGGGTTTGAATATACTTCATTATCAGATAGAGATAATCAGATTTTAGCTGATTTAAGAATGTTAGTAAGAACAAATCCTCCTAACGTATATACTGTGGATGATTATACATTGTATAGAGTGGATGACGGTGCTACACAGTTTGTATTATATGCTTATGTAGGTTCTGATAAAAAATTGTACTGGTGGACAAATGCAAGGGATGTCTATATGTGTTCTGATTGTAGTCATTTATTTGACGGAACAAAAATAGAGTCTTTTGATATACAGTATACGAATGTAAATAATAAGTCTGGTGCAAATATAAAATTTAATAAAACATTAGACTTATCTTATATGTTTGCAAATTCAGAGCTAAAAACAATGTGTTCTTATTTAGCTGCTGATAATGTAATAACTGCTAAAGGTATGTTTGCAGGTTGTCAGGATTTAGCATTTACTGATACTACTGCTATTGAATGTCAGCGGTGGAAACAAAAAGAAGATGATTGGGTTCGTGAGGATGTTACTTTATATAGTTATAAATTTTCATTAGGTGATTCTAGTAACTTAGAGGATATATCTTCTATGTTTGAGGGAACGGAGTTAAAGTATGGACCTCGTGGGTTTGAATGTGAAGCGTTAGATTTGAACGAGTTAAATGTTTCTGCTGTACAAAATATGAGTAGGATGTTTAAAGATTCTAACGTAAAACCAGCTTTTAAAAGTTGGGAAAATACTGTAGTTAATGACATGACTGAAATGTTTTATAATAATACTACTATAGAGGTAGTAGAATTACCTCATGTTGTTAGTAGTATTGATTATATGGCAAAGATGTTTTATAGTTGTCAAGCTTTAAAGTTTGTAGACATTAGTGGTTTAGAAACTTCAAATGTTCAAGATATGTCATATTTATTCTATCTTTGTCATCGTTTAACTTCTTTAAATTTAAGTACTTTAAGCACAGATAGTGCAACAACTATGAAATCTATGTTCCAGGATTGTCATCGTATGGGTACTTTGAATTTAAGTGGATTTACGAATACATCAAATGTTACAGATATGTCGTACATGTTTGACCATTGTGGGTATACTCCAAGGTTAAGTGAGAATTATTCTGATTCTCCTACTGATAAAGGTTATGGCTTAATTGAGGGCAGACCGCAAGATATGTACTTTAAAGGTTCATTCAATATAATTGGTATAAATAATTTTGATACATCTAGTGTAACTACAATGAACCATATGTTTGCAACTGCTGGACCTGTACTTGGAGTTTCACTTTCTGTTACTATTCATAATTCTGAAGATACGGGTAAACCTCATCAGTTTACATTTGATTCTAATTATGCAGAGGGTGAAGAGTTAGTTGAATTATATGCACCATATTATATCAGGTATTATGATGGGGTAATGGACACTAAGCAAATGAGTATTATTGCTACAGGGCTGGATGAAGAGACTTATATGGTTCAGACTGGTGCTAATATTGCACATGTTGAAAATGGTATTGGTGTCGATGAGTATATGGAACTTGTACCTATTGAAAAATGTACTAATTCTTTTTACTGGTCGATGGATTTATCAGGTTGGAATACTTCTAATGTAACTGATATGGAAATGATGTTTTATAATGCACAGTTTTTAAGAGATTTGAACATTTCTAATTTTGATACAACTAGAGTAACTAAGATGTGTTTTGTACCTGAGCCTGATGGTGTTTTCACTGATTTTAGTCCTTACACTAAAGGTATGTTTGAAGATTGTTTTTCATTACGGTCTTTAGATTTAAGTGGATTTAATACATTGTCTATAACGAATGCGAGTTTATCCAGAATATTTAAAGATTGTATGGAGTTAACAAGTATTAGTTTTGGTTCTAACTTTTTCACTTCAAATATAACTTATGCTGGGGATATGTTTATTAATTGTAAAAATCTATTATCTATAGATGCATCGCATTTTGATTTTTCAAATATAAAAAATATGAATGGACTGTGTGCTTATTGTTTTAAATTGCAGAATTTTGATTTAGGTACAGGATATTCGATTGAGAATTGTAATTATGCCCGTTGTTTATTCTTAAATTGTTATGACTTGGTGACATTAGATTTGATGGGTGATTTTGATACTTCTGCAAATGCAGGGGATTATGCTACACCTAATATGGATTATGCATTTTATAATTGTGAGAGTATTGTTTCATTAGATTTTGGTGATAATTTTTATTACAAGGGTAATGGAGACAAGATGTTCTATAATTGTAAGGATTTAATATACTTATATTTAGGGGATTGTTGTACACCTAATTCAATTAAAGAAATGTTTAGTGGTTGTGAAAGTTTGCGAGAATTAACATGGTATACATCTTTTAATGGTACTTATTATAATAATAATAACTCATCTGAATTTAAAGGATATTCAGATGTAGAGGGGTTATTTAAAAATTGTAGATCTTTATACTATTTGGATATTAGTGAATTACCACTTGATGAGCCGACTTCCACAAAGGAAATGTTTTATAATTGTAGTTCATTAGATACATTAATGTGGAATGGTCCTGATACATCTAGTGTAAAGGATATGTCTTACATGTTCTGTAATTGTTCTGCTGAAATCACCTTTGATTTAGATACTTCCAGTGTAACGGATATGACCAGTATGTTTGATAAATATGGATATACAGGTGAATTACATGTAGATAATTTTGATACATCATCAGTTGAGAATATGTCGTATATGTTTAGGGGTTGTAAAGCAGAAGTAATAGGTTTGGATAACTTTGATACTTCAGCGGTGACCGATTTTTCATTTATGTTTTCTGAGTATGAAAATGATTTACAATTAGACATGAATACCTCTGGTGGTAATATAAAGAGGATGTTTTATAAATTTAAGGGTGAAACTTTGGAAGTAGATAATCTTAGTGCTGCTAATGTTACAGACATTTCATATTTATTTGCTGAGTCATCTGTAAAGAATTTGACAGTTGGTATTATAGGTTCTAATAATGTTAGAAACATGTCGTACTTGTTTAGTAACTGTAAGCATATGGAGTCGTTAACAATAACGAGTATAGATACTACTAAAGTTACTAACATGACTGCAATGTTCAGTTCATGTAAAAAGATTACTGAATTGGACTTAACAAAGTTTAATACTGCCAGAGTTACTAATATGACTAACATGTTTGTAAATAGTAATTTATTGGAGACTATTAAAATATCTTCTTTATGGGATGTTACTAGAGCTACAAGAAGTGCATCGATGTTTGATAATTGTACAAGTATTAGGGGTAGTAATGGTACTACTTATAATAGTTCTTATACGGATAAAACTTATGCAAGAGCTGATACAGCGGCTAATCCTGGTTATATGACTTTGGTAATGTCTACAGGGAGTGGTGCATCAGCAGTAACAATTAAGACAACATCATCTTCTGCAAGTGGTGAATCATACTGTACTGCCACAGATGCACATGAATTTCATGTAGATGGACCGGATGACCAAACATATGTATTTGATGGTTTAAAACAAAATCAGGTATATTATGTATGGGAAGAGCCAATGGAACATTATAATACGGATCATGGTTATGATAATCCTTTGATTTTATATAACGAATCTGGAACAATTACAAATACAGAAGATATCAAAACATATGATATAACACTTCAGAAAGAGTTGTATAATAAAGCAGGAGATTATAGTGGACTTATAGAAGAAGACTATCGTAAAACTTTTGAAGTAAAGGTAACATTTGGTACTGGGGTAAAGAAAGAAACTACTGAACTCGGACCTGCTGGTTTATTACTTAGTCCTGTAAGTGGTACATATTATGTTGACCATATATTAAGAGATAATACAGTAATTACACAAAAAATCAGTTTTGTGGGTGGTTCATATACTTTCTCACTTAAAATTGGTGAAAAGTATATAATAAAGAATGTACCAGAGAGTAGATATTTTAGTGTACAAGAGATATTATCAGGTACGGATAAAAATAAATACTCAGTAAATTTTGAAAGAGATGGTACGCAGATATCCAAGGTTATTGCTACTAATGCATATCCAGACACTAATGTATCTTATGCTCAAACATCTAAGAATGGTAACGATGTTGATATTACAATAATTAATACTAAGAAATATGCTTATGATTATAATTCGAGTGTGGATGTAAAGATAAAGAAGGAAGTCATAGGTAATGTAATTGATGCATCAGAGGAATTTAAGTTTGGTATGTATTTAACAGATTTAATACCTTATCAAGAGTATAGACTTGTTAGTGATATAGTAGGTAAGGCAGATGTAGTAATAACAGCCGACGATAAAGGGGTAGCGTTTATTGATTTTTCAATGGTTAAAGATGAAACTGTTTCAATTAATCTACTTGTCGGTAGTAAGTACAGAATTGTAGAAGAAGGCGGAGATTATAGGTCTTATTATAATATTGTAGATGCTAATAATGGAAATAATATAAAGAGTACATCAGGAGCTGTTTGGACAAATAATAAGTCCTTGGTAACGGATGAAGAAATAGTAGATAGTAATGAGGAAGTTACTATAACATATACTAACTATAAGTATGTTACACAAAACATTTCTATCAGAAAAGAAACTACTTTAAGTTCTGAAAATAATCAAGATAAGTTTTCATTTAATGTAAATCTATATGGGTTAGACGCAGATTCAAGTATAGATTCGAACGTGGGTAGTTTTAGAGTTGATGGCGATGGCAACTTGGATATTGATATTATAATGAATAGTCAAGATGAAATAATTTTATATAATATACCAGTAGGTGTAGAATATAAAGTAAAGGAGCGAGAATCTGCGTATAAAGCATCTTATACTGTTATGCATGGTGATAGTGTAGTAGAGTCTAACAGTAATAATACCACATATACACCTTTGGAAACCACATTAAGGACTATAGAGGCTTATAAAGATGTTGTAGTGACTTTTGTAAATAGTCGAGAAGGATGCGATGTTACAATAACAAAGAATGTTGATATGACATATGGATTATTAACTAAGCCCGAATACTATGAAAAGGAATTTAGTTATCATATTGTATTAAGCAATCTTACTGGTACATTGCATGACTTGGAGACTGAATTTGCATATTTAAATACTACAGGTGGCGAAGATATAAAGCCCTTAAATGAACTTATAGGTGAACCAGAGGATAGTGTAATGTCAGAGGTTGAATTTGATATAACCTTAAAGAATAAAGGGGTATTTAAGATACGATATTTACCTGTAGGTGCTAATATAAGTATAACGGAACAAGCTGATAATTTCTATGTTATTTCGTGTAGTGTTAGTGCTAACGACGGTGCTGTATTACAAGCAAGTGATGTACAAAATATAGATTATGAGATGCCATTAACTGTTTCTGAAACTATAGATAGCACGGATTCTGATATATACTTTGATTTCTTAAATACATATAAATTTAATTCATATATACTGCCAGCAGCAGGTATGAACAATTACTGGTACGTGCTATATGGGGTAGCATTTATAATGTTAATATTGACTCTTGCTTATACTTACAGTAGTTATAAGAGAAGACAGGAGATATAGTGTGAAATAGCACCGTGTAAAAAGCGGTGCTATTTTTTATATTTATTTCATACATATTTTTATAATATAGTATTATCATTATTTTATTTCATTGTTTATCAAATTAAACCAAAAAATCCGTAAATTTTTAAGTACTTATGTAATTTTCGATAGAACAATGATTAAATCGGTATAGCAACAAGTATAAAAAGTCATAAACTTTTATAGATTATAAGTGAGTAACAAAATATGACATTTTTAATGAATTTCAATACATCAGTTTTTGAAAATTTCTAATATTACCATACATAAAAAATAAATGACCGATAGATTCATTGTCTATCGGTCATTCTTATATGACTTATTAGATTACAATAACAAATTCTCTGGTATTGACATTATACCCTAATTTGTAGTCTGTATTGTGGTCGGAGTTGTACTTGTCGAGTAACTCAAAGATTGGGTGAATTTTAGCTGTACTGGTATTTGATTTCTGTGTTGATAAAATAATCGTTTCAATAACAGGGGTATCTACGTCGTTTATAACCCATGTTCTATCAAGACATACGATATTTAATACTTCCTGTCCATCTTCAACAATTGTCTGAATTGGGAGGACATTGCACTTAGTCGTTGCTACTTTTTTATCCTGTAGCACATTGTAAAGTTTTGCTCTGTTAATAAGATAGTTGTCGATGTTATTGTCATACTCGTTTTCGTGACAAATAACAAAGATATTAGGCTCAGTAAGGGGGTATAGACTTTTGTTCTTAGTGTTTGACATTTGAAAAACTCCTTTGTTTTAAGATTGTAAGTATAGTATACCGTAGGTTTATCATTTTGTAAATAAATTTTTAAAAAATAATTTCAAAAATATTTTTAAACATGGTATTGACAAATTCTGAAATTTATGTTATAATATAGAAAATGTAACTATTGTGCCTGGTGTTTATAATTTTGATACATTGACTTATAATTGTTCACTTGAATATTTATATGACACTTTTGACTTTCTATTTTCTGAAACTTGTATTTTCAACAAATTGTAGGTTTCATTTTTGTTATAGTTGTATATTGATTTTTATAATAGAATAGAATAAAATAGAATAAGGTAATTGATTAATGGTATCAATAAATACATAGGTGGGGTAATAAATGCAAACAAAATTCTTTTACTATCGTAAGGTTCGTTATAACATGACTTTAAAAGAGGTGTCAAATAGGACAGGTATACCTTTAGCATCAATAATAAAGTATGATAATGGTGAAGTACCAATGGAGAACGCATCTTACAAGCGTGTGAAACTTTTGTCACAATTGTTTAATTGTAGCACAGATGATTTAATAGGTTATATAGAATAGGGATAACAAAAGTTCTGACCAGGCTACAAGTTGTTCTGTAGCTTGACACTATGGACGTGTTCAAAGACATTCAGTGAATTGGAGGACTTAAAAATGATATTTATAACAGGTGATTGTCACGGTGAGTTCAAGAAATTCTCAACAAGTAAATTTCCAGAGCAAAAAGAGCTTACACGTGATGATATAGTAATAGTGTGTGGTGACTTCGGTATCTGGCATGACATACCAACAGAAAGATATTGGTTCAACTGGTTATCTGAAAAACCATTTACAATTGTATTTGTAGATGGTAACCATGAGAACTTTGACCGGTTGTACTCAGATGAATTTCCTGTAGTTGATTTTTATGGTGCTAAGGCACAGAAAATCAGAGACAATATATTTCACCTAATAAGAGGTAACATCTATGAATTTGAAGGTAAGACGTTTTATGCTTTTGGTGGTGCAGCTTGCCATGATATACAAGATGGGGTATTAAATCCTGCTGACTTTAAAACAAAATCGGAACTTAATGATTTAGCTAATAAGTGGTATAGACAAGGTAAGATGTTCAGAATAAAAGGTATATCTTGGTGGGAACGTGAGTTACCAACACAAGAGGAGATAGACACAGGTATTAAAAATCTTAAAACGGTTAATAATTCGGTAGATTACATAATATCTCATTGTCTACCATTAGAGATAGAAGTAGCAGTAACAGGGGTAGATGAACCAAACATTCTGACGAATTACTTTGACGATGTAGCAAATAATGTAAGCTTTAAGAAATGGTTTTGTGGTCACTATCATGTAAATATATGTGTCGATGACAAATACTGGGTACTTTATGAGAAGATTATAAAACTCTAAGGAGGGGAATAAATATGATAATTGTTAATAGTGACTGGGCTAAAAGAATAGAATGTCCATGTTCTTTTAGAACATGTTATATGTACCATAACGGGGTTTGCATCGGTGAAATAACAGAGGAAACAAATGATGCATTAGAGACAGATTATGTATTTAAAATATACTGGGATAAATGGGAGAGCGTCGGAGAACCAGATATAGAGGGATTAGATACTGATTTAAGACTTAAAGAATATGTCAGAAGTGGAATAATACCTCAGTTTATCTCAATAAGAGTTCCACCAGATGGTCGTGAGGATATACCTGATAGGATGCAAAGAACTGGTATGACAGGTGAATGGGACTTTTGGGAGTACATGATTCGTAATAATGGTAGATGTTCATCAAGTGTAATTTTAGTAGGAAGAACACCTTATGAAAATATACAGTAAGGAGTGATAATATGCATTGGTACAATCCTGTAAAAATAGATGATAGTTCATACTTTAGACAGGCGAAAAAGAATAATTGTAGGGCGAAAATATACTATGACAGAGGTGTATTTTGTTTTGTAATCAATGATATACTGACATCGCAGGTATTTCATAGTAGAAAAGAGGGGTATACATTCAGCACATTTGAAGAATGTGCGAAGGCTTGTGAAAATCAACTTGACAACATTATAGCTAATAGGTACATGAACAAATTGAAAAAAGAACGTTATTTTGTATGAATATTGTATGGGGGTTAAAATGAAGTTAAGCAAAGAGGTATACGGTAGTTTGGTCATCACAACTACAAAAAGAGGTATAGCAGATAATGGTGTAAATGGTAGACGTTTTATAGACGTTGAGGGCGCTTTTAATACTTTTGTAGAGTGGGGCTGGTAATACGTGTTGAAAAATGTAAGTTAATTTAAAGTTGTTATGTTGTAACATAAATAGTTTTAATGCATAAGAAGGAGTGATAAATATGTTTTGTCCGAATTGTGGGAGCGAGTATTCAGTTGAGAACAAATTTTGTACTATGTGTGGTTTTAAATTTAAAAACTCTGTAAATGATACTACTTCATTAGAAAAAGATACACTTGCTAAGAAAAACATTGGAATAGTCATCGGATTAATTGTTGGTGGGGTTGTTACTGTAGCTGTGATAATACTTGTATTGTTCTTTTTTATTTTCAAAGGTGAAAATTTTTCAAAAGATTTCATTGTAGGCACATGGGTTTCAACAGAAAATAGTGGTCATAGTATAATTTTTGAAAATGATGGAACAGGTACTTTTGATTCAGATGATGGATTGCATATAAATTTTGAATATGGGGTAACTGATGATAATGATTTAATAATAAAGGAAATGTCAATGTTGGGTTCGTCTTTTGGTCATCCTATATCTTGCAAACTTGATGCATCTGCAAAAACATTTAGCACAGGTATTTTTTCTGCATCTTCAAGTTTTTGGAGTAGCACATGGTATATAGATGGTGACAATCTTTATCTGGACGGCGAGATTCTTACCAAAAAAGGTTTGTCTAATGAGATTTCTTCAGATTCAGAGTACACTATTGAACATGGACAGAGTAAAGTTACAATACCAAAGATTATTTGGGGAGAGAGTGAAGCTGAGGCTTTGAACAGTGCTTGTAAGACGGTTTATATAGGAGTTAAGGATGGAACTATTAATAAAGGTGCTGTTGGTTGTTCAAGTTATTACTGGGCACCGTCTGCCGATGCATCCAGGTATGAAAGAAGTTCTACCGCTGAAGGTTTGACAGTTGACAATGCTATGAGTTATAATGGTCTGCACACAGACCTTTCTATGATGGTGTATGTTATATCTGATAATTCAAGTTATTCTATGGGTACTATTCTTTATAAGTATGACCCCGTGATATCTCAGGATAGTCTTGACGTTGAATCTTTAACATCAGATATAACACTTGGAACACTTTATAAGAATTGATACATAAAGTATAGTCACATGGTGCATATTTTAATACTGAGAGTGTTTGTACCTATGGGTTTTGTAAAGGAAGTATTGATTAAGTTTATATTTTTCACATCGTCATAAATAGGTCTACGGCTCGATTTAAGGCATTTTTAGTTGTCGTGTCAAGTTCCTCATTTAAGGGCGAAAAATGGTTCAGAAAGGTTTACAGCGAAGGAGAGAGTGGTTTATGAATTATATGGATAAAATCAGCGGTCAGGAATATAATTTTCTTAGAGAGAATAAACATTTAGGTGATAGAATCGGGATGTTGTGTGTTTCAGGTAGTTACGGTTATGGTACAAACATAGATGGTTCAGACTTAGATTTGAGGGGTTTCGCACTTCCAACCGAACGTGACATCATTCTTGGTAACGACTTTGGTCAGGTAGAGGATAGGACTACTGACACAGTAATTTACTCATTCGATAAAATAGTTCACTTATTATCCGAATGTAACCCAAATGTCATTGAGTTACTTGGTTTACCTCCAGCGAACTACCTCATTTGTAATAAAATAGGTATGATGTTAAATGCTCACAGCAGCATGTTCCTATCAAAACTTGCAGTGAACACATTTGGTGGTTATGCAAACCAACAACTTCGTAGGATTCAGAACAAGTCTGCAAAGAAGATAACACAGGAGGATTTTGAGAATTACATCTTGCAAACAATAAGACATTCAGAGTTTAATTACAAGGAGAAGTACGGTATAGACCTTGTAAACAAAATCAAGGTTTACATTGACAAATCTAAAAAAGAGAATTTAGACGTGGAGTTATTTTTAGATTTTGACATAGAGCACATGCCATTACGTGACGTCACTTCTTTTGTTTCAGATATGAACAACATAATCAAAATGTATAACAAAACAGGCGGACGTAATAACAATGCTATAGTGCACGATAAATTAGGTAAGCACATGATGCATCTTGTTCGTTTGTATTATACTTGCTTTGATATACTTGAAAAAGGTAAAATAATAACATACAGACCCGAACGTGAAGAATTATTAAAAATAAGGAACGGGTTATATTTAGACGGTGACACTCCAAAGCCCGAATTTACCGAATTTGTAAATAAACTAGAAGCACGCCTCACTTATGCTAAGGAAAACACAGATTTACCCGATAAACCTGACATGAATAAAATTAATGACTTTAAGTATTCAGTATACAAGCAAATAATAAACGATATAGGCTAAGGGGTACTTTCAGAATCCGAAATAGCACATGCTCATTCAGATTTAGACATTAAGAACAAGCAAATTTGGTGTTATCAAGAATATGCGGACAAGCCTATTGTTGTTTACATATTAGATAGTGGATTTGAGACGTTTATAGTTGATGCAAAGACCGGCAAGACTGTTAATAGTTGGTCTAACATAATGACAGAGAATTGATAGTAGTAATAAGCGGATTTTTATAATCACTTTCATAACTTATGTTACGTTATATACTGGTTTCACTTAAAAACCAAAAAATCGCACCATATTGGATAATAGGAAAAAGGGAGTGATATTATGGCAAAACAACCTAACAAGTTATTCGTTCAAGAATTTAAGCAAATGATGACGGACAGGTTCAATATGTACGGCACAGACAAAAGGTTTCTTATAAACAATCTTCCGTTACCGCATATAGCAAGTTTGAAACTTGATAAAGAAAATGGTGCTTATGTAAAGGGTATATCTGAGCCTTACTTTGATAAATTGAATAAGACTGTTGTAAATGTTGAAAAAAGACAGGCTTGGACTAAAAAGGAGTACGATCAGTATGGTAAAGTACTTATGCGTAACGGTAAACCTGTCTTAAAGGATATTACAATTCCTATGGATAGTATTGTGGTTTCAACGACAGTCAATATAGAGTTGCCAAATGTTAAGACTATTGGTGTGTCTAAACGTAAATATGTACCATCTGATGGTTATTTATATGTAGATTATGAAATCAAAAATGGGGTAAAAGTGTTCTATTATGCTATTCCGAAGGTTTACGTATATAAGTTAAATTTGTGTGCATTAATTTTAACGAAAAACACGTATCGAAGAGCATATAAGGGGTATAAAATAGCTCTACAGAATGGTTCTTATATCTACATTTATGTAATTCCATATAACCCAAATAGGGCTGTATCTTACCGATTATTAGGTATCAAAGCAAGTCCAAATTTCAACAATGAAATAAAAACCATTGTTCAGTGGTGGCAGCGTCAGAACGTAACATTTAATTATGACTTATGTATGGTTGAAAACAATAACATAGCATATTCGTTCATAGATGGGGTAGTAAACGTTGACGACTATAAGCCTTATGGGGACTCAATGGGTGTTATATCTACAAACAATGAAGATAATGGTATACTAAATTCATTGGCTGAAAATGTTGGATAAATATGTGTTTGTAGTTAGGGATTTTGTGCAAAACTTGCATCGTTGATGTAAATGGACTTAAAATCAATTACATCAATATGAATGAGTTTTTATTAAACCCTAATAATTATTTATAACAAAGGAGAAAGTGGTATGCAAACTTATTTGTTGTCAGAGGGCATGTCATATAGGACATTGGTCTACAATGGTGTTTCTATCCAATTTTCTATTATTGGTAAGGCACTTGTAATGAAGAAATATGACATAACGAGACCGCATAGTGGTTCTTTAAGTACGGTAAATGTGGTTTCATTACTAGAAGAACAGGGTGTAAACGAGGCTGAGGTAGCCGTATGTTTCGATAATTTTGAAGTTATCGGAAATGTAAAAGGTGAAGAACTTAGCAAGTTAAGAGATATTTTAGATTCTACTAAGGCTTGTTTCTTTGTGGGAAGACTTAATTCAAAAGTAAAGGACATTAACTATAAACAAACATTTTATATATTCAGACAAAATCAATTCAACAAAGATGACTTTAATAAATTAATGAGTGTAGGTGAATGAGATGGAAACATATTTACAGCATTTGAGAGGTTTAGCAAGTCGTAATGTACTTATAACAAATAGATATCCAGCTATGAAGGCTGAAAAACTGGATGACTTGTTCAAAAAATCAGTTCATCAAACAATGATAAAAGCAAGTTTGGGAGTTGACGAAACGAAGGACTTTGGTGGTGACTTGTATCTTGGGGGTAATACATTTAATGATAGTATGGTAAAACAATATATCAAGGAAATTCTTGATGACTGTTATAGCTATCTTCAGGACATAAATGGTAAAGTTCTTTGGGACATGCCTCATATCTTTATAGCATCTTATGCACTTCAGTATAAATATGCAAGATTTCATGATAGCACTAAAGTATTAGCCGCTGGTCTTTTATTAAATTCTAAAGATATAGTTCCAACAATAGCTGCACTTTTGAAGAATAGGGGTAAGCGTATCAAACTCGGTTTTAATTACAGCACTTATGACTGTAAGAAATGCGATTATTCTAAAAAGTACATGATGTATTTAACGATTCCGAATGGTTATAATTGTTATTTATATGAACCGCACAATATAGCACAGATTGCTTTTCTGATGACATTAGGAATGAATGTTAATGACGTTGGCAATTATATTGGTTCAAATAAAAATGGGTTATTAATTGGTTCTATACCGCAATCTGTAGAGACATCGGTTAGTGATACGATTTTCAGAAATAGGGTATTAAAACTTGACGGTTTCTTCGGTAATCAGTTTTTAGACAGATATACTCAGGCTATTCGTAATAAGAATTTTATAGTCGAAGGGTACAATCCGTCGTTTTATTACTATGAATCAATTATCCCTACAATGTGTAAATTGATGGATAGTGCATTCTATCAGGGGTATTTACATGATATAAACAGCAATTTAGACCTAACTGAAGAAGAATGTTTTATTAATTATATTACACCAACTTGTGTATCAGTATGTATAAGAAAAGACCTCGATGTAAACTATGTTTTACCGTCAGTCGTGAATAAATTAAGTATTGTAAATCCTGTAGTGGACTTTACAAATGTATTGAATTACTGTTAAAGGAGGGGGCGATGGTGTGATAGATAAAATCAAGTTTAAAATAGATAAACAAGGAACGGCAGGGGTAAAATTAAGTACCAACGTTCGTAGACATCATGACGGAAGTTTGCGAATTGAAACATTGGTTTTTCTCAGTTCTAACGGTATGTTACAACCTATGAAAACTCATAATAACATATTTGTTCCGACAAATGACTTGACAAAACAGGTATATTTTCAGTTTGAACAAGTGAGTTTTATAGGTAAAGCCATTATAAATATAGGTACTAATGATGAATATTTATCTATGGCTATATCTCAGGCTAACTACCAAAATTCGGCTATATCACCTAAAGGAAATAATGACGGTGATATTCTTATAACGTGGCAACCTATTCAGGTAACAGAACAAATTGAACAATTGGTTAAGCAGTTCTGTAAAACTTTTATATATTAAACTATAGAAAGATGGGGTATTATGAATTTAAAAGATTTTGCACGTATATCTGTAAGTAAAGCACAGAATAAGGGTCAGAAGACATCGGTAAATGTAAAGGCGTTTGCATTTTATGGTGCTATGGCTGTAGGTTTCGCAGGAATATTAGGGGGTATCGTATCGGGGTGTTCTCCAGCGGTAAACCCATCAAATGTAACTAATGACAATAATGCTAATTCTTCAAAACCTGCAACATCAGCTAATCAAACAGCTAATACTGAGGATTCTAAGGCATGGGATGAATTTGATAAATATGATGAGACTGCATATAGGGAATATATTACCAATCTTATCAAGTCTTACGATAAGGATGCATCAGCACTTGAAGTGCAGGATGTTGTTAATTTTGCTGTGCAGCTTAATTTATTTACAACTCACGCTAATGCAGATTTACAATCTAAGTCTAATTTTGATGCTGATAAGGATTTATTGATACTTTCAAACAAAGCCGAGTCAATTATGCAAAAAGGTAATTCAGACGTTAAGAAAACTATTAGTGATAAGAATATAACAGATAACTTGATGTCATTGAGTGAACAAATGAAAGTATGTAAGGTACTCACAGCTTCTCCGATTGAACTTGTAGAGGGTGCAACTGCTACAGTTTCAGTAAAAGCTCAACCTGCTAATGCGGAGCTTAACTTGGTATATTCTGTGAATAACTCAAGTGTAGCAACGGTGTCAGATAAGGGGGTAGTCAAAGGTGTAGCAAAGGGTTCAGCAGTACTAACAATCATTGATAAGAATACCGAAGTTTCAACACAGGTCAACATTAATGTTAAGGCTAAGACAGTTAAGGTTGACTCGGAAAAGAAAACAAATGATAATACGGAAAAGAAAACAAATGATAATACGGAAAAGAAAACAAATGATAATACGGAAAAGAAAACAAATGATGCATCAACTAAGGAATCGGTTGACACATCAAATAAATCGGAGTCAAAACCTGCGTCTAAACCGAACACTACAACTCAAACTAAACCTACGACAACAAAAACAGAAACAAAACAAGCTCCCAAAATCACAGCCACCTCAGTAACGCTTGACATCAACAATCTCAACCTCACAGCAGGTGGTAGTAGAGAGCTTAACGCTTATGTTCACTACAGTGACGGTTCTTCAAATTACTCTGGTATCACATGGTCATCTTCAAACTCAGGTGTAGCCACAGTAGACAGTTATGGTAACGTATATGCTCATTCAGCTGGTACAGCACAGATAACAGCGTCATACGGTAGTTTCAAAGCCTCATGTTCAATCACAGTAAAAGCAGCACAGCAATCGAAACCGCAGACTCAGTACACGTCTAACAACAATAACTCTGGCGGTAACTCAGGCGGTTCAAGCAGTAACAGTAGCAATAACGGTTCATCCAACAATGGTGGTTCAAGCAACAACAGTAACAACAACGGTGGTTCATCCAACAATGGGGGTTCTAGCAACAATGGTGGTAGCACAACTAAGAAGCAGACCAACAACTCCGGTGGCAACTCAGGCGGAAGCTCAACCACCAAGAAGCAAACCAACAACGGCGGTAATAGTGGTGGCAACACCCAAACCAAGAAACAGCAGACAACATCGAAGAAATCAAACGACAACAGTCCAGTAGTAACAGAGGAATGGTTAAAAGCCAACTGTACAGCGGTCAAGACAAAGTTTGGAATAACAGTCTACGAAATACCACAGTTAGTCAACTATGTAAACGAGGAGCGAGTAAAGAACGGGGTAAACACCGTAACCTGGCGTCCCGATGTAAACAGAAACTATAATGATTTTATAAATTTTTTGAAACAAGAGAAGGCAGACGCAGGTAATCCAGCTTTTTATCCTTATCTACAGCAAAATTACCCAGGTGCTTTTGATGATAATGGTAATATAATTTTAACAGAAGAAACATTTAACAAGAAGTTCAAACGAACAACAAATGAATTAGCAAACGAAACAGCCTACATTGCCACTCACGGCATCGGTCATGAATACGGTCGTGCTACGGTAAATGCTTCTTATAATGAGGAAACAACCGTTAGGGAACTTGTAACTATATTGAAAGAGAGTGAAGCCCATTATTGGTGTTTGTGTGAGTCCACATCAATAGATCAATTATATGCATGTATAGTAGATTATGGTGGTACATTATTTCTATCAGTGATATAAAACTTTGGGGTATTTTCTATAGCTTTATAATCAAGATATGATGTTCAAGTTTTTTATTGGGATGAAATTTCAGAATAAAGAATATGATTATCGAAGCTGTGCTATTTTTATTGGTACAGCTTCTTAATTTTTTGTACTTTTTTATATAATAGATATAAGGAAAGTCCATATCAAGAGGGGTAATCCGTCCTTGATATAGGCTTTTTGAAAGAAAGTACTGACAATTAATCATTATGTGTGCAGTCTAAGCTGCAGTAACAGTTTAGACTGCGATTGATTAAAGTTGCAAAACAGCTACTACAGATAAAATAAGAGCATACAAAATACATAAGCCAATTTTTACTTTGAGTCTTTTGTATACACTGCACCATTCACCTGTAAGTTCAGCTACCTGCATTTCATCATGTGTATCTCTTGCATCAGCTAATTTAAGGGACGTGCATATTAGCGACACAAGCACATAAATCATTCCGATCAATGCACCACATAATAGGTTATAAAACATGGTCAGCACTCCTTTCTTTAGAATACACCTGCTGCAAACAAGTGTATTTTTATTATAATATATTTTACTTATTTCGTCAAATTTCATTAGGCAAAAGCGCACGAGAAATTTCGTGCGCATGTTTACATTTTAATATCTAAATATGTTTCAAAACCAGTATCAAAACTTCCTATTACATAGAAAAATAAAACAGTACATTGAATTATAATATTTATAAAAGGTAGTTATACAGAGGTGATAATAAAATTGAGTGGTTTATCAAAATATGATGATACTGTATTACTTGATATAGTAAATTTTGGTGCAGAATTAGAAAGGATAAAATATGATGAGTATAAATATATAGATTATTAGGGCTATTATACTTATGACTATGCGTTTTTTGTAAATCTTCTCAAAGGACTCTATATCAAGTGATTTTGTTGATTTCTTTATCATATAGATACTTTTGATTATAAAAGCAATAGTTATGACAATTAAAGGTATCATTAGTAAAGATAATATTCCTGTAAAAATATTTATTACAAATGAAGGTATATACATAAAAATTCTCCTTGCGTATATAATAGGGTGGTGACAGTTATGTTAAAAAAGATGATACAATCAGACAAATTATTTAACAAATTAGTAAGGTATATAACAATATTTTTAATACCACTATATTTGGTATTATTTATAACTGGTATTGTAGCTTTATACTATTGTAGAACTATAAATGAATATTTATTTTTCATATTACCATTATTTGTTGTAACATTGAGTATGATAGGATTACTTATATACAATAGAAAGTATAGCATAAATAAATATAAAAAGCAATAAATTTAGAAACTAATACATTTGTAGTTCGCATAAAAGGGGTATTATGGCCTTAGCATTATTGATTACATTATTGATAGTATTAATACATAGAATAAAAAAGAGCTATTTTTAACCTAAATGGGCAAGAAGTCCTCCACCTCTTAGGTGGAGGGATGAGTTGCTCGTCAGCCGCAAGGCTGACTTTTAGTTGACTTATGATTCCGTTTATGTTATCTTTGAGATAAAGAGGTGAGAGCAACATGAACAAAGCCTACAAATTCAGGATATACCCTAATGAAGAACAAAGAATACTGATAGCAAAGACATTTGGTTGTGTCAGATTTATCTACAATAAGATGTTGGGTGACAAGATAGAATACTATCATCAGACACAGAAAAAACTGAATAATACTCCTGCACAGTATAAAACCGAATTTGAGTGGCTGAAAGAAGTAGATAGTCTTGCCCTTGCCAATGCGCAGATGAATTTGCAGGATGCATATAATAACTTTTTCCGAGATAAGAAAGTGGGTTTCCCTAAGTTCAAATCAAAAAAAGGCAGTAAAAGAAGTTATACAACTAATTGGGTAAATGGTAATATCATTGTTCGGGATGGTATGATAAGACTTCCGAAATTAGGTTTTGTCAAAATGAAACAACACAGAAACATACCCGATGATTACAAACTGAAATCTGTTACTGTAAGTCAGAACGCAGGCGGTAAATATTTCGCAAGTATTCTTTTTGAGTATGAAGAAGAAATCACAGAGAAAAAACTTGAAAGTTTTATCGGTCTGGATTTTTCTATGCACGAATTGTATGTTGACAGCAACGGTAATTGTCCACAGTTTCCGAGATATTACAGATTATCCGAAAAGAAACTCAAAAAAGAACAAAGAAAGCTGTCGAAAATGGTGAAAGGTTCAAGAAACAGAGAAAAACAGCGTATCAAAGTTGCTAAACTGCATGAAAAGGTTGCCAACCAAAGAAAGGATTTTCTGCACAAGCAGTCAAGACAGATAGCCAATGTTTATGATTGTGTGTATATTGAAAATCTGAATATGCGGGCTATGGCACAGTCACTGAATTTCGGTAAATCCGTTTCGGACAACGGTTGGGGAATGTTTACGGCATTTCTGAAATACAAGTTAGAGGAACTCGGAAAAAGACTTGTAAAAATAGATAAGTTTTTTGCAAGTTCACAGATTTGCAGCGTATGCGGATATCAAAATCCCGATACAAAAAATTTGTCTGTCAGAGAATGGATTTGTCCTTACTGTCAAACAAATCATAACAGAGATATAAACGCTGCTATAAACATACGAAATGAAGGTATGAGAATAGTATTAGCGTAAAAAACAAAACAAGAACCGTGGGACACACGGGGTTAGCTCGTTGATACTGTATGGGTTACCATACTTGAGCGAGAAGCCCACACCTCTATAGGTGGGGGAGTATGTCACTTCAAATGACATCGACAGATCAACTCCTTAGGTGGCGATATTATGTTTATTAGAAGGTTTAGAGATTGGATAAAAGTTCAGAAGGTAAGAAAGCGCCATTATCATTAAGAATAATAGGTACAATTTTATGTATAATACAGTGATGTAAGTAGTTTGAGGGCATTCTTTTCTAAGTAATTTTCATAAATCATGATTATCAGTATATATTTCATTGGGGGTGTAATAATGAAGGAGTTTATAATGAAGCATTTAAATAGTATAGCAGACAAACTTATATTATTTTGTGAACATTGTGAATCAAGAGATAAAGCAAGGTCAGAATCCAAAACAAGAGCATGGTGTAGACAGCATAGAATTGGGGTAGTTATTGCATTACAATTGTTTAAACTCTGCATACTTATAAGCTGCATAGACATATTATTTTTACCGATTTCTTTTAGTATAAGACTTATAATATTATCATTTTACGGAATACTGGGAATATATGCAGCATACAGAGCAGAGAATGTAATAAACGATGTGAAAAACATAAAAACGAATAGGAAATAAAGTCAAGAATTGAGGTGAATTAGGTATGATAAGGAAGCTATTAAAAAGCATTATTGGTTTACTTACGCCATTTACATTATTACTTGTATCATTTATAGGGCTGAGAGTAGTATATAATAAAAATACTCCTGCTGCATACAGGTGTATTTATTATACTAGATTTTAATGATTTTGTCAAAAGAGGTGTATAAATAATGAAAAAGAACAACTTAATCGGGGTACTGACGATAGGTATACTTGTAGTGGGTATAGCAGCCTGTGCTATTAGCAACCCCCCCTCAACTCCTAATGAAACTGACTCATCAATTTCATTAAGCAAAGACGAGGATGTCAGTGACACTGACACCAAAAGTTCCGAGGTTGACAAAGATATTGTTATAGAACAGCCAAAATCTAAAGAGTCATCAAAACAAGAATCATCGTCTAAGGAAGAATCGAAACAAGAATCGTCTAAGGAAGAATCGTCTAAGGAAGAATCGAAACAAGAGTCATCTAAGCAAGAGTCTAAGACAGAGGTTAAAGAATATAAAACATATAGTTATGATACTCTTGCACGTAACCCTGATAAATACAGCGGGGAGCATATCAAGTTATATGGTGAAGTAATTCAAGTACAGGAATCGGATTCTTGGTTCAGTGATGACACAAGTGTAGAATTACGTGTTGATATGACACCTACAAAGAGTAGCTATGCAAAAAGTGGGTTCAATTGGGATGACACTGTATATGTAAAATATACTTATAAATCTGACGAGGATAAGATACTTGAAGACGACATAGTAGAAATTAGGGGTACTATATATGGTTCCTACTCATACACATCAGTATTAGGTAATTCAATAACACTACCACGTATTGATGCTGACTCCGTAAGAGTAATAACTGACTATTCAAATATTCCATTTACAACAAGTAATGGTGAAACCGTAAAAGAGTCAGATGTAAAATATGAAATAATTGACCAATATTTTAACACATATAATAGTTCTTACAGTGACTCATTATATTATTCAGGGTGGGTAGCCATTAAGAATACTGGTAAAGTTGATATTTACATAGATGATTGCACATTTGACATTGAGGACACTAATGGTAGTCTGATTTTAAATGATTCTTATACTCGCAAGTGTCCTAATGTAATAAAAGCAGGGCAAGTAGGTTACTGTTATAGTTATAATGACTTACCCGAAGAAGCCAAAGGTAAATCATTATGGTTAAACCCTAACGTGAAAGTTGAGCTAATAACAAAGGATGTTAAATATCATACTGTTTCAGATGAAAAGATAACAAGTAGTACTTACAGCAGAGAAATAGTTGGAAGAGTGACGAATAGTTCTTCTGAAGAGGAAGACATTTACATAGACTATCAGCTATTTGATACAAATGGTAGATTTTTGTGGGGTGGTCAGGTGTCTGTTTATGACGTAGCTGCAAATAACACACAAAGTTTTTCAGAGAGGATATCCTTGCCTGCTGATTTAGATAAAAAGCAAATAGGTTCGTTTAAGTGTATAGCGATGACCAACTATTACCAGTGATTAGTAAACTTATTTTTATGTATGTATGCATAGAGATAATCAATCCTTTCTGGAGGTGAATAATAATGCTATTAAATAAAATATTAAACGACAGTAAGCATATGGCAGGTAAAAAAGTACCCTTGTTATGTAGGATATTTTCATTACTTGTTCTATTATTAGAATCTTTTGATTTACTTTGCTATATGATTAATGTTAGATTTATATGGATGGCTGAAATGCAAAACATTAGTATTGCGATTTTTATATATTTGATGTTAGTATATTCTACATTTGTTTTCATATTTATACCATTGCCGAAGTATAATTGTTAGTTATAATGTGAGTTTTTTTATATATATTATTACAGAGAATAAATAAGGCTACTAAAATATGTTTCAAAACCAGTATCAAAACTTCCTATTACATATAAAAATAAAACAATACATTGAATTATAATATTTATAAAATGTAGTAATACAGAAGTTAAAATTATAAATTAAATAAGACTATAATAGATGCTATGTATAATAAAATACATATTGAGCAAGTAATTAACCTTCGTTTATAAAATTGTCTATCTTCATTTGAGAATACTGTTATATAAGATTTAAGATTTTTTATAAATATTACTATACTTAATGTACTGGTGATTTATTTGTAGTATTACCATTAATAGTAATAACATATGGGGTAGTAGGCTTATTATATTATAGTAGACATAAAACATATGGGGATAAAAAATAACTACTTTGAGGTGATATTTATGAATGTAAGAAAAGCGATAGATATAGTCAAGGCATTATACAAGTTCGGGGTAATACCGATGACATTGTTTATATTAGGGATATCACCATTTTCCGATTGTAGCATTGTTTAATTGTAGTATTGAGGACTTAATAGGGGAAATGAGGTAATACTATGAAACATAAAGAAAACATAGATTTAGTATTGCAGACTGTAGCTAATGATATGACATGTGAGTTAATTAATGATATACTAAATTATTACAATTGTACATTTGATGATGTTGATAGACTTTTCAGGAAAATGGACTACTGGAAGGTTATAAATGATGATAAAGTTATGTGTGTTATGGCACACGACTATAATTTTGAAAGATTTAGGAAGGACTTGGAAAGGATAGGTGCTATAAATGAACTTATATCACGGGACAATCTATAAATTCAAACAGTTTGACATAGGGTTCGCAGAGGAATACAAGGATTTTGGGCTTGGTATGTATTTAGCTACTCAGTTAGGACATGCTAGGTGGTATGCGAATCGCATGGGAGTTACGTTTGGAATATGACCATAGCCCTAAGTGGTTCATGTCGCCGTTTGATATGTAATCACTGCATAACCAATCAAACAAATCAAAGAACGAGCCATCAACAATAACATTGGTGGCTCTTCTTTATTACATCAAAATCAAATCAGGTACTATGTTCTATAATATATAAATGAATAATGGGATAATTTTGTCATCGTATAGCATTATTCATAAATTGAAACAAAGAAAGGGGCAACAAAATGATAAAGTTAAAACAGACAATCACAGCTTGTCTACTATCGGCAATATTGGTATCTGCTATTGCCCTACCTGCATTTGCAGTGGACGAATCAGTAGACCAAACTCCGGTGGTAGTTGACGAGCAAGTAGAGAAAAACAGTGATACAGGGGGTACACAGGACAGTGAGGTTCCTGTTGATACACCCGCAGACGAACCGGTAGATACGCCTGCTGACGAACCCACAGACGAGCCAACAGATAAATCTGTTGACGAATCTTCACAAACATCAGAAAAATCAGAAATATCTGTAGTTTCCGATACACCTACAGATGAATCTGAAGACACATCGTCAACACCCGAATCAAAGCAGGAATCACAGGAAGAGGACAGCAAGGAAGAATCTGAGGTTTCAGAGGAATCCTCAAAACAAGAGATAAATACAGGTGAACAACTAATCTATTTTTACATAGATTTAGGCGGTGAATACGGAAAATGTTCATGGAGTAAGGATTTAGGTTATTTAACTTTTGCAAATGTGAAATGTACAGTATATAAGTCTGATGGTAAGACACAAATAGCTTCATTCAAGCTTGAAGATAGGTTATTTGACAGTACAGTAGACAATCGTTATACAATATCACGAAGCGTAAAGGTTCCTGAATGGAAAAAAGGTACTTATTATATTTTAAGATTTGAGAATCTACCTTCGATTTATCCAAGTTCCACACAGGAGATTAAGTTGGTATATAAATCCGATGAAGTAGGTATGCCTTTAGGTACTTCTGAAGAAGATAGTATGTTATTAAAGTTGATACCAAATAATTTCAACTCTTTGTTTTATGTATACGATAAAAATGGTACGCCTATTTATAATGCAAAGGTTGATGTCAAGGGTTATGATGATGATGGTAATTTAGTTTACTCGAAGTCAACGACATCTAAAAAAGACGGGGTAGCATCTTTATTTATAAATAATTCTGATGTTGGTATCTTAAAAATTTCTGTACCTTCAATATTAAACAAGTCCGTTGTAACTGGTACAGTTCAAGGATTTTTTAATTTTGCAGCAAATACTTCTGAATATCCTAGTGTTACGGTTTTAAAGGCTGATGCTAATTATGATGGAAAAATAAGAACTGCTGATGGTACAGTAGTTCAAGAAGGCTGTTCAGTACCATTCACAGTTGAATACAAGTCAGCGAATGATATGCTTCTATTTAAGCATACAACAGTAAACGTAAGTCTATATGACAGAACTTCCGCATTTAACAGTATTGTTTTATCACCTGAAAATAAGACAGAGGAATTTTCCTTAGCCGAGGGTTCAAAATATACTGTAAAGGCACTGAATATTCCTGATTATTCATTGTCAGTTTCACCTACAACATTGACAGTTTCAAAGAGTGCAAAAGTAACTGTAACAGCAACACCTCAAATGTCATTAAAAGTAATAAATGAAAGGAATGGGGTAAAGAACAATGCACATTTTGAAATTTTAGGTTATGGTAAACAATTTAATGAGCAAGCACATGTTTTTTCAGTTAATTATGACCAGGGTTTATCAATTAAAAACCTTGATAACGGTGAAGTATTTGAATTATTTATAGGTGCATATAAAGAAACAGTACTTAACATAGCTGATTGGACAGTACAGCAAAATGGTTTCATTAAAATAGATTATTCCGAAGACACTCCAAACACATCGTCATCTGCTGGTTACACAGATTCAAATGTAATCACAACGGTGCCGAAGACAGGTGATACAATCTTGGGGGTAGGTTTAGCTCTATGTGGTTTAACTATTTTGTCTTTCACAGGTTATCAATACTATAAGAGAAAGGGGAAAAAGTACAATGAGAGTAAGAAATAACATTTTCAAAAGGGTACTTTCATCTATTCTTGCACTAACAATGATAGTTGCAATAGCACCTATAGACTTGACAGTACTTGCTGCGTCAGGTGGTTCAGGTAATGCAGGATCAAGTTCTGGTGGTGCAGGTAAATATTGGTTACAAGATGGTTATGACATAATAAAAATTTCTGTTTCAAAAATAGATGATGATTCATCAATTAAGAATATGACAAGTCTAAACTATAGATACGGTAGTAATACTTTAAGAGGTTATCCAATATACATGCAAACAGGAGGTAATTGTGGGCATAGTACGGCATATTCTTGTGCTGGTTTCAGTAATACTGAAAAGGCTAAAAATATAGGTTATTTGAAGGCTGAAGCTAAAAACCAGAAGGACAAAAATAAGTATGTACGTTCGATGCAATACGAGATGCTTGATGGTTCTACTGTGGTAAAGTATAGCCCGGGTGGTGGTAAAAGTAGTACAATTTATTTGGAGGATTGTTTATCACAAGTTGTATCAGAGTTAGATTCCGGTGCATTAACTCAATTTGATGCTATAGCCTTTTGGTATTTTTATACAAGAATGGCATTAGGTGTTGCGAGAGATAAAGTAAACTTAGGTGGTACAAGTACTGGTAATAGTGATTTGGGTGATGCAATGAATGATGTAATAACAAATGGATATAAAAACCAAAACCATGGTTATCAGGGAGACCAACTAAAACATGAAAAAATGTTACAACATGGTTATGTCGTAGCTTTGGCATGCATATATGGTCATAAATCTGTACCTGTAAAAAGTATTACAGGTTCAGAATTTAAGAAAGTAAGTAATTATTCTGATTTGGACATATCCTGGAAGGACGACCTCACTTCTATAGTCATTGATCGTATGGAAGGTTTATGTATAGATTATAAAATTAAAGAAAATGGCATGAATAAAACAACTTCGGGGTATGTTGCATTTACAGTGCAAGATTTTTTGGCATTGTATCAGAAAGTAGAAACCTTATTAGATAATGATAACACGGCTAAAGAATATATGACTTCTACGGTTAAGCATATAAACTTAACTAGTGGAAATAGCGGTTCGTTAGGTTGGGTAGCCGGTAAGTCAAAAGATAGAGGAAATAATATGGGTCTTGTACGTATGATAGACTATATATACCCTGTTAGAACTAATGGCAATCAGATAAAAGAACATGCTAAAAGGTTGAATAATGACGGTAGTTACACAGAAGGCGATTACCGAGTATTCGGAGGCTGGGGTTACTACCCATTTAAAGCAGAACCTGAGGAAGAAAAATACAAACAAATAAGTGTTGCTGCACCAGATAAAACACAGATAGCCACGGAAATTACTTATAATGCTTATTTAAGTGACTCAGATAAGTTTGATGCAGGTAACACATCAACATCTAACTCATTGGCAGAACGTGAAAGTATGGGTGCTAACTCACACGTAATGACTGACACAGTATACATGTCTGATGTTGTTGACTTATATAAAATTCTTGGCAATGATATAGACATTAATAAAAACAAGGCATACCTACTAACTATAGTTAATAAGTCAATAAAATTATCTGCGCCCACAAAAAACACTACTTACAACTTAGCAAGATTACAATACCAGATTACAAGTGCAAACGGTGAGTATTCATCAACAGGTATGGGTACTGACAAGAGTAGTACTAGAACATTAATGCCAAAAAATGCTCCCTATACTGCGAATGACACACAGCTACGTAATGGTAGTATTGCAGTAAAAGGTTCAGACATACTTTACGCACTCGGTCGAGGTAATGAAGTTAGTTCAGATTACGCAGAACACTGGGTAAATGGTTTATGGCATCCGGCTGAGTTTAGACTTCGTAAGCGTATAAATAAAACAAATGATGGACTTAAAGAAGGTTATTATAACGTAGCAAAAGGTAAGACTTATTATACTGCTAAAAAAAGTTCAGATGGTTCTGCACAGATTGTATCACATACAGCTACCAAGGATGACCAGAAGGTTTATTACCAAATTGCATATTATTCCAATGGAAAATTCTACTTATATCCAAATAATACTAATAATAACAATGTAAAAAATTCAGGATATAAGGGTGGTAAAACAACTGATGATGCATTGTACACTACAGCTAACAGTACTAATTGGGCAAAAGATAACGGACATTGGGGTACTTTTAATGTTGATGATACTTCTATTTATTCCGAGAATGTTGGTTATGTTCTTATAAACGGAAAATGGGAGCCATTTGTGTTTGAAAAGGATGGTAGTACTGTAAAATGTTATTATTGCCCTGTTGTGTGCTGCACTAACTTGTTAGTTCAAATCAAAGCAGATTACTTAGCAACATTTGCAGAAAAACTAAGTAATGGTAATGATAATCCAAATTATAAAAATACTTTCCAATCAGTGCCTATAAAGTCTTATTTACTGGCACAAAATCATAATACTGATAACTTTGTTCAAAATGGTAAAACATTATATTCTATGTTAGACTTGTATTGTAACAATACTTGGGGTACATTGGTTTCACGTAACTTCTCTATTCAAAATAATTCAGGTTCTATTGTAAAATTACCTGACAATTCATCGGAAAACTCAGTAGAAAGGTATGAAACAGGTAAGGGTGCATATAAAGACTGGTTAGCACATAAAACTAGCGATAATACATGGGTAACTGCTTCTACGAATAATTTACTTGGCTCAGATTTGTTAAAATTAAGTTATGTTTCTGCTATAGATAAGACAAGACCTATTTATGCTGAGACAACTGCTGGTTGTTCTACCTATGTAAATACACAGTTAGCTACAAAAATGAGGATTTATAATGCATCTAACGTTAAACAAGGTAGTGACAAAACTGTTTATAAGACTTCTAATTTGTTGTGGACAAAGCAAAATGCAGCATCCACGAGTGATGAAAACCGTTTTGACTCTATACTGTGGGCGGCTAACGACGAAATAGCACCTGCGGAAGGTGCTATGTATATGGGTGGTAAAGTAAACTATGCAAACTTAACGTCTAATGCTAGTGATACTGGTATAATTTATACTAGCGACATATCTGCTGATGTACCCAGGTATTTTGGTTTAGAAAATCGGTATATAGAAAACTACTTTACAAAGATGTTAGTTCACTATAATGCTATAGTCTACCAATCAAAAGCAGGTACTTCTGCAGCTCCTGTATTAGCATTATGGGTTGGTTCATCAAAAGCTGGTTTTACAAGTAGTTATTTACCAAACTCCAGTAAGATGACTAGTACTGGTAACACACCAGTGAATAAGGGCTTTGTTCGTTTTGGTGAGGTTGGTATAAAAAGTATCAATGGTACATCAAATATTGAATATAATAAGTATCATTATAAATCACTTGTAAATAATAGAGGGACAAATGGTGTATCTATAGAAAACATTGAGTCAAATACAAATGTTTCTAAGTCAGTACTTGGTAGTGGTTTTGACGGTAGAGATTACACATTTGCAGAACCTGTAACACAAAGTGGTTACGACGTTCCACTGAAGTTAGACTTGAATGTATATAGTACAATAGACAAGGGCAAAGCATCCTACGATACTACATATACCTATGATAGTTCTAATAAGGTTATAACACAGACATATCAGTATAAGAATACCACAACTGGTATAGCTTCTGGAGACTTACAAAGAGATAGCAATAATAACGTATATTTAGGGCTTTATCCTGAAGTTGTTATGTGGTCAGAGAATGATAGAAGTAACGGTGCATCTCTTGCATACACTTCTTCAATAGCTGTTGGTGAAGAAAAACGTTACATTCCTGCAATGACATATACTAAGGCAGAGTTTAATGAAGGTTCAATCACCGCAAGAGTAACAGGTACAGCTGTAGCTTTTGACACAAGAGCGAAAGCACTTGCAGCACGTTTAGGTTCAGCATCAGCAAACACTCAGGTACTCTACAGTGGTTCAGCATTAAAGATGGCTTTCAAAGCAGATACAGCAGGTAAATTAACTGCTTACTCACTTAAATTCAACGGTCGTGTATCTAACACGATAGTAGACGATTGGGGTAACTCAGCATACAGTGCAAGTCTTGCAGCTACCGCAGCTATGTCAAAATTGGCAGGCAACCTTGAGGGTTCAATTAACAAGAAATTAGGTATTTATAATGGTTCTGCCCTCAAAGTAATAAATATGAATAGTTCAAGTTCCGCAAAAGCACTTACAGTATCATCACCAACATATACGAGTAATTATTACAATTTAATAATTCGTAATGGTCAGGTAACTGAGGTACAGCAACGCAAGTCATTAAGTGATGGTAATTATAGTGAACAAGGTACATACACTATATCACACAACAGAACCAATGCAGCTGGTAACTTAAGTTATGAGAATACTCAGGGTATAACTCGTATAACACTTACTCATAATAATACATCATTCTATCTAAACTTCGACTCAAATGGTGCATTTGTAAATAATGCACATTTATCATACCCGTTAAATGACACAACTAAGGATAAAATCAATAAGATATTAAAAGTTTATGAAATACTCTCAGGTATGCGTTTATTAACTGTGGATGAACGAGAAGTATCAGAATCCAAGCGTTCTGTATTAAATGCTTGTTTTAACAATGGTGCAGAGAGTGCAGGTGTTACTACAAATACTGCTGAAAAATTACCTGATAATAATGCTTTCCAAACATGGATAAATGGACATAATGCCACATACAATAATCGTTATACTAAGAGTGGTAACTCATACTTTGAGGATACATCCGTACTTCAGGTTATAGAGTACACTGCTGACCTTTCTATCAAGGATAGCAGCACAGCAACAGAACAACTACCACTCACACTTGGACCTGAAACACCTAGTGATAAGAACAAATACTTCTCTAATGGTTACAAAGGTTTCGTAATGGCATCTCTTGAAATCAAAGGTAAGAGCACAGCACCCGCAAGTATTAAAGACAAAGTTGTAGCTAAGGCATCAACAAAGCATACAGATAAAAATAATTCAAGTACAAAGTATGACTTGACCTCAGGTACTCAGGCACAAAAGAACTCTTGGGCTTCAAGTGCAATCCCAGACTTCATCATAGCTGACGTAACAATAAACGAGGCAACAACATACTAACGAAATGCATCACATTTCATTAAAGGTAGCACCCTACATTGTAGGGTGCTCCTTAATTTTTACATAAACCACTGTAGTTTATAATAAGTAGAGGTGATAAAGATGTTTCATCTATTAGAAATAGCAATAGGGGTAGCCACATGTTTGATAATAGTAGTACTAGTATCGTTCATTTCAGTGCTATGTATAAAGCGTATTGACAACAAACTTGGTGACAACTTCATTCAGCAAAACCAAAGCGATAATGGTGTGCCTATTGACACAAAGTATTTAAAAATAACAAACAGTAAAGAGGATGATAAATTATAGGTAGTAATAATATCACCTATGAACTTATTGAAATACAAGAAGTCTGGTGAAAAAGTAGTCAATGCAGTTGTTGCAAACAATGGGACTGGCTATATTATACGTTCAACTTCCACCAGACCCTTCAGAACAATTTAGCTATATGTAATAAATTTTCAACACTTTATCAGATAATTCAAAGATATGAAAAATCTGTAGATAAGGAGTGTTAAAATGCAGTGGTGGAAAGACTTAATAAAGTGGTGTAAAGAGCACTGGAAGTTAGTGTTAATAACAACAATAGGGGTAGTCGCAGCCTATCTTGTCATATTCTTTTGTTTCTTTTACGATAGCACAGAGATTAAGGAAGTGTCATACAATCAGTTTTTAGATTATGTAGAAACTGGAGCTGTTGACACAGTCTATTATAATAAGAACGTGGAGTATATAACCTTTACAATGTATAATGACGATACAAGGGGGTTATCCAAAGAGGAACGAAAGGATTATAATTACAAAAATGAGGATAAGCGTAAGGTATTAAATCCCAACAAAGACACGTTCCGTGAGGACATGCTGTTAAAGGATGTAAACATTGTGAAGACCGATGACAACAAGGAACTCATTTCAGCAATTCTGAGTCTTATAACGACAATTGCTATATACATTATAATAATCAAATTAATGATGAGCATAATGGTACCAGGTAGCAACATTAATGAAAAAGACATGATACAGAAAACCGATGTCACCTTTGATGATATCATAGGACATGATGAAATCATAAATGACGTCAAATTTATCACGGAATTAATCAAGCACCCTGAGAAGGGTGAGAAAATAGGTGCTAAATTGCCACACGGTATCTTATTAGAAGGACCTCCTGGTACTGGTAAGACACTAATAGCAAAAGCAATTGCACATGAGGCTGATGTACCGTTCATAAATCAAAATGCATCTGGGTTCATTGAGATGTATGTAGGTCTTGGTGCAAAACGTGTAAGGAGTTTGTTTAAACTTGCAAAGAAAAAAGCACCATGTATCATATTCATCGATGAAATCGATGCAATAGGGGTAGCCCGTGACTCAAAGAATAGTCACAGTGAAAATGAGCAAACGATAAACGCACTGCTTCAAGAAATGGACGGTTTTGGAACTGCCGATAACATATTTGTAATCGCAGCTACAAATAGAGCTGACGCACTGGATAAAGCACTTGTTAGGTCAGGTAGATTTGACCGAAGGATAGTTGTTAATCCACCGAGGGATTGGACAGTAAGACGTGACTTGTTTAATCATTACCTTGATAAATATAAGGTTGCCGATGATTTGGATATTGATACATTGGCAAAGCAAACATCAGGGTTCACAGGTGCTGATATAGCGATGGTATGTAACGAGGCAAGTATAATAGCTGTAATGGCAGATAGTGAGGTCATCAATAAGGACGACTTAGAGAGTGCTATTGATAGGAAGATATTCAGGGGTAACCGTTCAAAGGCTGAGACAGACACGTCAGATAGGCAAATAGTAGCATATCATGAGGCTGGTCACGCAGTAATGACATGGTTACTTGGTAGACCAATAGCACGTGCAAGTATTCAATCAACAACAAGTGGGGTAGGCGGAGCTGTATTCAGAGAAGACACGACATCGAAGTTTACTTCTAATAAAGACTTGAGAGAACTGGTAATGATAGCTTACGCAGGTAGAGCTTCCGAGGACATCAAGTTCAAATCTCTGTCTGACGGTGCAAGTAATGATATTACAAAGGCAACTGAGATGATGACAGAGTATATTGAGCGTCTTGGGTTTGATGATGATTTTGGTCTACTGGACATGGGGGTACTCAGCAGAGAACACTTGTTAGACAGCAAAGACATAACTAAAAAATTATCACAGATGTCTAAGGAATTGTACACTGAGTGTAAGCAAAAGCTAAACGATAACTATGGTAAGGTCGAGACATTGGCTCAAAGTTTACTTGATTGTAACACATTAAGTGGTGACGAAATAGATAAATTACTACAATAATCATCAGTAATAGACCGTCCTTAAATATTTAAGGACGGTTTTAAATTTAGTTAGCACATGGTATTGACATTTTAAGAAAAATATGGTATAATTATATGTAATAATGGGTAAAATAGAGGGGTATAGCTCGATTTTACGCCTGTGAAGTTAATAGGTTACGAGAACGATGACGTAGGAAGTTCATTGGCTTTAGACAATGTGTAGTTCACATAGTAGCTATTGTGAGCGTTATAATCAAAATCAAAGAAGGTGATACATAATGTTATCCTATAACAATCTAAAGAAAATCAATTTACTCAACAAAGAAAACAAAGTACCCTCATGGAGGGTGTCATCATATGGTGTTTCTTTGAGTGTATACTCTGAGTTTTGTTGTATAACACGTGGTTCATCTGTGGAACGTATTAAAATCCAGAAATTAATACAAGCTGTGGAGCAAAATAAGATTCATATTCAAAATATAAGTATTCTTAGGAATTGGATAAATAGTAGAGATGGTCAGGATTCACCTGTTGACAGTGTATCTGTTTACACAGGAAATACTCTTAAAACTCTTGTGGATAACGACTTAAATGATATCACGGCAGAACGTGACTTCGTTTCAAGTATATACAAGTATGTAACAAGTAATAGAAATGAAGTTATGGGGGTACATGGACTCCGTGGTGTTGGAAAATCTATAGGTCTTATGCAAGTCATAAGGTTGTTAAATGACTTTGATAATACGGTTTACCTTGTAGTAAATCCTGAACAATCATTAGATTACAGCGACTTTTATAAGTTATTATTTTCAGTTACAAAATATCGAAAATATATTTTTATTGATGAAATCACTTATGTATCAAATTTTATAAATAAGTCAGCAAATCTATATGAAGCATTAGTTTTAATGGGTAAACGTGTAGTAATTTGTGGCACTAATTCATTAGCTTTGGTATCTTCTAAATCAGCAGCATTGTACCATAGAATAGGGATATTACCTGTTTCTTTTATGTCTTACTTTGAAGCAAAGCGAACTGCTCACATTTCAAATTTTATTGAATATTTGGAGATGGGTGGACTTTATGATAAAGATAGACTTGGTAGCTTTTCAGATTTGGAAAATTATATAGATACTTCAGTGGTTGATAATATTGTAGGCACTCTCAGTAAGAACATGGTAACAAGTCATTTGGCGGCATTGTATAATTTGTCAATCACTTCTAAAAACATCGGATTAGTCAAGCAGCGAATGAAAACAATTATTTTTAAGATACTATTTGATATTATATTTTCACTCAGTAAATCCGATATAAAAATAGATATGAATATACTACCGTATTTATTTAATTCATACAGTAGTAGTTCAGACATATATGACACAATAGGGATTGAAAATAGCTCAATAGGGGTATATGAAACAAGGGTTGTTTTAAAGGCACTTTATGAAATTGGTCTATTAAATAAGGTCGAGAATATAGCAAAATGTGGTGAGTTTAAGTATTATATTACAAACCAATCTGTTTATAATCAGATGTTATGTCAAATAGTAAACATACCATTTAGAGATGGTTACAGCTTAAACGAGTTTCGTGGTGTTAAAAGTCGATTGGGTCTACTAATGGAAAGTGCAGTAATAAACCACACGTATGAGATAGTCAGAAAAATGAAGGATATCTCGATATATTATTATCGTGACGGTAATAAGGAAATTGACTTAATAATTCGTAGACATGTTTATGATTTAGATGACTTAGATAATTATGATAAATACCTATATTATGAAATAAAAATATCATCAGATACGGCTTATGCATCTATAAAGGCTCAATGGATAACTGATAAATCAATAGGGTCACCTGAAAAGGTTGTAGGTAGGGCAGTAATTTATAACGGTATTACAACAGTATATGATGGGGTAACAAAGCCGAAGAAATCAATACCTAATATGTCAACCGAAAAACAAACTCAAATAATGCAAAGAAACAAAGGTTTACAGTTTATAAATGTCGAGGATTACCTAAGAAATTTACCGTCTTACATTGATGATTTAATGAACGCAAAGTTCTAATATAGTAAACAAAAAGAAGGAATAAAAATGACAGAACAGGATGTTAAAACATTAAGGGACACGGTGTTACTGTTAAAAAGTCATTCAGTCACATCGGTTCTGAAATACCTATTAAGTGATATGTGTACAAACTCAAAGTGTGACCATTGTTATTTTGAGGACGATTGTGATAGTGTAGTTGGGGTATTTGACAAAACAACAAAAATCATGAGTAATTTAGATATGAAGTTTACATCTGGGGTGTTGTGTCATTCACCCACAGACTTGATAGACTACCCATCAAAGTATAACGCACTTTTAGGAACTACTGTTCAATATATGTGTCAACTTTATCATTACCAAACAACTAAGGAAATAATTTTTAATGACCTTTTGGCACATGTACCAAGTAAGGTAGATACTCAAGCTGTTATTGAAGCTCTTAGTCATGTTACCAACGATATAAACGATTACAGTTCTGTTCGTTGTTTGTTTAAGGCGAGTAGTTTAATACATAGTTTTGATGTTGACAAAATTCCAAATAGTATAATATGGGTGGCAATTGAATTAACTAAGCGTTGTGCATCATTCTTAATGTCAAAAGGTTCAATGTACTTTAATAAGCATTTGTTTACCAATTGTAACTATATTAATAGTGGGGTAGTTGATTTCAACGGTGATAATGTAGTAATAGACATGAAATGTACCAAATATGAACCTACACTACAAGATAAATGGCAAATCTTAATATACGCTGGTATACTTAAGGCATATTATAAGTTTGATATCACTACGGCTTACTTTGTAAATCCTGTTCTTAACAAGTATTATTATTTTGAATGTGAAAAGTTAAATCATACGGAGGCTATAAAAATTCTTGAAGCATTAACCTTAAACACTGCTGAAAATATTATAGTAAACAGATAAATTTTTTATCACATGCTATTGACAAAATACGACAAATATGTTATAATGGTAATATAAAAATTCAAAGAGGGGATTGATAAAATGGATTGGCAAGTAATAAACAAGGATTTATGTTGTATAGACAATGTATATAATGACATTGAGGACTTAACCTACTTTCCGGTTGTAAAGAATGGTGAGTTAGAGATGAAGGGTTTGGCACTACAAATCAGTGACCTTGCCGTTTCTGAGATGCGTAGGTATTACCCAAATGCTACCGTTGCATGGTCATACCTAATGTTTCTACTCAAGACATCAATGTGTTATGTCGAATATACGGGGTATAATGGACAACTCCGAAAAATGATTCTTTGTTCTAATATGAACATTCTTAGAGAATGTAAGGACTTCAATGTGGCGAACCTTAATTATCACGTAACCGATGCAACTAACCTAAATAAATATAATGGTACTCACTTGAACGGTGGTATGAATACTGAATTAAAAGCTGTAAAGATAAATAAGAAACTCATTACTGAGTTGAAAACACCAATACTGCTCAAGGGTACGACAATACGTGTAGCACCCCTATGCTTGATGCTAAGAAACGCAGCGATTGTACTTAGTAGAGATGGTATAACTCGATATAATTATTATAAAGATAATGGTTCTCTCCGTTCTCTCGTATCAACGAAAGACAGGGGTATTTTAATAAAGCACTATACATCTGAAAAGGCATCTGAAATGCTCGATGGTGCATCACTTACTCTTGATACACTATTTAATCGTGGATATATCCGAATTGTGGAACTTGGGGCTTCAAAATATGATTCTGGTGTTCGTGCTATCAACGTTGCTAAAATTAAATCTGCGGAGGAAATTTCTGATGATGAGGTTGACTACAGGTTTGTTGATGTAGAGTTCGATACAATAGTAGATACATTTAAGTATCATCTCGAACGTCAGTCGGATATTGAGTTACTTAATAAAATCAATAGTGATTTTAATGAAAATGCTGAACATTCAGAGAGTAAACCTTATATTCTTAATGAAATATTCAAAAAGGTTGACAGTAATGTGACTTATGGGTCTACACAGTACCTCAGACAGCTTTACTTGTATATGGCAGACAGACCTGAGATATTCGGTGCATCCGTAGCACCGACTTTTGATATTAATATGGGGGTATCGGACATCAACATATCTGATGGTGGTACATTCACCTTTGAGGACATGGCAGATTTAGGTGTTTTGGAGAACACTGAGATTGTCGGTGGCACTGTGGGCACTGAGGTTGTTAGTGACACCATGGACACTGAGTTTGTTAGTGACGCCGTGGACACTGAGGTTGTTGGGGACTCATTCAATCTTGACATATCAGACCTTGGTGTAAATATGGGTGTATCCGAATCAGGTTCAGGTGAAAAATGGGTTAGCAAAGCCACAGCAGTAGATACTGAAGAACTTCCGGCAAAGAAGAAATTCGTATTTGAATGATTATAATGACTCTGATTTGAATGGTAGGTGTACTTATGGATATTGATAAAATCATTAGAGACGCTGAGCGACATGAAAAAGAAAAACCGCATTACACTCTTTTCACTACCACAATTCCTACTTCAAAAATCCTTTTAGGTGATTTTTTGAAAATTTCTGGCACTTATAAGGAAAAATCTGAAGTAGTTTTAGGTTATCATTTCGATTTTGCAAAAGGCATTGTAAAATCAAGTTTTTCAAGTAGTACAAGTATGATAGTCATAGGTAAATCAAGAAATAGTGTGAACAACGTTCTATATAACATACTGACACAAATAGTTGGTGAATCGACTCCAATAGATACAAAACTTACAGTGCTTGCCAAGGATTATGACAATGTGTTATTGACATCTGAATATGTTGAACGTTGTCATGATGGTAAATATGTATCAGAGGTACTTGACAGTATTGAAAACATCATAGAATCTCGTATTAAGTTCCTGAATAAAGAGGGGTACCTAAATGCTGAAAGTTATATAAAGGCTGGTAATCAACTTTGTAAATCTTACATTATACTTGATAGCCTTAATGACCTATTAAGAAATATGGATTATAATGTAGTTATTGGCATAAGGGAAAAATTAATATCGTTTTTAAAGAGGGGTAGACGAGCAGGTGTTTATTTTATAACAACTTACATCGATTCTGACCTACGTTTTGTTGCAGAGGATACACTTGTTCAGAGGTTCAGTGTGAAATTAGTTACAGTACCATCATATAATCTGATTATTGATGTTGACATTATTCATGACTTCTGCAAAAAGTCTGTATATTTACCTATAACTAACTCAAACACCGAAAAAGAATTGCTACTTAAATATCTCAAAGTAAAAATCTGACACGTTGTTATGACTCACGGTACATTATACCGTGAGTCTTAATTTATATGACAAATTCAGAATATTTTGTAAATATTGTATAACTTCACTATGAAATTTTTGGTCAAAAAGGAAAATCTCGGAAATTTTCAGAATTTTTTAAAAAATTTTTATACTTGGTATTGACAAAGTTTGCATTTTATGATATAATTGTTATAGTCCAGATTAAGGACGTAAAAAACAAGAATTTAAAAAGTGAGGAACGAAAAATGAATAAGAAAAGACTTGTAGACATCATCACAACAAGTATTTTGTCGGCTATTGTAGCAATTAGAGGTGGGCTATACGGTACCTCAATATGGCACACAGGTGTGGAAACATGGGGTAAATTGTTTATCTCTTTAATAACCTTTGGTGGTGCTTTAGCTTTTGTATACGCTATTCTTCACATCGGTGTATTTGAAAGCTTCGGTACTAAAGTATCAACAAGACAGGATTTTATAGGGGTAATGAGGTATTTATCTCTTGGTTTCACAGTAATATTGATGGTACTTGCTCCGATTTATTTCTACAACAGTTTTGTTGAACCGATAAAAATGCTTAGTTTCACAACTATTCCTTGTATAGTTGCTTCTCTTGCCGTATACTTTGTATACAGAGTTGTGGAGAATTATGAATATAAGGAACTGGAGGAAGGAGTTGAATTACATGAAGAAGCATAAGAAACTATCTGTGTTAATTTTAACATTGTTTTTATTAGGTTGTGGTGCAGGTTGTCAACAAGCACCACAACCTCTTTCCAATGTACCGGATTACGCAGATAACTGGAAGGGTTCATCTTTATCGTTTGATAAATACTCTGTCGATATGCCAGCATACGATGAAGAGAATTATGATTACCTTACTAAGTATACATGTACTTATAAGGGTAACGAGTGTAATGTGTATCAGTTCACCTTGACGCCCTATGCATACTCAGGGGGTATAGTAGACAGTGATATGAGTGTAGCCTCTGCTTATGATGCCATAGAAAAATCCGAATGGCTAATAAATGCATGGTGGGGTAAGGCAGACACTAAAACAGTAAATTTTAAACTTTCAAACACTGATGATAAACTCGTTGATACAGTTTACACTGCAAAAGTTTCAGCACAGGTAAATGATGCTGAATACACCGGGTTTTGGGTTGAAAAGTCAAAGCAAGAATCGCACTTGTGGATTACAGAGAAAGATAGTGGTGGAGAATTAATTCAGCAGATTTATGATAGTTTATATGTGGAGAAATAGTTATTGTAGTCGTAGAATTGCCCAGAATCGTTTCTAAGGCGATTTTAGGGTCAGAGGGGAGTAGTTTCATAGGTTAGTAAAAAGTGGCTCAGAAAGGCTCTCAGGCAATTTTACGAATATTGAAAAAATTTCACAAAAAGGAGTATTATATTATGATTAAAGAATTTTATGATAGGATAGCGGTTAATGGGAGTGTACCTGTAGAAACTCTCGTAGAAATGACACAAAATGGGGTACTTCAAATAAGAAAAGCTGAAGACGCAGTATTTACTATTGCGGAGGTTGCAAAGATATTTGATAAGGATTCTCGTACTGTTGCTCGTTGGGTTGAAGAAGGAAAAATAAAAGCAATAAATGGGGTAACAAGTAAAGTAATACCTGCAAAAGAACTTGAGCGTTTTTATGAAACAATGGCAGTTTCAAAGAGTAAGACTTGTATTTATGTTCAGGCTGATACTGTTTCTGAAGTCAATGAAAATGTGAATAGAATAGTTGAAAAAATAGGGGTAAATAAATACCGCTGTAATATATTTGCTGACATTGACGGTAATGATGGTTTTGAAGCACTTTTAAAGTTCCTTATAAAGTATAAAGGTATCGTATACACTAATGTTTCTCTTGTAGACAAGGGTGAATATATAGGTTTAATTTTATCTGTAACAAATACCACAGTTCAGTTGATATAATGTCTAATAAGTAAAGAACAAAAATGGGGTATTTTGACTTAAATATTTTGTTTTAACATGTTATTTTGTTTTATACTTGAAGTAATAATTAATAAATAAATTTTTGGAGTTGATTCAAATGCTAACAAAGCAAAAATTAAAGCAGTTAACATTGTGTTCTATGACTTCTGAGATTATCAATGATTACAAGCGTGCCGCTATGGAGTTGATTGTAAATTGTACTGGCGACCTATCCTTATTTGATTTTTATGGTATGGAAGGTTCTCAAGGTACTATTGCTCAGATGTTAGCAAATTATGGGGCGCAGAGCTTATCTGCTATGGTAAATCAGAGTGGGTCAGATTTTGTAGTTCAAGGTAGTTCTCAGGCACTTACGGCTCTCGGTGCATTAAACAGTATTGCTGTAGTGTACTATCCCGATGAAAAGGACATGACAAAGATTAATACTGCTTTATGTACTGCAAACTGTAATTTATTCTCGACACTTACAGGTATGGGTGCAATTCAAGGGGTAACAAAAGGTGCTGAAGATAGAAAGCTTAATACAACAATAAGTAGGCTTTCAATACCTACGATGAAATCGGTATCAGGAACAAAGGCAAATGTTTTTAAAGATATTTTATACGGAAACAAGAATAAACAGTTGGTTTATTCTGGACCTCTGCTCAAGTTTGGTGATGTCGATTCTAACGTTATTGAGTTTTCATACACAAACTGTAATGGTATTCCGATTGAATCTGCATTGTTTGTACCGTTGGTATTCTACTTTATTCTTGAAGATATTTTCTTTGATGTGTTTACTACCGATGGGCATAAAGGTATGACTTCAGCTGCCATTGCTACTTCTGTTGAGAAGTCGAAGAAGTTATTGAAGTTGCTTGCAGATGATAAACGAACAACTAATGGGGTATGGAAATCACTTCCAGTTGCTCGTGACCGCTCAATAACTCTTTCAGAAAATGTTCTGCGTAAAGTTTATGGTAAGGAAACCGATGAACTTGTTCAGAAGATTAATAGAATCAAGCCACAACTTGGTTTTACTTTATCTCTGTTGAAGTTCTCATTCTATGATTTGCGTGGTGCTTATGACTCTTATGAGCCACAACGGATTGATCCATTAACATTTAGATGTTTATCCGACTATTCAAAGAAACAGTTTACTGAGGATGTTGGCGTAATACGTTCAACATCGAAATATCCGAAGTTTGTTCTTGTAAGTATATACCGTGAAAGCGTAGATAATTTAATGACAAAGAAGATTGATGCACCTTCATTCTGGCAGACATTACACATCCCTGAAGATGTACTTGCAAATGCGAAATTTGGAGATGAGCATAAAAAATATGTTTATGGTGCATTTAAGTTCACTTCTTCCGATTTATATATGTTGATGTCAAAGAACGCTGCAATATTTGGTGATATTGATGGTCGTGCAAAACAGCGTTTAGCACAATTTAATATGAGCAACTTTAAAAGAGTAAAGATATCACTTTCAGAAGATTGTACTAAGCGTCTTGTAGAAGTAAAGAAGGCTCTTAACGCAGGCGTATGTTTTGTAGATTATCAAAACAAAAAAGGTGGGGTAAATAGACATACTCTCACCACCAATGAAACAATCATTAAAAAGATATACGGTGATGACTATGTAGGAAAATACGGTTCATTGAAGAAACGTATTGAAACTATGCGTTACGGTATTGAAAATGCAAAATCTCTCGCAGATATCAACTACTATATCAATAAAACAGGCATAATGGATTTAGCAGGTATTGAGGTTAAAGATAAGTACGGTAAAGTAATCGGAACTAATCCGAATTTCCCAGTGATATCTGAGGATTTTGAAGCATACAAACGTGAGTTGAATAGTTACCTTGATAATCTTTGTGGTCAATCAGGGGTATCTCGTTCAAAACCTGATGATATTCCACCTGAAAAACAAACAGTATTCGGGGTATCTCTTGCTGCAACACCTAAAAACAAATCCGCCGACATCGAGGGTAGTAAGGATTTTTATTCGTTCCTTGAAATCGGAGGCATAGTTGGTTTGTATGTATTACGTTAAGTATAAGGACTTTCATTTGTGTCTTTCTCCTTTCTGGGCTTACCTTGTGATTTGGTAAGCCCATTTGTTTTTTATTTTATAGAAATATTAAAAAAATATATAACTTATTGTTATAATATAGTAATAATGAAAGGTGGTAAAACCAATGAAAAAATTTATAAGTTCAGCACTCGCAATATCAATGTTACTTGGGGTAGTTTCATTGACAGGTTGTCAAAAAGAACCTGACCCATTGGAGCCTGTTAAGTATAAGACTGTTCCAATGAAATACAGTAATGAAATTGCTCAAAAATCAAGCGTGGATACTGTTGTACGTTATTTCTATCTTATAAACAACGGTAAATTTGAGGAAGCAAATAAAATGATTGATAGGACAGATTTGTCTATATGCACTCCTGAAATTCTTGAATCACTTTATTCAAGAGTTGAAAATTATCAGCTTGGTGATTATAACCGAATTGTAGATGTAACCGTTGATGAAAATGTTGCTCATGTTACATTTATAAATCAAACTGATGACGACCATTCATTTGATGTATCATATGAGGAAGAAGAAATACCCGTATGGCTTGGTTCAACTACACCGTATGTTTCGGATGTGGGGTATGCATCGACTTACGAGATATCTGATTTGAATGAAGATGGGATAATTGATGAAACCGATATGATGTGGGAAGATAACCCAGAGTTAAATCCTGATTATGAACCGCCTGAGTCTGTTGAATCATCATTATCAAGTGGACAAACAACATCTTCTGGGGCAAGAGTACCTTATTACTCTACAGGTATTGTTGAAGCACAACCCATGGCTATTGATATAGAAGATATTAAGAAAACGAGTAACTCTGAAACTTCGGGTGACAAAAAATCAAGTGAGAGTTCTACGGGTGATAAAAAGGGTGAAAAATCTGAAGTTTCCAAAAACTCAGAGGGGTCTAATGTATCAAAAGATAGAAAGACAAGTAAGACATCTAATGATAAAAATTCAAGTCAAGCATCGAATGATGAGGACTCAAAAAATTCATCTGTTTCAACTGCGGATAGTGAAGTAACTTCAAATGTAGAGCCATCAGAGGACGAAAATGGGCTTATTGATGGTATGCCCGCAGACATTTTTAAAGAAGAAACATTAACGGGGTATAAGACTTATACTATGGATATTAACATTAATGTTGTTGATAACAATTATAAAGTAAAATTACCAGAATCAATGACAACTGACACTCGTTTAATGATAAAAGTTCCCGAAGATATGTACATCAAAGTAGGTGATCTTGAGTTAGATAAAACAATGATGAACCTTGAGGACTTTTATGTAATCAATAAGTTACCAAAGGTTGAAAAATTTGATTTAACACTTGAAAACCTTATTTTGGGTTCTTCTAAGAAAACAATAGACTTGACAGAGCGTGTATATTACATATATTCAAACCTTGTTCCTACAAGAGAAATGAAAGACGCAGTATTGGGGTATATAAAACCTGCGATGCAATCTTTATATAATAATATGCTAAAAGGTACTGACTTTTCAAGTTCTTCATTTGCAAAAGATTACGTATCAAACAATGGTAATATAAAGGGCATTAAGTTATATTACGATATGTATATAAATAGTAATATTAACTCAACAGTAAATAAGTCATACGAGGTAATAAGTGCAAAATTTCCACCTACTGATGATGAAGAAAAAGACAATTATGAAGTAAAGGCTGACCAATTTAGAGTAACTTCATACTATTATGTCGATGTTCCTGTTATTCTTCAAGTTCGTTCTAATACAGAGGATGCTGGTGATAAAGAAATAACAATGACAGAGATTTGTGGTATGGTTAGGCTTACAAAGCAGGATGGTAAATGGTACATATGGGATATTTCTAAAGAACTAATGTTGTCAGATTATTAATAAATAAGGAGGCAGGTATCGGTGGAGAAAGACTATGTTAATTTCTTGGAGAGTTGTTTAAACAAGTATGATACCGACTCTTGGAATGGTGATGGACTTACAATATTAGATACTTTAGGTTCTTTATCAGAACCAGTTCGTAAAGGTAATATTCAAGTTTTTCGTAATCAATCAATTGATATATTTGGTAATGACCGTTTAGTAGCAACACCCGACTCATTGGGGGTATCTGAAGAAGAATATGAATCACTAAAACAAAGTATGTCATTTTTAATGGGATATGACCCCTGTTGTGGAGATGATACAAAATTAGAAATTGCTGACACTTCACAGTTTGATTCTTACTCAGAAAGAGACCTTGAGGAAGAACCATATACAATTGAAGAAATGATGGAAGATGAATCTGAGTTTCCAAATACATATGAGGAATATGACGAGGACGATGAAGATGATGAAGATAGAGAAGAGTCCGATTATAACTTTTCTAATGATGAGGACGATGAAGATGATATTGTCGATGATGAAGACTTTTTAGATGTTGAAAGTACAGATGATGATTTTCCAGACAACTATGAGGAACTCGATGACGATGACTTTGATGATTCTGATGATGACATCTCTGAGGATGAGGACTTTTTAGATGTTGAAGACACTGACGATGATTTTTCAGATAACTATGAGGAAATTGATGACGACAGTGAGGAATCTGAGGATAGTGAAGAATACGATGATACTGATGAATTTCCTGACAACTATGAGGAAATAGACGAAGACGAGGAAGATGAAGATGACTTCGACTTCCCAGATGAGGACTACGAGGAATCCGATGATGAGGACTCGGAGGAAGATGAAGATGACTTCGACTTCCCAGATGAGGACTACGAGGAATCCGATGATGAGGAGGAAGAATTTGACGACTTTGATTTTCCAGATGAATACGAGGAGTTAGACGAAGAAGATGAGGAAGAGGACGATGACTTTAAGTCACCAGATGAGGACTATGAGGAATTGGATGATTTTGAGGATGAAGAGGATGAGGACTTTGATTTTCCTGACGAGGACTACGAGGAGTCTGATGATGACGAGGAGTCTGAGGAGGATGACGAGTTCAGGTCACCTGATGAAGACTTGGATGATTTTGAGGACGAAGATGACGAGGACGATATTCCTCGAAATCAACATTCCAGTGACTTAGGCGAATTTGATGGACGTCCACAAAATAATATTAATACAAACGGTTTAAATAGGAATACGGGTGGTATAAATTTATCACCATCTCCTATAATTAATAAAGAAAGTAGTTCAGATAAATTAGCAAATAGTCTTGTAAAGGTTCTGAAAGTACCTGGGGCAACCAAAAGTTTCTTTGGTAGGTTTATTATTTCGGACGATGATACAGAAGATTGATAACTACATTCTTGGTACATAAACCAACAAAAAATAAATAAAAAGTAAAGGTGGATAACAAATGTTTACAGCAAAAGAAATGTTCGGGGTAACTGTTAAGGGTGCCCTCGAAAAGCGTGTTCAGACAATTGACTTTAATGGTGCAGACGCTGACGGTGTTGTTGAGAAAACAAACGCTGTTATAGGTGAAAGTAGACTTATGGCAGATGTTCCGGATTACCTTTCTGTAATCACACTTCATTATGATACAGATGGTACTTCTGTTGATTCTGTTAAGCTTACTCTCAAAACTCGTGTAAGAGATGCAATTAATGACGACAATCTTAAGATTTCTACAATTATTCCTTATAATGATAGTTATAAGGAGACACTTGTTAACTTTGTCGCAAGATGGGTTGACGGTTACTTTGTAGCATTTAAGGCTCAGTCTAATGCTGAAGCACTTAATGAAGTTATTGCTCCGCTTTGTGGAGAAATTAAGGTATCTTTCGCATACAGTGACCTTGTAATTGTTTCTATGACAAACGATTCTGTAGTTCTCGGTCTTTCCGCTGAGGCACTTGCATACGCTACTGAACTTGATATTTTTAGTTCTATTGCATATGTAAGTTCTAAGGCACGTGAGGTTCTTGGTGCTTCACTTCAGACTCTCACAACTCCGTATGAGGTACTTACAACAAAGAATCGTATTCTTAAACAGCTTGGTGTATATACAAGAGTTGGGGTATCAAAACTCCTTAAGAAAACATATAAGAAGAATATCAGCACAGCTGCAGCAGCACTTGAAGCACTCAATGCTAAGAGGGCTAAGGAGTTCCCGAATACCGACCCGATTGTTGAGTCACCTGTTAGTAGATTTGAGTACACAGATGAAGCAGGTTCATTCTTTGGTCTTGTTAAGTGTGTCAAGTCTGAGGCAGTAAAGGAAGGTACACCTGTTGCACTTGACAAGGATGGTTACTCATATATAATTATTCTGTCACCGTTCGATAAGAAGATGCAGGTTCTTTCTGATGAGGACACAGCAGTTCTTCTTGAGTCACAGATTGCATAAAAATAAAATTCCTCATAAGTGGGGTATCAAGCACCACCTTTATTGGTGGTGCTTTTATTAGGTATAAGGTGGTGTTATAAAAAATGGCTATTGATACTAATATTGATTTTGATTTTGTTGATACTGAATATTCAGAAAAATCAAGTGTTTCAAATAATTGTTCTTATTACACAGTAAGGAGTGATAGAACTCATTCAATAGAAATGTATAAATCCATGAGTAATATACTTGTATATAAAATACCATACGAAGTAATTAAAAATAAAACAATGGAATTAAAGATAGAGAATAGATTTATTGTTTACATTTTATATGGAGAGAACAACTCAGGTAAACCTGTAATATATGTAGGAAAATCCAAGAATGGGGTATCAAATAGACCACAATCTCATGAAGATAAGTATAGTAATTGGTCAGTTTGTTACATTTTAACTTCTCAAGAATTACGTTCATTTTTTAATGATGGAACAATTCATTATATTGAGGATAAAGTAAAGATGAAAGTTACCGAAACAAATCGGTTTATAAATACAACAGAAAAAACAACAAAAGGAACAGCAAATCGTAGAGATATGTTTAATTGCGATGAATACTTAAGAGAAGTATATGATATGTTATATATTTTAGGGCTTGATTTAATTACAGTCGATAGTCTATCTGATACAAATGTATCATTTAAAAAAGATTCTTTGTATGATGAGATTTTAACTAGTATTATGAACTATAATCAGGACTTTGTATCTATGAAGAAGCAAAAAGATAATATATCATATCATCTAATTTACTTTAATAAGAAAATTGTTTGTAAATTAGTTCAATACGATATTGATATTAGGGTTTATTTTACGATTGATAATAATGAATATTTTATTCCCATAAATGAAAATGTTAATGTACTTGAAAATAAAACAAAGTTTAACATAGAATTAGTATTAAATAATGAAGTCGATGTTGATTCACTTTATCATTTAATAGATACAGTAGTGTTGATAATTCAGGGTAAAACTGTAGATTTAGATTCATTATTACTATCGAAAAATAATAAACAATCGAGTGTTTCAGATTCTACAGTGGGATGTTTATCTGAATATTTAGTTGAAGCTACTACTAACGATTCAATTGAAGCCAAATCAGGTAAATTGAAAACAATAGAACAAGGTTCAATTTTAAAAGTACCTGATAAAATAAAAAGTGTTTATAATATGGTTATAGCTTACTTGTATAATTTTCAACCTAATTTTGTATTTGTTGAGCGTTCTACTTTTGTAATTGTATACTACAAAGATTCAAAGTTATGTATAATAACTCCACGCTCGGATAAAATAAAGTTTAATTTTTACATACAAGAATCAGACATTGATGATAGATTCATGGATAGAATTAAGTTCATATTATTTGATGGTCGAAATACTGCGGAAATAAACGTGAAATCCATGGTAGATTTACCACTACTTGATTATTGTTTACAAGTTACCGCAAGATTAGAGAACTTTATACAGCATAGTGGTATCGCTGATGGTAAACCGACATTTGTTTCCAATGTATTATTTGATAGGTCTGGGTCAAAATTTGAGTCGGTACCTGAGCACAAGCGTATGGCAATAAGAGATGGCGTAAAAGAACTTTATGATTTTGTTGTAACCTACATTATGGAATTATCAAGTAGTATAATGAAGGTCGAAAAACAAGTTTCAACCAATTTTTACTATGACAAAATAAGCGTATGTTGTATTATAGCACAGTCAACACGTTTAAAAATGTACTTTGATATAAAATATTCAGATGTTCCTGAATCATTACTTACTGATAGCATCAAAGACGTAGTTGGTATAGGTCATAACGGCACAGGTGATGTCATGCTAACCGTGGAAACGATGACAGATTTACCTGTGTTAAATGATTTATTAAAGATAAGTATAAGCAAGAATTGTGGGGTAGTACTTTAATTATCATTTATGAAATATTATAAATTTGGTCACATTTAGTTTTCAATTTACTTAATTTATTTTATTGGAATTATTATGTGAAAATGACTACATTTAAATTCTGTAAAGGATGGTCTTTATGTACATCAGAGCAATTCAGGGGGACGACTTCCGTTACCCTTGAAATACTCAGGTAGTTTTCGACACAGGTAATAAAGCCATTGTTTGTGGTGTTAGTTCAGCTGCAAGTTCTACCGAAAAAAGAGTTGGTAATGAATTGTATGCTGAACGTACAATAGTATTAATAACTGATTGATAAATGATACTTGTTTATGTACTTAAAGATTATATCCCGATATGAAAATATCGGGATATTTTTATTTATAATAGAAGTTAGACAATTCAGAGGTGTTCAAAGACATGAGTAAATTAATTAAGGACTTTATGGAAAAGTGGTCTACACGTGGTAGTGAAAAATCAGAGTCACAATCGTATTGGATTGAGTTATTACAAACATTGGGGGTACAGAAACCCACTAACTTTATTCAATTTGAGAAGACTGTTAAGGATGGTAGGAACACAATTTATATTGATGGTTATATTCCAAAAACGAAGGTTCTAATTGAAATGAAGTCATCAACAATAAATCTTGACGATAAACTTGTACAGTCTAATGGGGACAAACTCACTCCATTTGAACAAGCACAGAAGTATATTGTGCATCTTCCTCGTTCAGAGCATCCACGTTATGTTGTAACATGTAATTTTAAGGAAATTCGTGTATATGACATGGAGAATCCTAATAATGCACCAGTAAGTATATTTATCAACGAGTTGAATACACAGTCTTACCGTCTTTCATTTTTAATCAAAGAGGACAATGTACACCTTGAGCGTCAGGTCAAGGTATCAAAGGAGGCTGTTCAGCTTATTTCTAAATTATACGATGCATTTTCGAAGCAATATAAGACGATTAACGAGGAGACATCAAGAAATCTCAATATTCTTTGTGTACGTATAGTATTTTGTTTATTTGCAGACGACAGTGGATTGTTTGAAAAGAACCAGTTCATCAACTTTATTCAAAATAGCAACGTAGGTCTTGCGCGTCAAAACCTTATAAACTTATTTAAGGTACTTGATACAGATGAAAAAGACCGTGACCCGTATGACACATCAGGTATAAATAGTTTTCCATACGTAAATGGTGGACTTTTCAAAGAAGTTATAACAATACCAACTATTACCGAGGACATGTTAGAAACCCTTGTCACAGTAGCTGAGTTTGACTGGTCACAGATTAGTCCTACGATATTCGGTTCTATTTTTGAGAGTACATTGTCTGCAAAGCGTAGACACGAAAATGGTATGCACTACACGTCGGTAGTCAACATTCATAAGGTAATTGACAATTTGTTCCTTGACGAGTTCTACGCTGAGTTTGACCGAATAAGGGGTATAGAGCGTAAGACACTTCGTAGTTTGGAGTTAAGGAAATTTCAGATGAAGCTTGCTACATACAAGTTTCTTGACCCTGCCTGTGGTTCAGGTAACTTCTTGACTGAAACTTATACATGTATTCGTAGACTTGAAAATGAAATTATACGTGAAATCCGTAAGTGTGACACATCACTTTTTCCATCCACCGAGTCACCTATTAAGGTCAACATTCATCAATTCTATGGTATCGAGATAGATGATTTTGCAGTATCCGTAGCAAGAACAGCACTATGGATAGCTGAGGCACAAATGTTTGAAGAAACAAAGGACATTGGTTTTGATATTGACTTTTTCCCACTGAAGTCAAACAATAACATTGTAGAAGGTAACGCACTGCGTATTGATTGGGCGGAAGTCGTAGGAGGGGTAGACACATTAAATTACATTATAGGTAACCCACCGTTCTTAGGTTCTAAGAAAATGTCAAAAGAGCAGCATAGTGAAGTTAATTCTATTTTTGATAAAAAAGAATGGAGCAGATCGGGAAATTTTGATTATGTACTTTGTTGGTTTAAGAAAGCTGTCGATATGATGTTAAAGAATAATAAGATAAAGGCGGCACTTGTAGCAACTAATTCAATATGTCAAGGTGAGCCAGTAGGGACTTTTTGGAAAAGGGCAATAGGTTTAGGTATTAATATCAATTTTGCATATACATCATTTTTGTGGGATAACGGGGCAGATTTGGAGGCGTCAGTTTTTGTTGTTATTGTAGGGTTTGATACTAATAATGAAAGTAACAAATATATAATAGACAGTAATGGTTTTGTTTCAGAAGCTAACAACATAAGTCCATATTTAATAGATGCTGACGATGCAATAGTTGAAACTACAAATGTTCCATTATGTAATGTACCTAAGATGTCGTTTGGTTGTATGGCTTATGACGATGGATATTTGTCAAAAATCAGTGTAGAAGATAAAAAGGATATATGTAATAAATATCCTGAGTCAGAGAAATATTTTAGACGTATATTAAGTGGTTTAGAATATTTGCATAATAAGGAAAGATGGTGTTTATGGTTAGAAGATGTGGAAATTGATGAATTAAAAGGTATACCTCCCATATATGAGCGTGTGGAGAGTGTTAGAAGTTATAGATTAAGTAGTAAAAGCAAAGCAACATTTGAAGCAGCTCATACACCTACGTTATTTTTAATACGTAAGCAGCCAAGGAGTAATTATTTAGCTGTTCCTATGGTGTCATCTGAGAAAAGAAAATATATACCAGTAGAGTATATGACAAATGATGAAATTGTATTAAATACGATTTATTATATTGAGGATGCACCAAAATGGTTATTTAGTATAATGACAGCTGACTTACATACAATTTGGGTTCACTTGGTATGTGCAAGGATGAAAAAAGATATTCATTATTCAAGCACAATATGTTATAATGCATTTCCATTTATCACACCAACACCTGAAGAAGAAAACAAACTTACAGAACTTGCAAATAACATATTACAAGCTCGTGCAAATCATCCTAATAAATCACTTGCAGACTTGTACGACCCTGAAAATATGCCTGACGACTTGCGTAAAGCACATAAAGAAAATGATATCTACGTGCGTAGTCTGTATGGTTTTAAACCCGACGATACAAAGGAGCACATTCTTGCAGGACTTCTCACTTGTTATAAAGCACTGTCTACAGGTCAAATTCCCGAAGGTTGGATAAATGTTAAGAAAACAAACTTTGTCAATAAGGAACTTGAGAAACCTGTGACACGTGCAATTAGTATAATAAGTAAGGCTAAATCTATTGTAGACCATAGAATATCTGAACTAAAACCTACAGATAATACATATGGTATGTTATCTTTTATATCGAATAAACTTAAAAACTTTTACAGTATTCTCACAACTGTAGATTTCACTCCGAAAAATATGAGGAAAATAGTAACAGGGGTAGAAAAGATAGTATCACTTGCTGTTCCATCTAACTCAAAGTCACTTCAGGATACTGCTAAGTCCTTTGAAGACATCTTGAATAATTATGAAGCCGACATTGATTATGATTACAGTACTCGTCTACTTAAACTTGTGTCTATGTTGGACTCACTTGTTCAGATAGATACACCTGTATCGATGTCTGACTTGCGTTCAATATTAGGTATCGAATCGGAGGATGGTATAACAAATAAGTACTTCCTTAGTGACGGGGTATCGGGTTTATTACTTGAAGATATTCAGACAGACCTTAACACTATAACACTTACCGTATCTGATGGTAGTCCTGTTCATGATTATTTATCACAGTTAATTCAAGGTAAAGCTCTTAATATGTCAACATCAACTATTTTATATGTAGCTCAGGACACCGGTTCTCTTGATTGCTTAGCTTCAAAATACGGGGTAACAATAGTTATAACCGAAGAAAAAGGCAATAAAATCACAGCAACTATAGTAATAAATGGCAAAATCAGTGATGTATTGTTTTACTTAGACAATAATAAAGAAATGTAATATCAATAGAAGGTATATTTGACTTGTTCAGGTATACCTTTTTAAACTGATAAATCTCAAACACTCAAACACTCAAACATTCAAGCACTCAAACATTCAAGCACTGTGCCAAATTCTCAGGTATGTTTATATAAGTGAAGAAAAAGAAATAAATGGGTATACTTGATAAATTCAGGTATACCTCTATTCATTTTTCAACATGAGTTATTTTGTCATCACTCACGTTCATAATTAACAATAATTTCAAGGAGTGATAATATGAATTACTTATCTCCAATAATAGGATTGAACAGAAATCAGATATCAGCACTAAATCCTAATGATTGGTGTATATTTCAAGATTTAAGTTTCAACGGTTACAGTTATCTTTATCTTATGGTTTGTGCTCCAACACTTCAAGGTTTTAAATCGAGACGTGAAGCTTTGGCAGTACTTACAAAGTATGGCGTTCGTAACACACGTGAGAACTCACAGCAAGTAAGAGTTGGTGTATTTACAATAAGAGAAGTAGCGAACATGTTCATGAATAAGGCATACCAAGTAGTTGGGGTTGATTTGCAGATTTAGGATTCTGAAAATACTTGAAAGGTGTTTACAGAATTTTCAATTTTAGGTTTTTACGTTGTCGAAACTAACAAAATTTTGTATGTCAATTTGTTGCTATTTTTATTATTTAACTGTTGATTTTTTCTATTTTTTGTTGTATAATAGAATAAATTGAAAGAAAGTGGTGAGTGGTTTATGAAAAAACCTACAAAATTGCAATACTATAGGAAATTTGTGAATGGGTTTACAGTAAACGAATTATCAGCTATAACAGGTATAACAGTAAGTTCAATAAATAAGTACGAAACAGGGGTAATGGATTTGAATAATGCATCTATTACTATTGTTAAAAGACTTGCAAGAGCATTAAATTGTACAACAGATGATTTAACAGACTCACTTGATGACATAGACAAGGGGTTGAATAGTTATGATAAGAACAGTAACAATAAGGTTAAGACCTGATAAACTACAAAGTAATAAAATGATGCGAATAGCTGGTTGTAGTAGGTTTTGTTATAATGAACTCCTTAAATATTGGGATTCATATTATACTGAAGTAGATTGTAGTCCATCTGTATATGAATTGCGCGATTATGTAACAATGTTAAAACAACAATACGTGTGGTTAAATGAGTTACCATATCACACGATGAATGGAGTAATAAAGAACTTACAGACTGCATTTAGTAAATTCTTCAAAAATAAAATTGACCATCCTTCTATACATAAGAGGAATAGTAACCATATATCCTTTCCCATTAGGACAGATAGGATAAAATTTTGTGGTAATGTTATAGTAATTCCGAGCATAGGAAGAATGAGATTCAAGAACATATCTAAGTATGAATTAAATGGTATAAAAACCGCGTCACTTGTGTATGATGGTTTATGTTGGTACTTAAAAATAGCAACATGTGTATATACTAACACATGTTGTCAAAAACAAGGTAAGATAGGTATAGACTTGGGGTATCGAACACTTGCAAGTGCCTACGATGGAACTGATACTTACACCTATGAAAACATAATGAATGAAGATGAGACTGAGGGTTCTGACCATATACAAAAGTTAGAAAAAAGACTACAAGTCATAGATAAAATAATCTCAGATAAAAAGAAACTCAATAAAACATCAAATAACATAAATAAGTTATATTATAAACGTGCGAAACTAAAAAGACGTATGGCAAATATACAAAGAACATATCAGCATATTATATCAAAGTATATTATAAGTAGACGACCTATGAAGATTATATTTGAAACATTAGATATATCAGAACAAAAAGCAAAGGATAATATACTACCCAATAGATATAAATTGACTGCATTGTACCAATTCTACACATTTATAATATACAAGGCTGAGGAATTAGGTATACAGATTATTCGTGTTGATAAATATTATCCATCAACAAAGCGATGTTGTAAATGTGGTGCAATAAATGAAGTTGGTGTAAGTAAGGTATATACATGTAAAAATTGTAATCTGAAGATAGATAGGGATATAAATGCTTCAATAAACTTATATAATTATGTTTAATGTCTAAATAACACAGATAATAGCAATAAACAGTCGTTTCCGTAACACGACTGTATAAATTAGCCTATAACATAGGTAGGTTGCTTTCACGCAACGGTAAAGTTGATTTTTCAATATTTTCAATTTTATTTTACGGTGATTTAGATGGATATTAAGACTGAAGTTAGAAAAAATATCGTCATAACCAATAAGTTATCTACACACCTTATGAAATTGTACGGTAGAGAACTACCAAACGGTACTACGGAATATTACTACATAGATCGAAAATGGTACTATCACAAGTTAGTTATTGTATCATCAACAATCAAAGAAAATGGGGTAAATAGACACTACATCATGGATATAAAATGTAATAATGCAGTAGGTTTCGCCGAAATGTCAGGTGAAATATATTACGGTATTGAAAGAATAGCAACATTAAGTAATTGTATTCAATACTTAAGAATGAATTACGGAAAACTAGTCAAAAAGGAAACAATATAAAGGAGTGAAAACAATGACAAAGGAAGAACGTATAAGTTTAGCATGTAACATAATAAATAAAAACGAGAGTGTTGGCAAATCTACGATACTGAATTATAAGTTCACTAATTCAAAGTCCCATGGATTACCTGTATGTACATTAAGACTCGGAGATTCTTGGGTTGTGACCCATAGTGGTACAGGTTGTGACTTGTTAGGTGGTTGTCTTGGTGATATAATTGCGGAGTTAGGACGTAAACAACTTAAGGCTATAGCGATTAAAAATGGTACTTACGGTTATGGCTCAGTAAACGGGGTATATGGTCTGTCATACTACAATGATAAAGTCGAAATAAACGGTCGAGCAGGGGTATCTGTCGTTGCAAATATAGCATCTCTTATCGGTTACACGATAGATATTAATAATTTCACTTCTAACGGAAGACCAATAAAAAATGGTGGTATGATTCGCATTAAAAAGCAAGGTTAATTTTTCAAAAGTTTTCTTAACTTCTGAAAAATCAGATTACATGAAGAATTTACAAGTTTAAAAACCTATCAACTTTTATAGTTTAAACTATTGTAACTTTTTCTAATTTTAACCTCGTTCGTCTGATGTTGAATTGATGGTATCAAATAATTTACAGTAGAATTATTTTAATAATTGTTATTTTTCAAACTACATGGGGAGATGATTATTTTGGACATTAAGATTGTAGAAGTAACCACAAAAAGAGACTTGGACAGTTTATATGACGACTGGGCTCTAACACTTGAAGGTTTGGATTTAGCAAGTATCCCCGAATTTGTAAACTGGGTCATGCAATATACAACATTTAAAAGTGCTACAGTTAGAGTATATGTAACAAGAGGTGCTACAATGAATAAGTATTATGGTTTAAGTGGTAACAATCGTTATCCCGATGATTTAAACATAGTTTCAATCAAGAACTCATCAATGGTCAACAGTAATGCTGTTGCTATACCCAGATTTCAAGTAGGAGGACGTTGGTTCACGGATATAGTTGATAATAACGCAGTTCGCAATAATTAATACGTTATCTTATTATAATAAAAAGGTTTTTTCCAAATAATTTTAAGAAAGGGATGTTTTATATGACTAAAATGAAATCAAGAATCTGTGCAGGGTTACTGGCAGTATTAACTCTTGTAGGTACATCAGCAGCATTAGGGGTAGTACCTGGTATTACTACAGAAAACAGTTTATCAATCACAGCTGATGCAGCCACAGTGCTTCCTACAAAGAAACTTACGAACAATGCATATCTTGCTATTTATGACACAAATACATCGAATGTTCTTAGGGGGTACATTGATGGAAAGTTCACACTCAAATCTGTAACTGGTGCAACGAGTATAATTAAAAGCAAACAGATTAAGTACGACTCAAAAACCAACAGAACAAATGTCACTGTTACTTTAAATGTAAAACCTTATAATAATTACAAGGCTTATTTTAATGGAACAGTAACAAAAGGTGGTAAGACATCTAATATGAAGTTTATTGTAGAGAACCATCTTCATTGGACTGATAATGTAGTGCAATATTACGGGGTAGGTTATAAAAATGGTAAACCTGAATCTCAGTTTATACCTGAAGGTATTTGCGATTACCCATCAGAAATATCACCGTTAAAATCATCAGTTGTTAGGTTATGCACAATGACGGACAGTAAAGGTAAAATAACTGACGTTAGTGTAACTGCACTCAAGGCTGGAACAGTAAACATTAATAAGGTATATTCAAGTGCAGGGGTACTTTATACACAAACTATAAAGGTTGTTTCAGGCAAAGTTTACAAGTCAAACAAAACCTTAAACGTAAAGAAATCTTGGACAAACAAGGCTAGTATGGATATTAGGAGCATTAAAGTTTCCAATAAACACGTATTTGCAGTTCAGGACTTCGACTTTAGTAAAGACTTGAAAACTTACATAGTAAGGGGAGTATCAAAAGGTACTGCAAAGGTAACTGTATGGTATATGAACGGTAGTAGGTCTGAAATAACTGTCACTGTTAAATAACAAATAATTACACGTATAGTATCAAGAAAACCAACGAGATAACTCGTTGGTTTTCTTGGGGTATGACTGGAGGTGTTATCTATGTACTTTATTGTGGGAAAGAACATAGACTCGCATGGTGATTTACTTTCATATATTGTATCAGACGGTAATAATATAGCTATTGCACATATTAACGAAATATGTTCTCAATTCAAATGTGGTAATTTACCTATGGTTGATAGTATAGATATGTATACAGGTGAAGTACATTTTAAAAACATAGATAACAAATTGTTGCCAACATATGACTATGATAAATTGACCACAAATACATTGTCTGTACTAAAAATATACCATATGGGAGAAAAGCAAATAGGAGTAAAAATCTTAACACCTAAGTTGACTTTATCAAACATTCGCATATTCGTATTAAAACGATTATTAGACACTCATAATATCAAGCTATTCAATGTAAAGATAGTGGACGGGGTAGTAATTCCTAAATTCGGTAAACTACCAGTTGAGGACGTGCTAAAATTACCTGAATGTATTACCTTTGAGTTTCATGAAATAACAGATGAAATAGTTACGGTGAAAGTAAACTCAGAAACAAGTAAGTATCAATACATGACCGTAACACGTGGTGGATACTCTGACAGTCGGTATAACACGGTGTCAAGAACCTATACGGTATTGTGTAAGGATGGTAGTACGCAAATATTCAACGAATCCGACAATGTTAGTTCTGATTTACTTAAATTAAAGAAACTAGTCGTAAAATTTATAAATAAGAATATAATGCTTGAATACACGGGGTTCATTCCTCGTGGAGCATATATTTATGAAAATAAACCTGGTTTGTGGACTTTACAAATCGGACCTGCACGACATCAGGTAGAGTCTGATAATATACAACATACTGTAAAGCAGTGTGAGAAGTTTGTAACAGCTGACGCGTGGAAAAGGGGTAGCACTCAGGTGGGTTCTCCCTGTTGGGAAGCAATAAATCCAAAGTTTACATTAAGGTAGTGATAAAATGACCGAGTGTCAGAAAAAATACGTGTTTTGTTTAACACTTTTTTCTGTGTTGTTATGTTTGACATTCACATCATTAGTACTTTGCATGATAGCTGAGTTTACGATAGGAATAGTAATAACATCTGTTCTTCTTATGAATAATATAGGTTTAATAGTCTACTTTTTATGTTCTTCATATAAGAAAGAGCGAATGTACCTAAAGGTTCATAATAACAGGGGTGGTAGCGATGAAGGACATTAATTATTGAAAGTCTTTAGATGTAAAGAACTATAAGAAAGATTTCCGAATAACTATCATGCTTGAAATATGTGTCTTACTAATAGGTTTGATACTTATTGTTTTTACTGCGATATGGCAATCAGCATATAATGACTTTATTAAGTCAGCAGACCAAGTACAGGCTTTGTGTACTAAGTCATGGAAAACTTATGAATTAAGGGGTTCTGGTGATGGGTATATAGACGATGTGTACCACGTGAACCTTGAATATGAGTACAATGGAGTAAAATATACAAAGCTTGACTATAAAGACCACATGATAGATGGTAAAATTTACACGATATATGTAGACAAAAACAATCCTGAGTATATAATAGCTGAGTGAGATGGACTATTTTTTGGTGATATAGACGCACCTTTACATGGTGACGTTTATAAATAAATTATGAGGTGATAAATATGAAAATTGTAAAAAGAGCAGGTATAGTTTTGTTAGCAATGTTATTAGTAGGTGGGGTAGCACCAATAGCTGGTGTTGATACATTACCGCAGTATGGTATAACAGCAGATGCAGCCGTTTCTACCAAAAATATCAAGCTTAACATGGACACTTTTAAATCGTACAAATATTCAGGTAAATGTACAGCATCGTCAAGTAACTCAAAAGTTACAGTGTGTACTTCCTATGATAATTACAGTAAATCGACATGGGTTAGTATCTTTCCTGGATCATACAATGCTGGAACAGCAACTGTAACTGTAAAGAGAAATGGTACTGTAATTGAAAAGTTGAACGTTACAACAGTACTTGTTCGTAAATACGCTAATAATGTATCGTCATTAATAGCTAAATCAACAATGTCTAAACCTGATGTAACTGCAAAACTGACTTCAGCAGCAAAATCAAAGATTGATAGTATAAAGAAGAAATGTAAAGGGGTACAAAGACTATCTAATATTTACTGGGTTCTTCGTAACTATGACTTAACATCTTCTGATGGCATATTTATAGGTGATCGTCAACTCGTAAATATGGCAGTATACTATGCTGGGTTATCGGGAAAGATTCCGTATATACCAAAGGGTAATGCTGATTTACCTAAAGGTTTAAAGAGCTATACTGCATTTAAAGGCACTAATTACCCATCAGTAGGAAGTTTATTACTATATAAGGATGGATCATCTGGTGTTAATAAATTATGCTATGTAAAAGCCGTTGACAAATCTAAAGGTACTATTACAACCTATGGAAACATAGCTGGACCTGAAGGTAGGATTTGGGTTTCTATAGATACATTCAAGATAGCAAATAAGTGTATGTATTTATACGAAAGTGTTGATGGTAAACCAAGATATCAAATAGTCGACAATGTAGTATATGGAACACCTAAATGGTAATTATAACACAAATATCGGGCATCTTACGGTGTCCGATATTTTTATATTGTTTCTGTCGAGAGTAATAGAAAGGTGGTCATTTTATGATTGGTTCAAGAAAAACAGGTTTACAAAAACTTGAGGAAATAATTTTAACATTGAAAAATGGTGGCACATATAGATGGATTGACTGGAGATTCAATAATGTAGACATGCAGTGGCTTGAAGATGTATATCAAGGTTTATGTACTAAAGGTTGGGCTACTTATGGTGGTTTAGGAGACATTGATAAAATTTTTGACAAATGTAAATTACCACATAGTGGGTATTATATGGGGCACATCGTGTTTTTAAACAAAGATGTTGAGAAACAAGTAAGAGCACAATTAAGTAATCAGTAAAACAACGGGGTGGTAGTATGTATGCATCACAATTAGTAGAAAAATACAAAAGAATAGTACCATATTATAATGGTGGTAAGGACTTGTGTGTTTTAGCACATAAGAAAAAACTCATCACATTGGGAGAAATAAGGAAAACTGGATTTTATACTTGTTTAACTTTTTATAAATTATTTACTGAATATTTAAATGACGGTTACTTATTTACTGATAACATGATTCTAACGAGGGACTACGTATTTGAGATGTATGATAAATTTGTAAATAGTTTATCAATTCAGCAACTCAGAAAACAGATGTTAATAATTGATACTGATGATATGTTTAGAGTATGGAAGCAGATAGATATAATAGACATATGCGGAGCGGGGTATCACTTCAATTATATTGATTTTGATATGCCTGATTATGATTATTTAAGTGTGGTAAATAAGATAGCGTGTGCAAATGAATATAATTTTAATTACTTTTAAGTATAATATAACAGAAAAATGGTGTTACAAATTATTGTAACACCATAATAATTTGTGAACTGGTGATTAAGTTGATACTTAAAAGGGATGATATAGCACTTTATAAAAACGGAAAAACTATTTTAGATGGTTTTAACGAAATACGTGCTAATTTGAATGAAAAAACACTAAGACAGTATGTAGAACAGTACATAGAGCCTACAGGTGTGAAAGACTTTAATAGATTCTTAAGACACTTCGCAAAGACTATTGTTGTAGAATATCTACACGGTTATACGAGTGTAGAAATGTCATATTATTTATATAATACAGGATGGGGTAGGACGGATGACTATTCTTTATTTTGTACAGTGTTTAAAGTTTTAATGACAAAAAGGCATTTAGATAAGTTTAATGTTTATTTAAAGCACTTTGGTAAATCAGCATGCTACATATATCAATATAACACAGAAACAGGTGTTCAACTATACATTGATGTATTTGAAAACAAATTTTTATCAAGTTATTTATTAAGACATATAAAATCGCCCTCAATTGTTTATCAAGATTTATTGAGAGATTATTCATTTGAGTACTCACGTATAGAGATTCATAGATATCTTAATAGAGTATATGAAAGTATAAAGCATATTTAACTTTAGCACAATGATTTATTGTGCTTATTTTTATGTGATGACTTATATCAAAACATTATCACTGTTATTAAGCTTATTTATTTTTATTTTTTAATAACTTGAATAGTAATTTGAAGGTTTTTATCTATAATACAATATAATCATAAAAAAAGTAAGAGGTGATAAATATGGGTTGGACTTCATATAGACCTACAAAGTATAAAACAGTAAATGGTAGATTTACAGTAGACAAGTATGCTGAAGCAAGGGAAGTTGTAAACAGTTTTGGTGATAGGTTTGAGTTGTTAAAGGACTCAATGAGGGGTAATGTTTACTATGCAGCAATTAAAAATAAGGAAACAAATCTTACATTTGCAATTGTAATGCTGACTCGCTTAGATGATGGTTGGTTTGCTTATAAAGAGATGGACGAATGTGAACATCCTTATTACTATGATTGTCCTAAGTCAATACTAAATCTATTATCCCCCACAGACCATGAAGGTGCTAAAGCATGGCGTCAAGCTTGTATTGACAAAGCAAGTGCAAAAAAGAACAAACAGACAATGTCGTCATTACCTGTTGGAACTGTTGTAAAAATTAAATTTTGTGGTGAGGATACATTAGTCAAAAAGATGCCGCCAGCATATCAGTTTAGTCGTAACTGGTGGTTAATCATAGGACAAAATAGGTATTTGTCAAAACCTTATAGGTTTGATAACGCTTTTGAGATTGTAGAAATGCCAAATAGCTAAGATAGGGGGTACTTGAATGAATTATAGAATAACACGTTCTTTTCCGGAACCACATTCAAGTGATGAAATTGAGAAGTTTGCTGAATCACGTGGTATATCAGTATTTTACATGATGTTTGATGATTGTCCTTTGGCAATATTTTCAGACACAGATATTAAACACGGTGATACAATAACCGCATTAGTACCAAAGCAAATATTTAATAGAATTGAACAAATATGGGAGTCACGTATATTCAAGGCTATTGACCCAGCAAGTACAAAGACTACAATGTTTGAAGTATTTGAGATATGCTAAATTTTCTCAATAAAAACATCAATTTTGGTATATTACACGATAACTAATTGTGACGATTTCAGCGGTTAAAATCAAGTAAGTGCTATCGTTATTAATGGTAACGGCAATGATGGCACAAAGTTATTCCTTATAACTAAAAAAGACATGAGGTGAATTAAATGAAAAATATAGTTTCTCTTGCACTTGTGACATTAATAGCTGGTAGTTGTTTAAGCATGGCAGCATGTGATAAAGCTAAAGATGTACCTGGCGTAGATAGTGTAACAAGTGCTGCTCAAGGTTTAGGTGATACAGTCAATAAATGGGGTAGCACAGCAAAGGATTGGGTTGACGCTGGTATAAGTAATATTAAGGACTCAGCATTAAGTCAAATCAATAGTGAAGTTGATAAATTCATGGAAGAAAACAATATACCCAAAGATAAAGCTGACGAAGTCATGGGGCTTGCTAAAGACTGGGCTAAAACAGCACTTACAGCAAGTGGTGAAATAGATAAAGCTAAGGGGTCACTGAAGGAATATTTAGCTGAGCATCTTGATGACCTTGACGTATCAAGTAGTAGCAAGAAGTAACTATAAGAAAGGGGGTAGATGTACTTATGTATTATATAAAAAACGATAGCTTTCAAACATATGACGCAGCAATTGAGGAGTTCAACAAACAATGTCATAATGGTGCTATAATGATGCAGAGAACCAAAGGTTCAAGAATTGTAGACATTGTGGCATATTTGGGCTATTCTTTTTCATACAAGGTATTCTTCAATGACACATCTTCCCCACTCCGTAAATACTTTAACGAGAATATGGGTCAAACTGACTTTGTGGGGTACTATGAGATTTTTTATAAGAACGGTAAAAGAGAGGTTACTGAGGATTTTAACTATGTGAAACATTGCTTATCTTCACATAGTATAGACTCAGTTGCATTAAGTAATAAACATAATGGTATGATGGTAGCATCTTATATTGTTACGTCTAAATGTGTGACATCAGAGATTAATACCAAATATGTTCCGTTATTCAGTTTGCTAAGAGAGGTGTAACAATGGAATTAAGAAACTATTTACCAGTTATATCATATATACAATCGTGTGTTCAGGGTGACACAGTTATAAATGCTAATAACTTTAAAGGAAATATTCTTGACATTAATTATGTAACGATGTTAGTTGAAGAATTAGACGGTTATGGTAATTCTATGAACGTATTCACGACTAAACTAACCATAGACGAATATTTTTCACTCCACACATATAAGTATCGAATAACAAGTGGGGTAATAGAGCAACCCATAGTTATTAGGTGTTCTGAATCTGCACGTAAACCTATTGTAAAGGCATTAAGGGAAAAATATAGGAATGTAGGGGAACTAAAGAGTGTAAGACCAAACCTTGAAGATTACCAGCCTATTTTAGTAGATGGTAAAGTTACAAAGATTTATCAGTTAAATAATAAACAATTGGTATTGTGTTTAAATGACTTCACCTATGAGGTTTATCATTTAAACGGTTCTAAGGTTGTTTCGATGATACTAAAAATGATATCCGAGGACTTGCACAATTTGGGGTACACTCATTGTGGTTTTGTAGTTTTTTCAGACAATGGAAAAGCTGATAGAAAAGCTGCATACAGATATAAAAATTATACAGTATTAATAGGTAAAAAAGAACTTCAAAAGTTGTTGGATACGAATGAAATTTATTTAAGTTTAATAGAAGGTGACATATTATGAACAACATCGACTTTGTTAGTACGCTATTTATGGACATATATGATGAGATAACCGAAATAATTGGTTCTGACCACATGCCAGAATTATTTGATTATGAAGGGGTAGTCATAAACCAAAGATTAAAAAGAGCTCTTGCAAGGTGTATTCAAAGACCTATGACTTATGGACCTCCTACATATAGATTTGATGTTTCACCTTTATTTTTTAAGTTGGACTATGAGAATCAAAGAAATGTTGTAGCACATGAGTGGATTCATGCGATGTGTCGATATGGTGAACGTCACCGTGCACAGTTTAAGTATTATATGAATATACTTAATAAACATGGTTTTAATGTTTCTGTAACTGAGTCTTACTCAAATTTGGGTTTAGAATCACCTAATGAAGAACCTAAATATATTTTAAAGTGTATCAAATGTGGTCGTCAATTTACAAGAAATCGTATGTGTGATGTAATAAAATATAGTAATAGATACCAACACACAGGTTGTGGTGGTTCACTGCAAAGGGTAAAGTAGGTGTTATCATGGATTTACATTATAAGATAATAGCAAGAATAATGGACGGATCAGAAATAAAGGGGTACTTGCTTGAAGATAAGACCTGGAAGTTTAAGCGTTTCTCTATTACTGATGTATCAAAATTAATAAAAGACGGGGTAGTTGATAATGCTTACAAACGTGGTTCAGAGATAAAAATAAGGGGTCAAGCTGAACATTTGATTCCAACTTATGACTCATACATGGTTTGGCGTCCTTGTAATCTTGCAACAATACTTGGTGAAAGAGTTATAGATGGTCAAAAGTTATTTGAAGTAATGTTTATGAATTTACAGCACTATTTATATACAGAGGAAGACGTAGTTCAGTTGTCATACGCTTATATGTTTTCCAATGCAAAAGTGATGAATGGTAAGATAGTACCAAGATACGGTGAGTTCTTTAAATACATAGAGGGGGTAGTAAAATGACACATAGTAAAATTATGCAACAGCAAAGGTTTAGCATTATACGTTCTCAGTTATTAAACTATGAGATAGTAGAGTTCAAAATAAATCAGAGGTATAAATCAGACGGTTTACCTGTGTTTTCTTTATTTGTAGGTCGTTTAAAATTATTCGAGACCTGTGACTTATCAGTAAACGTCAGAACGACACTGATAGCAAGACTGATTAACGAACTGTTTCCGGGAGAACTATCATCATTTTATAATTACTGTGCTTATGAATTGAAAAAAGTTCCTGAATGGTTATGTTTAACAAGAGTAGGTAAAGACTTTGTAGAACAAATGGGTTCTGATTATCGTTTAGCAACAACAGGTATAAGTTATGTAAATATAAAACCAAAGGGTATCACCGAGTCAGAGCTTCAGATGTTATTAGTAAATCTGGGGTACTCATTCAACGGTACATCAGAAAATTCCTTTACATTAAGTAAAAATATGGGTCATATGTTATAAATGGGGGTGTACTGATAATGACGGGTGATACAAAAGCAAGATGTGAACTTGCTATGACTGGACGTGTAGTAAAATGTACTAATTCTGAAGTTGTTGACTGTATTAGGTATATAAGTAAAGTGGTTCAAAAGTGGACTACAGATGTTCAAGAAAAAGTAAATTCATTCTTAGAATACCTTAAAACGAGTAGTGACAATTTAAAGGTTCGTTCTATGGTATGTAATACGATATATGAAGATACATGTATAACTTTTTTGATTGAAGCCAAGAGTTTGCCAAAACCTTTTGAAACTGATTATGGTTCGGGTTACCCTTGTTCTTATAGTTATACTCTTAATCTGTCTTGTCCATATTTTTCAGAGTTTGGGGATACATTCTATGAGAAACGTTCAGATGGTTTTTATCATCGTGTATCATAGGAGGTAGGAACATGTATTATGAAATAGCATACAAATTAAATGGTAGATCAGACCTGATAAATACTACAACAAGTAGTATGGAGAAGGTTCAATCACTAATAGGACAACTTCAGGGAAAAGGTTTCATCACATATATTGGTAAATTTGGTAGTAAAGATGAAATGCTCTCACAGGAATCAATTGTAAGGACAGAGTTAAATGTTTTCTTCTACAATTCAGCTAAACGTAGTGTGTACTATGATAAAGTAACAGATTTTGAGCAAATGTCCATAGACCTTGTATTTGATGATGTTATTTCCTCAGATTTTATAAGTAACACATATAAGAAAATAAAGCAAGACATAGTCACCAAGGGGTACTGTGCAAAAGAAGATGACATAAAAAGAGCCATCGCACGTAGTGCATATTTCATCGGTTTGGGTGGTTGCATGACTTACATAAATGAAACTGATGTTTATTATGTAATAGAGCGACTGAACTTTGTTTGGAAGATAAGACTTACTAAAGATAGGTCACATCAGCGTGAGTTCACATACAGCAATAGTAGATATATAGATAGAAATGATTATGATTTTAACAAGTGAGGTAAAGTAAATTATGGATAAATAGATATTAATAGGTATACTTGCATGTGTTGTAGTTGCAGGTGGTGTTGTAGCCGTAGTAGCTACCAACTCTGCAAAGCAAGACAGTAATGAAAAAGTAGTCAACAGTAGAGTATCAGGGGTACTTGACAGTCTTGCTGCTGAAACTGTGTGGAATGATATAATGCACACAAATATGCAATCTTGGTTGTATAGTCAAGTTAAGAACGGAAAAGCAAAAGTAACATGTGATAAAATTCTCCAAAAGTTAAATAAAATAGCAAACGAGAAGGTTTCTATTGATGACATTGAAGATATTAGATTGTATTGCTCAGTAGTTGATATAAAGTATAACATAGGGGTAACACAATTTTATGACCACACACTTAATGCTTTGACAACAGCACCCGTAGTTATCTTGAAGTATTACGTGGTACAATATATTAAAGAACATATAAGAAACGCATGAGGATGATGTCATATGGTATTTAATTTAGTAATGTCAATACTTCTTGTATGTTTCCTCATTGCTGATATGGTTTTAATTGCAATTAGAATATCTTTAAGACTACGTTGTAATAGGGAAACAAAGGCAATAATAGTAGACAAGGTAGAATTAAGTGTAAACGATTTTGAAGCACCTTTATATTTTCCAGAAATTCGTTATACTGTAAACAACGAGGTATATAATAAAATAGCAAAAGTGGGGTACTCAAACGATTTATTCTCACGTAAATTTATATTAGGTCAAGAAATTGATATTCTTTATAACGAGTCTGACCCCGATGATTACTGTATTAAAGACGGTAAGGTACTCAATATCTTAATCGTTAGTTTCTCAGTAGCTGTCATTATATTATTCACAGTTTGGGCACTCACATTATAATCTAATACGTCTTTCTATAATATTTAGGTTTAAAATTTAAGCCAAAATAAAATGAGGTGGTAATAATGAAAACAGTATTTAAGAAATGTATTGCTATTGCCATGACAATAGCATGTCTGGGAGGGGTAGGCACAATCGCTTTTATTGGTGATACTGCTCCTGTTGGTATCACAGCTAACGCTACTCAGGGTGAAAACCCTGTTTTGGGTGATATTCGTAATCCTGGTAAGTTCACAAAAGAACTGAGAACAATCAATGGCAATGGTGTATCTAAATTCAAGGCTTACCGTAGTGGTTTAAAGGTGACAAAAATAGTTATTAAGAATACGTCAGGAAAAACTCTCAGTACTAAAGAAGCTTGTGTTTCTACTTCAATAAAGAAATGGACAAACTCTGCTAAGAGTAACACCTATGCACAGATTTCACTTAAAAGTAATGGTGTCAATATAGTTCATGTTTACTATAATGATGGTAATTCACAGACAATTAGAGTCGAAGCAAACAAATACACCTATTCTTATAAGGACTCAGGTTTTGCAAGTAATTTTGGTCTTGTAAATCATGGTTTAGCAGCTGTCAAGCAGAAATGGTGGTATGAGTATGGTGGGAAGAAGATAGGTAGTGTAGATTGTGCTTCTCTCATATACACTTACAGAAATGTAGGTGGTCAGAATAAAATGGACTTTTTGAGTAATACTAAAGCAGAAGGTCTAAAGTGGGGGTACGTTAAGAATGGTATTCCGAGGGTTCATGGTTTAGGTTTACACCAACCTGGTCATGTTGCAATTTATGCAGGTAATGGTAATACAATTGATGCTAGAAGTTATGATGAGTATTGTGTTAAAAAATATTATAATTTTGCAAGTAATTTCAATGAATGGTTTTATATCGTAGGTGTTAAATACCCTGTTACTGGTTGGGTCAAGATTGATGGTAAACCTTATTACTATCAGAATGGTCAGTACCTTGTAAATTGCACAAAGAAAATCAACGGTGTAACTTATAAGTTTGCATCTAATGGGGTAGCTAATAAGAATCCGGCTGAGAGTGCATATAGTAAAACACAGTATAAAGTATATAAAAAGTAAGATATAACTTTTTGTATATGTTTATACTCATAATATTTACTTATAACTTCAGTCTTTGATTATACCGAAAATCACTTACTTTACATTAACTAATATTAAGGACTTTGGTGTATAATTAACTAAAGTCCTTAAATTATTTTATATAGATAAGAGGTGTATTTATGGTACGATTATACAGTAACGGAAACATAGATTTAAAAAATGATACATTAATTAATTGTTCTGATGACATAGTATTTTCAACATTTTGTAATGAATTAATGCGTATTCAATGCTTTGATATTGAGTATAGTGCGAAGTACTGGTTATTTATGTGTTCAAACGTTCCTAATAGGGCGTACCGGGTTTCAAGAGCGATATTATCTGTATATAAGCAAGGCAAGACAGTGAAGTTAAAGGCTGTAAAACCGTCAGATAGTGAATTACAGGCAATAAACATATTCTTTAGTTAATCAGAAACGGTATCAAAGTAAGATAATAAATTGGTAAACGGATAAATGGGGGTGATTTTATGAAACGTAAGATTAAATTATACACACGTGAACTATTGGATTACCTACACAGTATAAATAACGATTCCTATGAGGTTGTCAGCAAGAGTATACCTGACATGGACGGAAGGTATATTAGGGGTAATATTTATAAGTTATCACGGTCATTGACATATGAAGAAAAGATGTACTTGGATAGTTTTGCAAACATAGTGTTAATGCGATCACGTTCTCAATATGCACCAGAACAAGTCAAGGATTGCGTATGGCTTGGTGACATTTGTTTAAAAAGTAAAAAGGAGGCTATGTAAGATGACACCTAATATCACAGCTAATAGAAAATGGTCAATATCATCTGTAAGGGCGGCATGTATATCAAACAGTCTATATACCAATGGTGATAATGATGCATACAGTAAAATGCTCGATTATGTTAATGAGCACAAACCTACTTATGTTAATATTTATAAAGTAGCAAAGGATATCTGTAATCACAGTGTGTATCAAACAATAACAAATGTAATGTATATTCTTGAACAACAGGCGGTTATAACTACATTTGAGTTAGACGGTCAAGAATAATAAAGTAATAAGGACTTTAGTTCAAATTAAGCTAAAGTCTTTAAGAAATAAATAACCATTTAAGATAATAAAGTAGGTTGATGATATGAGAATAAATTTTCAGTATAAAGCAAGACGGGGTAGGGATGGATGTGCCTACAATACTCATGTGTCTATGTTTCCAGAGGAGCGACGGTTGTACGTTTGCAAATCTCCCTACATTAACAATTATTGCATAAATGTTGTTTCAAAATCTGAACTGGAAGAAATGATAGATAGTTGCAGACGTAACGGTTGGTTAATAACCGATACACGGGAGGAAAAAGAATCATGAATATCGAACAGTTATGGGCACAACTTGTTCAAGAGTATGGTCAGGTTATAATGGAACAGTATCAACTAATGAACAGTGGTAACAATCCGGATTTATCTATATATCATAATGCAATAGGTGTACTTCAAGGTTATAGTCGTGCTTGTTATGAAACAGGTGTTGTTACTGGAAACGATTATAATGTGATGGTTCAGCAAATCGAATGTTTAAGACGTGGTAATTTTTAATAATACTTAAAGTGGTGATGAATAAATGTATAAGAAAGCGGGTATAGTAATAGCGGTGATACTTGTAGCTGCAGGTATTCTTGCAATTAGTATATCAAGTTGTAGGGGTGATGACCTTGTAAAAGTCAATAATCTTAACAATACAAGTGCTGAAGTCACTGAACAACAGAGTGTTAATCAAGACTCAGAAATAGACCAAAATATTGAAGAAGTAGAACAATCTTCAAAGGTTCCTGTAACGACTCAGTCAGAGTTGCCTGTAGATACTACAAAGGAGTCATCAGTAGAAAGTACAGACAAATCAGGGGGTACTGATACCTCAATAGTTGAATCTAAGTCAGAAGAAAAACCGAAGGAACAGTCCAAAATTGAATCTTCGACTGAATCTTCGACTTCATCTGAAGATCAGTCATTACTTGAAGAATTGAGTGAATATTCTAAGGAAAATTCAAACTCTGAATCAAAAGTTGAAGTTACTTCTGAGGTATCAAAGCAACAAGACGAGTTTACAAATGAGTTCATAGAGATTGAGAAAGACAGTCTGAAATATGAATCTACCGACAAAGAAATGTTAGGTGTTGTAAAAGGTACTAAAATGTTTTATTGCAATGATTGTTTATATACTTCGATTGTAATTCTAGGTGAAGATGGTACATCCTATACTTATTTCGTACCTCTTGAAACTTATGAGGGACTAAAAACAGGTACTAAGTTAAAAATGAAAGTACGTATCTATTTCGATGAAGGGGTATCGATGAGTCAGATATTATCGGTGGAGATAGCATAGGACGATTTTGGACATTTCTGTTAAAAAGAAAATGTTTAAAATAGAAAAAATCGGAATATCAAAAAAATTTTTGAAAATTTTTAAAAAAAGTTTGAAAAAAGGGTTGACATTTCGGGTACGGCATGTTATTATAGTATTGTCAAAGGGAAAGAGAAAAAATCAGATGTCAAATCAATCTGATAAAATCTATTCCAATTATCATAAAGTCGGGGGACTTAAAATCTGCTCAGTAAAGAGGTAAAAATCAAAGAATATAATAAATTTTTTAATTATGAAAGGAAAAGTGATTTTTATGGCAATTAGTACTGGTTTTGATTTCGACACTGTTGATTCTGCTGATGTAACTCCTGCAGCTGTTGCAACTGAGAAGAAAGCAGCAACAACTACAAACAAGAAGATGAACGAGTTCCAGAAGATGGGTATGGAGGCTCAGGCTTCTATGTCTGCTGACGAACAGGCAATTGTTAAGTCCAAGAAGGATTCACTCGTATTCAAGGGCTTTGCTGTACTTCAGTCCAAGATGACAGAGTCTATCGCTCGTGGTAAGGACGCTGAAGGTAAGGTTATCAGAGTTAAAGCTCCTAAGACTGTTGGTCTTGTATTTAACAGCAAAGAGAGCATCGTTGTACCGCTCATCGATGTTAAGTACGGCTTTAAGGTAGCTGTTCCTCAGACAGAGATTTCCGAGAGAACAATCCCTGCTGGTCAGGACTTTATCCTTACTAAGCTTGAGGCTATGTACCTGCTTGCAAGAGTTGAGTACTCTGGTTACTTCACAACCGAAGGCAATGGTGACGGTTACATGAACGTTAATACTGCTAAGTATCAGACAGAGAACGCTCTTCCGACTCCTACATTCAACCTCATTCAGGGTGGTAGTCATGACATGACAATTCCGATTGACACAACTGATGCAAGTGGTAACGTTGTAATCAGTGGTGAGCCTGAAGCTCAGAGATTCGCTGCGTTCCTTGTTAAGAAGCCTGCACAGAGAGTTGGCGGTTCTGCAGCTGCTAAGCCGAAGGTTGACAAGCCTGTTGTTGTTACTGCAGCACTTCGTCAGATCCTCAACATTAAGTAATCTAAGCTTAATAGGTATGCTTTCAATACAAGACCCGGTGGGAAATATCCTATCGGGTCTTTTCCTGCACATTATTAGGTTAGGTAGTACTTAATTTAGTACTTTCATATTATCAAGTATAATATCGAAAGGTGGTAATAGCGTGGAATTAGGATTTCACCGTAAGTATAGACCTAATACATTGGCAGAGTATGTAGGTAACACTAAAAATGTAAAATCAATATTAAAAGTTCTCAGTGGGGGTAATAGACCGCAGGTATACTTGCTTGATGGTCATGCAGGTTGTGGTAAGACTACATTTGCACGTCTTATAGCAAAGGAGTACGTATGTGAAGAACGTAGTGACGAGCATGGTGCTTGTTGTAACTGTTTCACTTGTCGTGCTATGGATGAATTTATACTGACTGGTAATTCTGAGGATTTGATGAATGTCCGGGAAATAGATAATTCAGTGTCAGGTAATAAGTCAGACATTGATGAAATACTTAATGATGCAGAAATACCCTCATTTGACGGCGGTTGGAAAGTGTTCATCTTTGATGAATGTCACCTCATATCAAAGGCTGCTCAGGGACGTATGCTTAAGCTCCTTGAAGAACCTCCAGAAAATGTATTACTTATTCTATGTACAACTGACCCAGATATGTTGCTTGATACAATTCGTTCTCGTTGTCAGCATCATTATACAGTAGTAAAACCTAAATTACAAGAATTAGCTGTATTATTGAAGCGTGTGTGTCAGAAAGAAAACGTGGTTGTAGAAGATAAAGCACTAGGGGTAATTGCAACATCAGCAGATTTTGTTCCTCGACAGGCTTTAATTCAGCTCGAAACTGTAATAAATGAAAAACACGATGTAACTTATAATAATACAATAGAGGTTCTTAACGTAATTGCAGATTCATATTATTTTGATTTTTATAAGTATCTCACACAACCTCAGATAGACACATTTTCGTATATTAACTTCTTATCGGAGTTAAAGGAGAAGCTTGATTTAAAGCAGTTTATATCAGGTCTTATAACATTCACTAATAGGGGTATCTACGTATATAACGGTGTCAATCAGCAAGGTTTAGATACATCAGAAATAAAACGATATCGACAAATATTCTCAAAATTTAAAACAGGTGATATAATTCACATATTAAAGTTATTAAAAACAATTCAAAAAGGTGATATTGAAACAGAGTTATTACTACTTGGGTATGAAGGTATATTTAGTAGCAATATTGAAACAATAGAAGCGAATAGGGGTACTTTATCAGATAATGGAAATTCTGATTTAAAGAGTGAACAAAACGCCGCGGTCGAACATTATGTAGAATCTATAACTTTAACTGAAGAAGAAAAAGAACAAAAGCTTTCTGATGATGACGACATGTCTATTGATGACTTGGCTACTATGTTTAGTGGTGAAATTGTAATATAACAAGGTCAAAAATGAGTGGGTTATATCAATTTGGGTATAACCCATTTTATATTATATACTTATATCACTATTTGTTAAAAATTCGTTCAAAAAATAGTACCAATATCTATAATTATATGTAAGGTTAGAATAGATTAAGTGGTTAGATGTAAACTATTCTAATCTTTTGCTCGAATTGTATAGTTCGGGACTACGGCGAGAAAGGAGGACATACTATGACGAGAATATCAAAGCAAACGTTGATTAAACAGGCATATTTTGTGTTGATTATGACCGCTATACTATCAATATTCTGTGTATTTACAGGTACAGATGTGTATGCAGCAAAGGATATCAATAGTATAAATGGGGGTAATAGTACATCACAGTCCTCTCAGTCAACTAATAAGAATGAAACAAAATCTGCAGCAGAAGGTATAGCTGATGCATGGAAAAATGCATCACCTGATAATCAAGACATGGCAGAAGCTGCGAAGTTCGCGTCACCTTTTGTTAAGGGTGTAAACTTCTGTATCTGTTGTGTTCTTGCAGTTTTCAGTGTATTACTTGCTGCCGTTACTACACTTGATTTATTGTATCTTGCTGTTCCACCAGTCCGAAAATTCTTGTGTGCTGAACAACCTGCTGCCACTGGTGGCATGGGCATGGGAATGGGCGGAATGGGCATGCGTGGTGGCATGGGTATGGGTGGTGGTGCTCAACCTTCGCAATCAGGTATAGGACGTTTCGTATCAGATGAAGCTGTTGCTGCACTCTCAGAAGCTACTGCAAACGCCGGAGGCGGCGGTGGCATGGGTATGGGTGGCATGGGTATGGGTATGGGTATGGGTGGCATGGGAATGGGTGGTGCTGCACAGGCACAACCTAAAACCAAATCCGTAATATTCACATACCTTAAAAAGAGAGCCTTTGCTTTAATCATGTTCGCACTTTGTGTAGTACTTCTCACCTCGACATTATTTACAGATATTGGTTTGTATATTGGTCAGTGGGTTATAGATACCGTTGGTGGTTTCTTCTCATTTTAAGTGAGGTGAGTAGTAGTGAGGTTTACAGAAATATTAAAAGGACGTAACATTGCAAAGAAGGGTGTCGTATCTATGAAAGACATGAAAATGTCTAACAAGATAAAGGCAGAGACTTTAACGCAATTAAACGCCATTTTAGGTGATAATGATAAGGTAATGTTGGAAATAAGTGAAGACGCTGTGCCATTTTTCTTGGACATCCTTGATGACCCTGCATTTGATATTTATATATTTCAACAGGTGGATGAGTATCATTACATATTCCAAAACAAAACCTTAATCATATAATGAAGGAAGTGGTAATAATGGTTGTAAAAAAGACACAATCAGCAAGAATTAAGGAAATAGCAAAAGTTTTAGATTTACCTGAGGTTACGGTTAAACGTGTAATAGATGAGTACATTGCAAGTTTGCAGTATTCTATAATTCAAGGCGAGGACATAGAAGTCCGAGGGGTATTTCAAGTAAGTGCAGAAGAAATTGGTGGTAGAATAGTACCACGGGGCACTGTTTCTCCTGCACTGAAAGAACGGGCAAAAAGGGGTTACATCTAATGTTGTACAAGACCCATAAAGCTGCAGGTCTACTCGGTTGTTTAATTGCATTTGATGTAATGAAAAATAACGGGCAGTTAGCACCTAATATTAACGAATTTGTACAGTTAGCTATCATTTACCCTGCTTGTTCTTGGGCTTCTACTGCTCCAGACCTTGACCATGCTATATGCAATGTAAAGGAACAAACTCCTATTAATATAGCAATAAATAAATTATTACATATAGGTAAATGTACCCACAGGTCGGTACAAACTCATAGTGTTTTATTCACTGGTGGTTTTTGTTTATTACTGTTTGGTTTACTTCAATTATTAGGGTCACCAAATGTAGGGGTAGACGAAAACAGCATTGGTATAATAAGACTTATGCTGTTAGGTATAACTTTCGGTATAGCAAGTCATCTGATAATGGATAGTTTATCTACAGCTGGTATTTGGTTAGTACCTAAATTGAAGTTTCGGTTAGTTCCGAACAGAAAAACTTTTGCAACGGGTGGTAAATGGGAGGACATTGTTAGATTTTTAGTATGTATTGCTATAGTCTATATGTGTATTCACTTGGTTGTTCGATGGTGTGGTTTTTCATTAACAATCGGGGGTATCCCAATACTTTAGTTAAATAATTATGAAAGGTGGTAAAACTTATGACAGGTTCTATTAAGTCTGATAGACTTGTAACACGTGTTGTTGCTGTAATTTTATCTGCACTTGTAGCGTTGTCGATGATGTTTGCTTTTGGTGGTACTTCAGCTAATGCTGTTACGGTACTTACAACAAATGGGGGTAAGAGCCTTAATTCCTTACTAACTGCGGATATCAGCGGTTATAGTTCGCATTTCTCGGAATATAACATAAAAAAATTAGCACAGAAATTTGACTTTAAGTCAAAGGGTAAGGGTGGTGAGCTTCGTAATGACCAGGTTTTTATAATCCAAAACAATAAGAAGTTCACATTTAAAGGTGAGGTTTTTGAGGACATTGACGATAGTTCATTACAGCAAGACTTGATTCGTTGTTTTGCAAAAGAGATGACAAAGAAGTCAGTTTACTCATTTTCTGATTCGGACCGTCAGGCAATTTATAATGAAATAAAAGATGGTTGCGGACCTGCTAATGCTGCTATGGTTGCTGCATTATTCAGTGATACTAAGGCTGACATGTTCTCAGCACTTAATATCTTTGCTCCGTTTAATGGTATCGTAGGTACACTTCTTGGTATTGCTGTACTTGTTATCATTGTTCTTCTTATTGCATCTACTGCTATGGATATTGCTTACATCAACTTCCCTGTTGCACGTAACTTTATGTATGGTAAAGATGATAAAGGTGGCGGAGGCGGAGATAGTAAGTCCTCAAAACCTTGGGGTGTTACTTCGGACGCATGGTCTGTCGTTAATGAATGTGAGGCAGGCGGAGATAAGGGGTATAAAAATGCAAACATTGCTTACTTCAAGAGAAGGGCACTTACTTACATTGTTGTATCTATCCTCATTCTCTATCTCCTGAGTGGTCAGATTGCAGGACTTATTGCATGGCTCATGCAGTTGGTTAGTGGCTTTAAGATTAACTAATGCTGATTTGGCACACAGGATGCGAGGAAAACATAAGGTTTTCGTAACCTGTTGAACTTATTGACCTCGTATAACAAAAAGTTGTACGAGGTCTCTTTATTTTATTACTAATTAATCTATTTCGATAAATTAATTAGTAATGAAATAAAGTTTGTAATTAAATTGAAAAGGGTGGTTTTATGTGTAAACATTTAAAATATTTAGTTTGCATCGTGGTGATAATGTGTATAACAATGTCGATATCAATGGGGGTATCTGCGACTGAGACAATTTCTGACAGTGATTATACTAAGTTTGTTGAGATGTTGAAGAAGACTGAATCTGGTTCAGGCGAGGATGATAACTGTAATGCTATTAAACTTCCTGATGGGTCTACATTTGCACTATTCAAGTTTGAAAAATCATCAGGTAATTTTCATGACATAACATTTAATGCACAGGAGTTTGAGCTTTTAGGTGATTATGAACAAAAGATTACATTGAAAAACTTTGAGGAGGCTTTAAATGCTTCAAGTATATCAGACCAAGGCAAACAGTATATCTACAATGAGGTTAGATATAGTTACGATTACGATATAAGATTAATACAAGAAAAGGTAATTGATGACGTTCAGCCAAATATGTTCTTAAGTTATGAATTGTTTCACCCATTCAGTGGGGTAATAAGTACTATTGTTGGCTGTGTTTGTGTTGTTACATTGATGTCTTTGGTTGTTACTGTAGTTCTTGATGTAATGTACATGCAATTTCCAGTTTTTCGTGAGAAAACTTTCCAGGCTACACAGCGTGGTGGTGGCGGACGTTTTAGCTTTATTAAGAATCGTACTCAGATAGAAAGACCATGGTTTATATCATATGAAGCTGCATATGCAAATAAGGTTAATGTTGAAAGTAACGGTACTAGAAATGCTTTATTAATTTACCTTAGATATAGAGCATTAACATTTATAGTTGTTGCTTTTTGTGTGGTATATCTTATGAATGGTATGTTTGTTGGTATTGTAAGTAAAATATGGGATTTGTTCTCACCCATGTTTGCGCCGGAAATATGGGGAGCATAAGGGGGTACTTGAATGACGAAAAAAATATTATGTTTAAGTACTGTTTTATTATTGTTATTTACATACATTACGAGCTTCTCAGTGCTTGGAACGTCAGACCCAGGTTCAATGGCGGACATGAATAATAGAACAGGTGTTTTGAAGTGGACTTTGTCAATTCAGGAGAGTAATGGTACATATAGAAATTTAGATTCTAATACTTACTATATAGCTTCACCTATAACTCCTACTGGTGATAAGTCTTTCGCAACAGGTAGTAATGTTCAGTTAAGCATTAAAAATATAGTTACAAATAACAATAATATAATGGTTAGTGCTACTGTTTTAAAATCCAAAAAATCGAATGATTACGTTAGATATGCTGACGGTACAATAGTTAAAATAAAGGAGACTAAGAAAGACAAGCACTACAACTATAGTGGCGAGGATATCAACAAATATAGCCTAATGTTAGATGGTTCTTCTATTGACGTATATAAAGCTAAGGATAAATATACCAAAACTACAATGACTATTCCGGCAGATGGTTTTCCTGAACGATATACTGTATATGTAAATAAGCGGACAGCACAGAATAAGTATAAAAATACGGAAATAAATAGTAGTACAGGTATAAGATATGACTTGGATGCGAAAGTGTTTGACTATTATGTAAGTCTACCTAACATGACAAACTCGGCAAGACGTAATATTGGAACTAATGACCCATTTTCTCAGTATGCAAATGCGTTTAAGTTATCTACTGTTGTATCTCAATCAAATACAATGATGTATAATTACTTAGCAAGTAGGGCTTGTTTCGATTTAGGAACATGTTTTACACGAGGTCAAGGATTTTATGATATAGGTGTTAATTATCAGTTTAACTCTTCTTTTTCGACTTATTTAGAAGATTTTTCTTCTTATAAACGTTGTTGGTCAGTTGGGGTACAATCATCGCACTTATCTTCTTCTGTTTCGGTTAAGTTAAATAATACAAGTTCAGTCGGTGGTACAACAACTGCTAAGAATGTAGAATTACCCTATATTATCAGTGGCACAGGGGTAGCACCTTTTGAATATAAGGTTACTTATGTTAAAGAAGCTGATGTAACTGAAAAAGATGGTAAATATACAGTTAAGGAAGACGCTACTATAATTGATGTAGCTCATGAATCGAATGTTCCACTCAAAACAGAAGCAGGTCTAATAAAAGACGGGGTATCGATGGAGTTTACTGAAAATGGAACATATTATGTCATAATAGCACTTAAAGACTCAAAATCAGCTTTTATTAGTAAGTACTTCAAGGTCGATGTTGTAGACGCAAATGATTTATTAAACAATGGAGGTTCTGAAGCATCTGGTGCAAATAATGGTACTGAGGAAGAAAGTGTAATACCTGATAGAACTCAAATTGAGGCTAATAGAGAGCTTACTTTTGATGAACAGAAAAGGGTAGACGAAATAAATAAAAATAGGCAAAATGCCACGGAAATGGGTTTGTGGTCGTGGGTATACACATTCTCGTTTTTGTGTGGTATTTGTTTATTGATTTATAGTTTATTGTTGCTTGTATCATTTTATATAGACGTATTCAATTCGTTTACTGACTTTAGTTTAACCAAAACTCTCACATTCGGTAGAATGTACCCTGTGGGTTCTAGGAAAAACATGGAAAGTTTGAATTTATCACGTGATAAAGATAGTAAAACATACTATACCACAAATGTTACAATATGGGTTTCGTTCTGTATAGGGGTATTAGCGTCGGCACTTTTAATGAACGCTCAGACTATAATTATAGCATTTTTAGACTTGGCTAATTGGTTTAATAACATTTTATCATAGTTAATAAGAAGGTTGATACAATGGTGAGAAAGAAAATTAAATATATTTTAAGTTTTATTGTGGTCTTAAGTATTGTACTTTCGTCTTGTTTAACTTTGACTGTATTTGCAGAAAAAGATGATAAAATAGATAAACTTATAGGCGATGGTGGTACTGCAACCGGTGTAGGTCTTGCTACATGGATGATGCAATGTTACGTGGATGGTTGGGACTATCAAGAGGGGCAACAAGGATGGGGTGCAGCCGATTGTAGTGGTACAATAGCATATTATAGAAATGCAGGTATTGGTGCTTGCGGGATAACAGACATGATGGGTTCGGCAAAGGCAAAAAATTTACCTACTGGTGGTGCCGTTAATGGTAGGTTTCTTAAGACTTCTGATATGCCAAGAGTACATGGTATAATAATGCATCATCCAGGACATGTAGGTGTGTTTTTAGGTAGTCAGGTAACATTGACTCAAGACGTTAATGGTAAATATGGTAAAGGTAATAGAAAAGGTGTAACACTTACAGGTAATGAACTTGATAATTCGGATTATGGTGTAGGACTTGTACTTAGAAACATGGATAATGCGGAAGGATCATGGACTGATTGGGGTTTTGCTGTCGGTTGTAAGTATCCAACTAAAGGGTTTGTTAAATTTAATAATAAAGTATTCTATTACGAACCTACAAACAAGGGGTACAGTGAATATGTAGTAAATAAAACTGTGAAAGTAGACGGTAAAGATTATAAATTTAACGACAAGGGTGAATGTACAAGTGACACGAGTAGTGTAAAATTTGAGCAAACAACTTTTGGAACACCATCGGCATCGAGTGGTTCATCTAATAATAGTTCATCAGGTACTTCCGAAAATTCAGGTGAAACATCTGATTCAGAGTCAAGTGGGGGTACTACAGCAGTACAACCAGAGGAAGAATCTTACGCTGATAAAGAGCAGTTAGCAGCCGAACGTGATTTAACATACGAGGAGCAAGTAAGGCTTGAAGCAATAAATAATGACATTAAGAATAAGCGAGAAATGGGTATATGGTCAGGAATATACACATTTTCAGGTTTATGCGGAATACTTATATTAATTTACAGTTTAATGTTGTTAGTTGCATTTTACATAGATTTATTTAATTCTTTTACTGAAAAAAGTTTACTACAGCTACTGACATTTGGTAAAATGTACTCAATAGGTAGTAGTAAAAACAGGGAGTTTCTTGGTGCTATTGCTGAGGACAAAAAAGGCATTGTATATGCTACGCATGCTACAATATGGGCTTCATTCTGTATAGGGGTAATAGCATCGGCAGTTTTGATGAATATGCAAACAATTGTAGTGTTGTTCTTAAACATAGCAGATTGGTTTAGTGACCTATTAAATTTTGATATGAATTGATTGGAGTGGTTTACGTGAGGAAGTTACGAAAAACAATAAAAATAGGGGTATCGCTACTTTTATCTGTAGCGATACTTTTGTGTTCAGGTATCGTTGTATATGCGGATGAACCTACAGAAACAGATAGTGGGGGTACAGCTACGAGGGGAAACTATTCCACAATGGCAGGTAACATGCTTAAGAATTTTGCAGACGGTGGTGAAGGTAGTTTAACTATTGATAAAATATCTGCAACAGAATTTAGAGCTTGGGGTGTATTGGTTTCTAACTATGTAATACCATTTTATACTAACCCAACTGATATAACTAAAGACTTAGATTTAAAAGACTCATCAGGGGAGAAAAAATTTAATGTATGGAAACATTTATGTAAAATATGGCAAAAGTCAGGTAAAGATGAGGCACCTGATTCAAGTTTGTTAGCACAGTTAAGGCAGAAATATCAAGCTTGTTTTGCAACCGATAAAATGCAGAAAATATACTTAGATAGTTCTAATGAAGTTGCTAAAGTAGGCGACCTTATAACTAATGATAATATATTAAGTAACACAGATATGCTTTATTGGAAAGATGGTAGTTCTAAAAAATACATATTCAATATGGGTACTTATAATGATAAAGCCGTATGCGCACTTGTTCGTTCAGTAAATTGTAAAACAGCTTTAGATCAAGACATGTTAGGTAAAGATTTATTTATATCTTGTTTTGGCGACATATGTGCCTCAAAAGGGGGTAATGATGTAACTGTAATAATTCCAGCTTGCTTAAACCCATATTCTTTTGGTAAAGATGGAACTAAATTTATGATGAACAATATGTTTGTGTTGGGTAATTTTTTATCACGAGATAATATAACTACAGATATAAAGTCAAATGACAATGGTGGAAATCTGTTTGACTCAGATGGTAAGGTAACCGATCATGCAACATGTACTGGTAATGAAACGACTACCTATGGTTCTTATTTTTACGGTAGAAAGATTGGTGCTAGTAGTTGGTTAAGTATATTTTTACACATTTCTAGTGATTCTATGGTACCTTATTTGCAGAGGGCGAGAGACGGAATTAAAGTCGATAACAGTGATGGTGACGTATTTGTAGCAGGTTTATCACGTTATCATCCGAAGGATGGTTGTAGGGATACAGACTTAGCACAGGGGGTAGATTCATATTTAGCGTTTACACAGCCATTATGGTCTATCGGTACATTGAAATATATCGCAGATGAAACTAGTTATAAAAACGTTATAGGAATAACTGGACGTTCAAAATTAGTTGATAGTGATAAGATATTTTATAATAACAATGATAAAGGCATATTTACGAGATCTTCAGAATTGGCCTCTAATATTAGTTCTTTAAACTCAACCTTATTTACTTATAATTACACAAAAGAAGGAAATCTTTTTGGTTGGTCATCTACTGACTCAATAAATCATGAGAAACTTAATGATAAATATGGTATAGTAGATAAAACATATTTTCAAGCACAAATAGGTGGGTTTGGTGTCGCTAAAGATACAAGTGGAAAAATTAAAGTTTCATATAAGGATAATGGTGCAGATAAAGAGAAACAAATTCATGGGTCAATTAACGACTATACATCGTTATTTAATGAAGTAGATAAAAATAGTAATAATGAAGCTCGTTATGTAACTATGTTTTTAGCAGGGCAGTACGTAGATGATGCAGTGGATAGTACGGGTCAGGGTTTTACAGATAACCGTATTAAATCTGTGGATAGACTGACTTGTTTTCAAATTCCAGTAGACAAAACAATATCAAAGTTAGGTATTTTTAACACTATTGCAAATTCTGACACTGCAAATTTTAAAACAATTAAAGCTATAAATTATACTGATGTCGGTGAAGGATCACAATTGAAAAAATACCATAGTAAAGCTATAAACTACAAATCGCAAGGTAATAACGCAGCAGCTAATAGTGATTATAATAATGCTGTTGCAATGCCTGAGTCTTTATATGCACTAAATTGTCAAGACCTTAAAAGTTCTAATGCAGTCAAACTTTCTGATGGTGGTTTGTATTTAGCATCTGACCGTAATTTATTTGCTAATATATACTGGGCATATATTGAGGATATAGTAGGTATCACAGCAGAAGACATAGAAAAGGCTATTGCGAATGGGTCTGAGGTCAAAGCACAAAAGATATCAACTGAGTTACCACCTGTTCCTGATTCTTCTGACTTTGCTTCTGATTTGGAAGCTCAGTTATCGAGTTCAGAAGTTGCGGATGAAGTGGCTGAAGCTGCTAACAGTGAACTTGAGAAAAAGCAGGCAAGTATCATAGATTGGACATACAAGATTCTTTCAGGTGGTACATCTGGTGCTCTTGCAGACGCTGGTCAATATGTTATTAGTTGGTTAAAATCTCTTGTTGATGGTTTATTCTTAGGTATGCATAATGCTATGGTAGGTATTGACGTAACGAATGGTTTGACTGGTACTGTGAAAGGTATAGGTAACACAAATCAGTCAGGTGTATATTCAACGGCAGTGGGGTATATAACAACACCAACATTTGATAGTCTACCTATAACAAGTTGGGTTACAAATAATTTTACGATAATGTACGTCGCCTTAATGTTACTTGTAGTAGTAATATTGATATTTATGGTTGTATCGAAAGCACGACGAATACCGCAAGCAGTAGGGGTATTTATAGTGATGGCATTTGTATTAGTACTTCCAGCAAATTTACTAAACAATAGTATAAATATATCAAACATGGCTGCTGAAAAGATATATAGTGAAAAGTTTATGTACTGGGCAGTAATGCAACATGCGGAATATTTAGTTAATCAAGGTAAAGCCGATAATGTAGACCAACAGATTTTAGCAGATAACATGTCAAGACAGGCTGAGGCTACTAAAACAGGTGGTGTAACTGTAAAATGGTTATGTCCTAAAAAGTGGGGTATCACTGAGCAAATAAAATCGGTAACAAAAAATACAAAGGGTTTAGGTTTGTTCTTGTACTTTGCTGGTGATATACTTGATGGTGAAGATTATAGTTATAATATATCTTCTGACGGAACATATTTATATCGTTCCTACACAGCTATATTTGTTGAAGCTAAGGGTTTGCAAAAATCACTCGATGAAACAAATAAAAACTATTCCGACAAATTAAGTGCTATATCTCCAAAGATAAGAGCCGAATGGAACGGTTCAAACAAAGCTAAATATGGTGCTGTTACATTAACAAAGTCTGACGGTAAAAGTGGTTCGTACACTTTAGCTAATAAGACAACCGAAAATGGTTCTGTAAAAACTGTAACACCAGATACAAATTTGTTTAGATTTAAAACAATTCGTGGTGATACATTCTTTAGAGCAGCACTTGGTCAAAATAGTATTGATAAAGATGGTAAGTCTAAGGTTTATCCTGATGGTTATTATGACTCATATTACGGTTCTAATGGTATAATGAAGGTAAAAAATAACACGTTTAAATCAAACAATAGGATTTATTCGATGTATTTGGATAGTAATTTGACATCGGCGGTATTTAACTTTAACGTCAACAATGTATCTTGGAACCCGATTACAAAAGCTAAGAAGTGCGGTCTTTGGATATCTGACGATAATAGAGTCGCAGTTGACGAGGAAGTAGATGCTAATATCTACAAAGAAGGGGTAAGAACATTTCTTGATTATTCTGAGAGTCCTTATTATTATTTTTATAATGTATTCTCTGATACAACTATTAAAACAGATAATAACGATACAATAAGTGGCGCTGATGACTTTGTAACTTTGTTATTAAGTGACGAGTTTTTCACTGTAACTGACCAAAAGAGTAAGGCATATGGTGAAGTTAAAGATTACCTTGATTTGGAAGGTCTATTTACATACATAATACCGTTCTTAGACTACGCTAATCAGGATGCTGCAAAATATTTTCAAAAGTGGGGGTACGATGTAAAACGTACGGACATTGAAGAAACCTCAGAAACATCAAAGAAAGAAACATCAAAGCAAGAATCTTCTAAAAAAGAGACATCAAAACCTGAATCGTCTAAACCTGAGTCATCTACTGAGGAAACTTCCGAGGAAGTTGAGGAAGAAACACCAAAGACACAGGCAGAGCTTGATTACGAGGAGCATAAATCTCAAAATCAAGCTGTTTGGAACTTGTACTCACCTTGGGTAAATGCACTTATGGACGCTAATAATAAGGTTCAAACAGCTAATTCAGGTTATGGTCAGGTAACAATTCTTGAAGCTTGTAACCCCGCTGATTATACCTATAATAATCGCCCAATGGCGTACTCACCAGCAGAAAAGCAATTGAGGGGTTATGCAGATATCGATCTTACTACGGTTGAATACAAGTTACAAAAAGTATTAAAAGAAACACGTGAAGATTTGATCGAGTTGTTGAATTATAAAGACTTAACAGGTGAGGGGGTACCTGAAGGTAACGATATCCTTATAAGTGCTGCAGCAATGATTGCAACATTCCACTTCAATCAAGAATTTAGTGACACAGGTTTCATGTCAACTAATATTCAAATGTACCCTGTATCATTTGAGTTGAAGAATATGAACTATGACGCATATTTAAGACTTATAATGGGCAATTCAATGGGGGTAAATCAAGTTAAACTTATGAAGAATAAGAGTACAGCTAATCAAACAATCTATGAAACATTTGTTCATAACACATCAGCTGTTTCTGCTATAATTCTTATTCTTGTAGACGCAATGGGTGTATTTGTAATACCAATTATGAAAATATTATTAATAGCTATTATATTCTTCTTAGCATTGGCACTATCCATATCGTGTATTATAAATGCTCCTGAAAAATTGTTACCAACGATAATAAACACATTTGTATTACCTGTTTTAGGTATGATATCCATATTTACAATGCATGCAATAGTGGTATCGTGGTTCATAGGCGACGGTGCATCAGGGGTAATAGACTCGCATAGTATAGCAATTACAACTGGTGACCCAACAATAACATTGCTACTGTTACTAATTGTTGATGTTGTAACATCAATTTTAATGTGGAAACTTTTGAAATATGCTGCTGTATCAACTGTTAAGTATATAAAGGCAACATTTAGTGGTATTAAGGACATGGCTACAAATCTGTTTGGTAATATTGTTGGTTCTATTGGAGCAGTAGCAGGTGTAGGAACACTAGCTGTAGGTACTGCTGGACTTGTAGGAAAAGCGGCAACTGCAACTGCAAAAGTAGGGGCAGGGGTAGTCAAAGCAGGTGTTGGGCATCACAGAGCTAAAGTACAAAAAGAGATTGCTAAGAACACTCGTAATAATGGAAACGGACAAGGTAACAGAACTGAAAATGGTCAAGGTAATGGAAATGGACAAGGTCAAGGTCAGGCTCAGGGTCAAGGACAAGGTCAGGCTCAGGCTCAAGGACAGGGTTCAGGTCAAAACAATAATTCTTCTGGTAACAATTCTACTGTGTCATCTGATAATAATTCTAATGGTGACAACAATTCCAATGGTAATTCTACTAATGCTAAAATGTCATCTGAAAATAAGCAACAGATGGAACTTAAGAAAACTAATGAAACACTTAAGGAAATTAGTGGAAAACTTGACAGAGTTTCATTTAGTCGAAGTGTAGGTGGTTCACCTGCTAATCCTATGACTGGTTCACCATTTAAGGCTGATTTGGAAAACGCTCAAAAGACTGAAAGTGGTATTTATGTATCAAATAACTCAGGTAAAAATGGAACTACAAACACTGAGTCTAAGAAAACCAAAATAAATAGTGCATCACCTGCTAGAGCCGCACAAAATTACGGTAATTCAAGTACCGCATCAAATTTTGATTTTGGTTTTGGTAATAAAGAGCCATCTGGAAACTCTGCTAAACCTGTGAAATTGTTTGGAGCGGATGGAAAACCGTTGTTATAAGGAGGTATTGTAAATGATTTTAAGTACAATACTTCGGGTAACACGAAATGCAGCTAGAGCAGCAGCTAAAAGTGGTAAGAAGTTAGTAAATGGGGTAGCAAGTACTAGACGTACCGTCAGTGGTGAAACTACTGACGGTAACGTCAAATCTAATGATACTTTAATGAATAAGTTCAAAACAAAGAATAAGAAGTTAAGAAAACTCAAGTCAATGAAAAAAGTAGGTAAGAGTTCTAAAAAAGTAGCTTCTAATCTTTTTATACTTGCAGTTGGTTTTGTTGAGGACATATTATCATTACTTTTTGGTTCTGCATTAATATTTATGCTTATTTTATGTACACTCATTCCAGTTTTGGCTGTTGTAATAATGGGAACAATAGATGGGGTATCAAGTATATCGACATCAGGTGATAATTTCACTACAACAGGTGGAAGTGGAGGTGTTCAGATAACTGACCCTTCTACATATGATTGGTGGGGTAATAAGGAACAAAATATGAGGCTTCTTACAGATGACTATGATAAAGAACTTTACCAGTTAATAATGATGAATATGGACTTAGCACAATACTCGCACAGTGATACAAGTGTTGATAATTTATGGAATGGTACATTTGGTGTGGGTATTTTATACGCCGAAATGGGTGGTGGTATATCCTCAAAAATAGTGAATTTTCATGAGGGTACGGAAGCTGAGAAAAATCAACTTAAATATGAAAAGTGGAACTATGTATTTGCACCGTTCTGTTTGGGTTATTCATCTGACTATCTTGGTGATGGACCTGTAGGTTTATCATGGGGGTTACCAAAGAAAGATGTAAGTTATGAGTACAGTCATTATGAAATTAAAAATGTTAATAAAAAGTGGTTGGACGATAGTGCTACTGGTACAAGTAGTTATCATGGTACTTATAATGATAATCAAAAATACGCTATATGGACGACTCCTGGTAGTTTGAAATGGTCATACTATAATACAATTGCATATTCTTATACAGACTGGCGAACAGAAGCGTTCGACAGGTGGGGTGTTGAAAAATCTGATGAAAACTTATATAATATAGCTACATGTGATTATTATGCAAAACACCATGGACATGCAGCCGGAAATAAAGATGAAAAAGCAGTACTTGAATATATGTTAGCATTGTATAATTATGTAGATAAGGACTTAAATAATGTGTATATTGTGGATAGTTCAGGTAAACTAGCAAAAGATGAAGGACACGCAATATATAGGGAAGTGTTAGCTAATGATTTTGGAAAGACTTCATCAAACTACATCAAAGTAATACACGATGGCAAGGAACACACATTCAAAGGTTCAGGTGACGATTTATTGGGTAAAGCACTTTTAGATTGGGCTAAAAGTGAAAACCCATCTGGTTATAAAAAATTAAAAGAGGCTATAGATTATGGTAGCGATGGCGCACCTGGTTTCAATGGTAATACATTGTTCTCATCAAATGTAAGTAACTGTATTGGTATTTATTTAATAGGTTCAACTCTTGTGAAATATATGGTTGAAAAATTAGGTTTAACATTTGACGTTGCAACAACAGACAACAGTAACTTCCCAGGTGGTACACAGACAGCGAAGAATGTGGTAGCAGTGATGACTGATTTATATAACAAGCATGGTGCTAAATCTTCGGATAAGTGGACAATGGGATATAATCAATTATTAAATTCTAACGGTAGTAAAGCAACTAATTTTAATACTGAGTGGTGTGCAATGTTTGTAAATACAGTACTCAATACGGCAAAGATAAACGGTAGCACAAAGACAGTAGCTCAAGGATTACACGATGTAACTAATGACCTATTCCCATCTGGTGCATGTGCCGAAATGGGGTATGGTAATTCACGTAAATATGATTCTTTGTTTACGTCAACAAGTGGACTTTCAAATCGAGCGGAAATCACAAAATCGGGGTATGTGACAGCACACTATGGTGGTCAAGAGCTTAGTGGTAAAAATGCAACTAAAGATTATAAAGGTGAAATTAGTAAAGAATCATTATACAAGCCTAAAGCTGGTGATATAATTGTATTTTCTTTTGGAAATCATGAATTTTATGACCATGTTGGTATGGTTCGAGAAGATAGTGAATCATTTTATACTGTAAATACAATTGAGGGAAATACAAATGATGATAATGAAAATTACGGTGCTGGTGGTTGGTTAAATACGCGAGGTTATAGTAATAGCACTAGTATTTGTATGTACCTCGAAATAAACTACCTTGCACTTGAAGAAAAATTCGGTACACCATCAATAAAGACTGGTGGCTCTGGTGGAAAATTAGACATTAATAAATATGTTGAAACTCAGGCTAAGACGTTAGGTAACGATTCAACACTTAGTGGTTGTAGTCAGGTTCTTGATGTAGTTACATCAGGTACATCAGCGAAACTTACAGTTTACAATAAGTCTAACGGTAAATGGACAAAAGGTGGTTTAGTTGACGCTAGTGGATTCATAGGAAAAGACGGGGTAGGTTCTAAAGACTCAAACGCTAATGAGAGTTGTTCAAAAACGCCATTTGGTGCATATTATCTTGGCGTAAACTTTGGTGGATTTGGTATTGCTCAAAGTGGTTTAAAGATTGACTGGAAGAATGTGTCGTCAAAACAATCATATTGGGGTTCGTCTAATAACTCAAAGCATTTAAACAAATTCTATCAGGCTTCTTCGGCGGAGACGAGTGCTGATGAAAACTTAACAAGTATATGTAATAGTGGTGCTTATAAGTATTCTATACTTATAGAATATAACTACGGTAATAATGCTAAAAAAGGTGGCGGTTCAGCGTTCTTCCTACATGTAGGTAGTAACCCAACCGCAGGATGTGTAGCAACATCAGAGTCTAATATGAAGAAAATTGTTGATTGGATAGATAAATCAAAGAAAACAAGGATACTTATTCATCCTGAGGACTCAAAAGTAATTGCTGTAGCAACAGTATCTACAGGCGGTAGTTCATCAAAAGGTAATTCCTCTACTGATGATTCGTTGCCTAAGCCTTTGAATTACTCAGCATCAAAGTTAAAAATATGGGGTAGACCTACTGCTACTAATAAAAATGTCCCTGAAGATGTAAGAAAATTCTGTGCAGCACTTGGTAAAACCAGTGTATGCGACACTTATAAAAGTCCGGCTACAGGAGAAACAATAAAACAGGATGGTAGTTTCTCATTCTACCCAGAGTTAACTAGCGATGCATTAGACATCCCTGGTAGAACACACGCAGATGGGTTCGTTGTAGATGGTGATGGTTATATAGTATTAGCTGGTTCACCTAATCAAAAGAAGAATCATACAGTCGTACCTACACCTTTTGCAGGTCGTAAAGGTAAGGTATACGATGTATGTGGTACATCGGCATTTGATATTTATATGGCTCGAGGTTCTTAATAATGGAATAAAAAGTCGCTAATCATATAAAAAATTAGCGACTTTTTCCGATTAAATAGTAAATAATGAAATGGAGTGGTTTTAGTGCGAAAGCGAATAGTATTGTGTTTATTATCTTCATTGATGATGTTCACATTTGTAGGTTGTGGTACTAACATGTATGAATCACAGGAGAGTCAAGTTTCCGAATATAACAACGGGGTAGATGATGCAAAGAAGTTATTTAAAGAAAATGAAGAACTTGCAAAGTCTAAGGAAACCGAAGTTATGAATATGGTTACTTGTAATGAAATCTCCAAAGAAACATACAAATTGTTAAACATTGAGAAACCTTTGGATAGAGAAGAAGGTGAAAAGGATAACAGGTATATGTGGCGAAACATGCACACATTGATGAAAAATTCAAGTGTAGATACTTACAATGAATATGTAGACTGGATAAACGGGGTATCAACATATACTAATAGCATGGGTGACCATGTATTTTTGTACGGTCAACCATACATAATTAAGCGTGGTTATTACTCGTCCGTATCTTCAAATTATCTTACTCAGTTTATGGTACTCAGATTTCAGGACTCGACTGAATCTGTAAAAGTAAGGGTTTACTGGAAGGATAAAAAGATACAAGGAATCGTATTGCAATAAGGAGGGGTAATAATGAGAAAACAACCAAGGCTTAATATTAACTTTGAGGATGATTACGATGAACTTGAAGTTGAAAAAGATGATGATATAGAAATTGAAGATGACATCGTTGAAGAATATGATAATAATGATTATGCTGTAGATGCACTTAAAAAATCACGTAAGAAAAATGATGATTTTGGTGTTAAACTTAACAGCTATCGAAAGAACAGAAATAGAAAGCGTAGACATAAGAAATTAAAACATATAATATCATTTATGTTTGTGGCAATACTACTTACAGTATTGGGGGTATGTGTTTGGAACGCTTTACAAATGACAAAAACGACGGAACTTGTTAACACAATTGATGATACATTCACACAGCAAGAAACTGGTATTACGAATGTTCAGCGTCTTGGTAAATTATTAACAATTCATGATAGTAAGTCATATGATTGGGTTATGTCAAATATTGAAATGACACCCGCATTAAAACGCTCATTATTTACTCCAAATGACGATGGTTCTTATTCTTTTAAAGGTACTCCAGTATCTGATGAACTTGCCCCAACTTATGAATTAGTAGAGGTTCAGTATGAAAACTCTGATAATCCGTTGTCGTACCTTGCAGTATTTAATGTTACAAGGCAGGATAAAACGGTCATGTCATATTTCGTAACGTGCGAATTTAGGGGTAATACGTTAACAGCTTTTCATATTTATTAAGATTTTTAGAAAGTTTTTATCAGAATGGCCGTAAAATGGCTCAGAATCGTCTGTAAGGCTCGAAAATAGAAAAAAGGAGTAGTTTCATATATTTATAAAAAAGTGGCTCAGAAAGGCTCTCAGGGGATTTTAGCAATATGGTAATATTTGGTAAATAAATTTTAAAAAGGAAGAGGGGATAATTTTGCAAGATTTAGTGCCCGAAAGAGGTGACTCGACAGTTGCGATACCGATGACGTTTGACCTTAAAGTTAAACGTGATAACTTATCATTAATTAAAATAGTACTTGGATTTTTGATAACTGTCGTAGGTTTCATAATAATGATTGTACTATTTATTGTGGCAGATGAAAAATATAAACCTCAAATACCTTTGATAGTAGGTTTTGGTACTTTTTATTTTGTCCGAATATTTTTCTTAAAGGAATGGTTTTATAAGAAAAAGCAAAAAGAATTAATTGAGAATAACTACACATTTAATACAAGATCATTTTGGGGTATTTATTCCATAAATGAGTATTATCCATTTATATGTAAGCGTATAGATAACACATTGATTATATTTGTAGCATTTGATAAAGACGTTATAATAGGTCGTGATAGCACTGCCGATTATGACCACTTTCAAGCAATTGCAAACGCTTACTCAATAATGGTAAGTAAGGGTATCTCTTGTATTCACATTGATTATGCTGATACTGTAGGTAAAGATGACCGTATGGATACATTGTTTGAAAATCTTGTTGAAACAGAAAATAAGGATGTCAAGAATGAGACCATAAGGTTGTATGACTATGTTCAGTCTTATATGTACCGTTCATATGCAGATTATGACGTATATGCGTTTTATTATGGGGGTAGAGAGGAAGCCTTTTGGGATGATTTACAGCCTGTACTTGATGCTTTTGGTGAAGCAAACTATGTAAGAAACCGTATATTATCACGTGAAGAAATAGGTGATTTATGTATTTCTTTAATGAACCTTAATGATTTCAGTACAGCAAGAGCTACTGAAAGTGCGTTCTTAACAAATGTTCGTGGGGGTAACAATATTAAGGTTATTTGGACTGAAAAAGACGGTGTTCGTACAGATGTTAATAGAACTCGTGAGGTAATCGAAGCCGAACGTAGAGTTAAGGCGGCAGAGAATGTGATGCAAGAGAACAAACGTAGACGTAAAAAGAAAAAGAAGAGTAAAAAAGATGATATAAACATGGAAGTAAATTTGAATATTTTTGATGACGAATAATGGACTTTTGTCTATTATTAAATATAGCATAAGCTAAGTATTAAGGAGTGGTAATTTTGCGATTAGTAATATTGGGTACATCTGGTGTTTGTAAGCAGATGGATGAATTGATTAGAAACCAGATAGACAGTATTAGTATTGACACATTTTCGTCTATTGAGGAGTTTGTAGATAATACTAATATTCGCACATCTAAATATGACCGTATGTTATTGGTATCTAATGTAATTCCGAAGGCTTTACCTAAAGACCAGAAGCAAAGTAGGTTATACGGATTACTTGAATATATAAATGCAAAACTTCCTGAAATTCGTATAATAACAATGTGTCGAGACGCTAATGATTATGAAATGTATAGGTTTGTATTTTCTGCACCTATATATGCTAATTTGAACATTAGTAAAGGTTTAAATGCACATTTGATAATTTCAAGTGTGGAAAATGATGTAACACAATTAAAAGCACAGTACGAGGGTAAGGATGACCTTGGTGTTCAGGTTATACAGCAAACAGTTCAGCAAGAGCACGAAAAAGTCGAAGAAAAACAGGTAAAAAAGAAAGGTAACATTTTCTCAAAGCTGTTTGGTGGGGGTAAAAAGAAAAAAGAATCTGAACCACCTAAGGCATCTACACAGGGAGTTGATTTACCTCAGCAAGAAATTGAAGAAACTTCAGATTCTGACGGCACTTTAACAGATGAAGATATTGACAACCTTGTTGCCGATGTTACTGATATTGATAGTGTTTCTGATACTACTGAGGTAGTATCTTCAAGTATATCAGCTGAGAAGTATACTGAAGCAACTCAAACTCCGTCCATAAATAAGAAAAAGAAGAAAAAAAGAGTGGAACCCGAAGTTAACGTTAATTTAGACCAACCTATGGGGGTAAAGTATGAAGCACCTAAAAATGCATCATATAATACAGATGTTGTCTATAATGGCGACACGAATCCCATGGGGCATAATCAGGGGGTATTTAATCAACCACCTGTAACACCTGTAACTCCCGTAACACCTGTTGCACCTGCAACACCTGTAACTCCCATAACACCTGTTGCACCTGTAACACCTGCAACACCTGTAACACCTGTTGCACCTGTTGCACCTGTTGCACCTGCTGCACCTGCTGCACCTGCTTCGTCTGGTGCAGATATATACGGGGGTCAAGTTACGGGACAGCAAGGTTCAAGAAATTACACTTCACCAATAGGTTCAACACCAAAGCCAAAGAAATTCACAGCAGACAGTATAGATGATTTAGACTTTTCATTAGATGACTCACCTAAGGTAACCATTGACGATGAAGAAACGGAGGAAACAAAAGTTGGGGTTTCATTACAAGATAACCGTAAAGAGGAAAAACCTGTTCTTCCTGTTGTAACTCCTACTCCGAGACCGTCAAAGGTATCACAGGTAGATGCATCTAAGATAGAGCAGCATAAGTTTAATGTAGAGGATACAAACGATAAAAAGCTCAATATAGACAGTTCAGGTCATCAAGACGGAGTAACTGGTGTAAGGCTTACACAGGGTATCAATACACAAACTGAGGAAGAAGATGACTTTGAAGCTGCTTTCGTTAAAAAGTCTTATAGTAGACGAGCACCTAGTTCATTTGGTGATATTTCTTCTTTACCTTCATTTGATGATATTAACTTGAATAGTGAAAATGACGATGTCGAAGAAGCTGTGGACGATGATGAAATTAATATTGTTCCTGTAGACCCTGCATTGTTAAATGCACAACAGGCTCAGGCTTCGCAACCTAAGGTAATTGAAAAAGTTGTTGAACGTGTCGTAGAAAAACCTGTTGAAGTTATCAAGGAAGTTGAGAAAATAGTTGAAAAACCTGTTGAGAGGGTAGTTGAAAAAGAGGTAGTAAAGGAAAAGATGGTATATGTAGCAGGGGGTAGTTCTTCTGTTCACCATCTTAAAGATATTCTCGCAGCACAGGAGCCAACATACCTATTAATAACTGGTGACCGTAGGAGTAGTATCACAACAACATCTCTTTCTCTTGCTAACATATTTGGTAGTAAGTTAAGGACTTTATATGTTGATTTGGATACAAAGAATCATGGTTCTCTTGTAAGACTTGGTATTCAGAATATTGTTGACGAGGATGAATCTGTTCAGAACGGTCTTAAGAATATAAGAACACCAAAAGTTCTTGAAAACATAGTATATTGGGGTAATAACGTATTTGCATCACTTATATCTATGTTTGGTACTGATGTAAGTGATTCTGAGATAACAAGAGCTGCTAATGTACTTGCCGTTCAGCACTCATTTAACGTTGTTGTTATTGACTGTCCTTTGGATAAGTTATGCTTGTTGGATGATTTACTTCCTATTTGTGATACGATAATTTGTATTGATGGTTCAGTACAGGGTATTATGAATACTATGAGTGAATTAACAGAATTAACAGAAAACGGGGTATCAAAAAAGGTTCAGAATATGATGTATCGTTCTTCAAGAATACTGATTACTGGAAAAGATGCTGACGCTAAGATGTTTAATGAAAATAGAAAATTTGTTGATGACATATTTAGTTTGTCAGATGAACCTATTCCTTGGATAAAAACACCTGTTATGGGTACATTAAATAATTTGGTGAAAGCAGTAAAAAATATGTAAACTGATGGCGATTGTGTCAAAACCGCAATCGCCTTTTAGGTTAATATAGAGGTGATATTATGAAAAGTCGTTCATTGTCGACAAAAAAGAAAGGTAGATTACTTGTAACTACTGGTGACTACAAACTAAAAGGGTTTACAGTAGTAAAAACATTAAAGGGGGTAGATTGGTCTGGAATTGAGGGTTTAATATTTAACTCTAGTGAGGATGATGACCTTACTGTGTATTCAGAAATTGTAAAAGTAAAGAACAGTCTTAAATTCATTATTTACATTAATTCTGATGTTAAACCTATATTTTTCAGTCTATTCTCTGGTATTAATGGTGACATTTATAATAATTCAGACTTACTTGGGGATGAAACTATTGTAGATTTTATGATTACAAAGTACGGTCAGACAGGTTTAACAATTAAATCATCGGCTCAGGACTTTGAAAGCTTAAATAAAAGTCTGAAAAAGGTATTAAATGCTGAGGAAACGGATGTGCATAACTTTGTCAAAAATAGACTTTGGAAAAAGACAGTGTGTGAGGCACTTGCAACTGTAGATTCGTCATTGGCTCGTGCAGACCAAATCAATAATGATATGGTACAAATTATAGGTCAAGCTAAAGACCAAGCAGATAAGTTGATGGAAACTAATCAAGAAATCAATGACCAGTTAGTATCTATGCAAGAAACAATGTCAGAATTTTCAAACGGGGTAACAACAACTCCTATGTTTTATACTGCATATAAGGTTTCAGCTGCAACAAAACGAGTATTGTCGGTAAAATGTTATAGTCATTGTAATTACCTTGTGTCATTTTTGATAGCTTATCAGAAGTATCTTAAACAATCTTTGGGGGTAGACTCACGTATATTGTTAGTGCTTCCAAACTTACCAATATTTGTTTCAAGATATAAGGAATTACCGAGACTGGCAACTGAAACATTGGGTGTCATGCAAAACCTTAATCGTGATTTATATTGTACTTTCGAGCCTAAACGTGAAGTTATGAAACGTTTCTTTGAAGGTAATAACATGATTTATATAGTTGTAGACGAGATGTATAGTAACGCTATTGTATCTTCTGGTGCTAAGGTAGAGAAATTTTACGCAGTATCAGGGGGTAGTGACATTTCAAGATTTGATTTGAAACCCGAAAGAACATTCTTTCCTGTTGTAGGTCTTGAAGAAGGTTTCGTAATTCCCTATATTCAGGATTACAATACTAAATATCCGGGTATGCCTGCAAAACTTCAGGCTTATTATACTGGTTGTAGAAAACTTTACGATAGACTTGATAAAATTCTTGGTGTGAAGGGTTAATAAGGTGGTGTGAAAATGGGACTTTCATTTCATCCTATAAAACATATTAAAAAGGTTATTAACCTATATGATGATTTGATTTGTACTCAGTTAATAAAAGATTCTTCTATGGAGTGTCTTAATAAACAATGTGGTAGAGACGAAATCATAATAGATTTTCTGGGTATGTATGATAAAAATAATATAACTTACTTTTATGTATTTTCTAATTATCCTATTGAGTTACCATTAGACTATAAGGATAAAATAAGACTTAACTGTCATGGCAATACACGTGTGTCTTTTTACAATTGTTTATCAGGGCATAAAATTGACTGGTCGAGTCCACAGATGAAATCTAAGCTTAGGGTTTTAAGGATGGCAAATCAGGAACAAGCAAGTAAAAATGTTGACGCTTTTAACTTGCATGATAACCTTGCATCTATGGGTCGTCAAGAATTTATTGAAAATTCACTTATATATTTATCAAATGCTGATATTCGTAGAAATCGTACACTTTTAAAATCATCAGTAATGATGACAATAAGTGGGATACGTGGTGAGGAGTTTGATGAATCCGTAGCTGCTATTGTTGAATATTGTAAGCATATAGGTTTACAGGCGGAGCGTGTAACATATGATGTTCCTGATATATTATCATATTTCTCTCCATTTAGGCATTTGAGATATGATGTAGGTAAACGCGTCGATAATATACCATCACAGATATTGCCTGATGAACTTGTAGCGAGATTTAGTAGTTATTCACAAGGAATATTAGGTGTAGGGGGTAAAAGGGCTTTATATTTCGGGACTGATATTTACTCAGGTTTTCCTGTTTTAAAGGTTGTTAAGTATACTCCCGAAGCACCTGAGATTTGGTTATGCACTGCAGAGACTGGTGGCGGTAAGTCTTTCTTTGTAAAATCATTAATACTTCAATTATTAGCTAATAACATGAATGGTACTATAATGGACGTTGAGGGTAATGAGTACTCATATCTTGCAGAGTTCTGTTCAAGGGGTAGTAAAGTTGTTGTATTAAACATGGGTGAAGGTCAAGGTAAATATTTTGACCCTGTTGAAATTCCGAAACCTACGGGTATTGAGGATATAGACAAAGACGCTAAGAAAATGTCTATAGACTTTACAAATGCCATCCTTAAGGTATTACTTGGTAGAGCCTATGAGGAGAACGTGTGGCTTTCTTCTGTTGTAAATGATGTTGTTGCTACAACATATAATCGTTTTGGTATAACTGATGATAGACGCTCATGGATATTATCTGAAGGTATGACCTTATATGATGTGTTTGATACACTAAGGATAATGCATGATTTTATAAGGTCTAATTCTGAGGAAAGACGTACTATTCTTAATAAATACCATATAGAGATGCCAGAGTACACTAATAATAAGGATTACATGAAGGCTATTGAGCAGGCTGTAGCTTTCATAAGTCCTTACTTTTTAAAAGATGGTTTAAGAAGTTCATTATTTAAGGAACGTGTATTAGTATCTGATGTCGCTGAGGCTGACTTGGTTGTATGTTCGTTTGGTATGGCTGGTAAAGCTACCCATGCTATTGATGAAGTACAGTTAGCATTGATGCAATTATCAGCGGCTCAGATAAGTCACCAGAGGTCGATATTTAGTAAAGCCAAAGGTAAGTTTAACTTTAAGGTATGGGAGGAGTTCCAAAGATGGGGTAAATTCCCAGATAGTGATAAGACTATCGGTGTTGCTGTAACTGGTGGTCGTAAACTTGGTGACACTAACATAATAATAACTAACTTTGTTAAAGAGCTTCTTGATGAGGACAGATTTGCTATCTTTTCAAATAAAACGTCATTTATGATTGGTTCTATCGATGACAAACAGGTTCGTGATGAACTTGCGGATAGATTATCAATTCCTAATATGAAACATGAACTTGATAATATAGCTGCTGCTCATAAGACAGATGATAACTTTAAAAATGCGAGTGGGGGTAGTAGCTCACTGTTTAGGTTTGGTTTCTTACTAGGATTGGATAACAGTAAATACGGGGTAGCAAAGATGTTAGTACCTCGTACAATGGCAAAATCGGACTTGTTTAGAACAGGTGTTAAAGTTGACGATGACTCTGAAGAATAAATAGTAATGGTGGTGTAGAAAGTGCCGATATTTATATTTATTAGTATATTGTTGAGTGGTTATGTTGCAGCTACAATGAAAGATGAGGATAAAACGAGGTATTTTTTAACATTGGGTGTCATTATACTGATTTTAATAGTACCTCGATTACTCACTGGAAAATTATAAGATATAGGGTGGTTATAAAATGCAAGATATAACGTCTAAAGTATCACAAGAGGATATGGATAATGCACGTATGAGCAGAGAACGTTCAACTAACCCTCCTGATTTTGAACCCGGTATGTCTGACGATGATGACTTATTTGATTCGCTTGACGATTTCGGAGGTGGGGGTAGTAACATGGACGATTTCGGTAATAATGACAGTGGCTTCGGAGCACCTGGTGGAGGATTTGGAGCACCTGGTGGAGGATTTGGAGCACCTGGTGGAGGATTTGGAGCACCTGGTGGAGGATTTGGAGTTGGGGGTGGCTTTGGTCAGCAACAGCAACAAAATAATAAAGCACCCGAAGATAAATTCTTTGATGTACTAAAGAATTTCTTTGTAGGTTTCAAAGATTGGGCTAAAAATTTTATACAAACATTTAAAGAATTAGACGTTAGAAAGCGAGTAAACGCAGGTAAATACATATTCATTATAGGTTTAGTATGTGCAGCTATTGGTTTTATATGTATATTTTTCACTGATAAGTTTGGTTTTCAAATGTTAGCATCTTCACTGTTTGCATCAGCATTTGGGGTAGTTTTATTTATGTTTTCATATGATAAGGCTAAGACATTAGGTATAGATTTATCAAACCCAGAGTTTCAACCACAACCTCAACCTGAAAATAATGGTTTTGGCGGGGGTTTAAATGACGAAATAGATTTTAGTGATGAGGACGATGATATTTCCTTTGATGACGATGACTTTGGTGAGGATGACGGTGATGAAATAAATATAGATGACCTTGATGATTTTGTACCAGTATCAGATGAACCTGATACATTGAGTAGTCCACCTGTTGACAGTGATACTGTTTTAGCATCTGTTAATATAGACCACGGTATGGTAACACGTCAATATCTCTATGAAACAATCACTCAAATTCTTCCGAATTGTGATACGACTTATGATAAGGAAATAGTATACAATGATGATTCACCTGAGTTTAATTCATGGGATGCAATAATAAAGCAAGCCGCAGACGTATTCAGGGGTAATCAAGAGGACAGTCCAAACTTGATGGAGTTGAAGGACAAGTTGTTTTATTGGCAACTCACAGTTAGTCGTGTAAAATGGATAAAGAATGTAGAACAGCTTGTTGATGAATTGGTAAACATCGTTAAGTATGATGATAACGGTGGTTGTGATGATTCAGTATATGGTACAGGGGTATATGTGGGCAACAAGGCAATTATAAAGATATACAAGGGTTCAACTGCAATGGTATCAGTAAAGGATGCTTATAGACAGTGTAAGGATTTTGTTCTTGATACTGGTAATAAAATGCCTGTCGTTCTTGGTATTGATTCAGAAGGTAAGGTTGTAATAAAAGACCTTTCTAAGATATTTGCACTTTGTGTAGCAGGTATGCCTCGTTCAGGTAAGACATGGCTTGTACAGTCTATGTTGACTCAGATGATGTCATATATGAAACCGTCTGAATTGGAATTTTACATATATGACCCGAAGGATAAACTTTCAGACTTTAGGGCTATGACAATGCCGCATATTAAGGACTTTAGGTCACGTGATGAGGACATAGTTGCAGGTTTGAAATATATTGTAAAAGTAGAAGCTGAACGTAGGAATAATATTATAGGTGGTGCAGGCTTCGTTAATATTGAGGACTACAAGAAGGCAAACCCAATGGCTGTAATGCCTTACTTGTATGTGGTAATTGACGAGGTTATAACTTTTGCAACACGTATGAAGGACGAAAAACCTGATATGTATAAGGAATTTCAGTCGTATTTGAAGGAATTAGTATCAAGACTTCCTGGCATGGGTATTAGATTGTTTATGATACCTCATGTATTGAAGAATGACATTATTCAGAAAACAACGACAGACCTTATTCCTTGTCGTATTTCAGTTAAGGGTACACCAGACCACATAGAAGCTGTAACTGGTGCGAAACCGAGGGAGTTTACTAATACATTAACACATTCAGGTGATATGGCTGTACGTCTTGATGGTTATACTAACTTTTGTCATGCCGCTATTCTTACTTCTACTAATGAAGGAAATAATCATATATTTAACTTCTTAACGCAATTCTGGTTAAAAATAGAACCTGAAAGTATCAAGGGTAGTGTATATGAAAGAAATCTAAAACAAGATGGTAATATAGAGGAACTTAAGAGATTAGGTAGCACTTTGAGTAATGAAGATGTAGATGACTTATTATCAGGGGTGCATAGTAAAGACACTGATAAATCTAAAAAAGCTAAGAAACGAACAGCACCTGTTGTTAAACGTGATATGAGTTCGGTTTCGGATAGAAATTTAGGTGAATCAAGTTCTGCAGGTGCTATGGATGATGACTCATTAGACGATTTATTAAGTGGTTTAGATGACGATGATTGGTAAGGAGTGGTTGTAATGGACTACATAGATGTAGCCTTAGACCCTGAGGAATTTTTATATCAATATGACAGGGGTATAAGTATAATCAGAGATGCAAGAAAAAGTAAATACCAGTCTGATGAAGAATTGCTTCAGCATATTATTTCGGAGGATAAAAAAGAACCTACATCTGTAGTTGAAGAAAACACAGAATCAAGGGTAGAAAACAACGATGATGTAGATAATACTGACATATTTAAAGACTTTGAGGTATCTCCCGATGAGCTTATTGAAGATGATGACTCTGAGGAGTTTGACGAAGACAGTGATTCTGAAGAGCACATCGTGGATGATGAGTACAATGAAGAATTAGAGGACGATTTTGAAGAACTCGAGGACACTGATGATACAATAGATAACTCAGAAAATGAAGACACCATTGATGATTATGAAGACGAGGATATTGAAGATGAGGACGACTTTGAGGAATCTGAAGACGAGATAATAGAGGACGACTTTGAGGAATCCGAGGAAGAACTAAATGAGGATGACTTTGAGGAATCTGAAGACGACTTTGAGGAATCCGAGGAAGAACTAAATGAGGATGACTTTGAGGAATCTGAAGACGAGATAATAGAGGACGAGGACGACTTTGAGGAATCTGAAGACGAGATAATAGAGGACGAGGACGACTTTGAGGAATCTGAAGACGACCTTGTAACTGTAAAATCTTCTACAAAGGTATCAAATAGTAGTAAAGAAAGTCATTCTTCGTGTAAACCATTACATGGTGAGAGTGACCCTTGGGATAATATCGATGACATCGCCGAAGGGGTAGTTTCTGATTCATCTGTTCATAAAAAGATAAGAGACGGAGATGAATTATCGAAAGAAAATATTAAAAAACACTCTACAAAAACATCAGAATCAGCACCAACTTCTATTATAAATAGTGATAAAGGAATCATATATGAAAAGAATATGCCTTTGGTGGAATTTTTGAGAAAGAATAAAAGTATAAGAAAAGTCGATGATGTACTTAAATATTATACTTTAAAAGATATAAATGAAGCCGTTAAAAAAGGCAGAGTTATGAAAAAGAAAAATAAGTTATTCATTTAAGAAAGGTGATACTATAATGAAAAAAGTGATTTTATGTTCTTTACTTTGTGCAACATTAATAATGGGGGTATCTGGTTGTTCTTCTAAGACACCTTCTCAGGAAATTGCATCACAGACAAAGGCATTTACAGCGGAAGAAATCAAAGCTAATCAGACAGCGGGTGCGATAGCAGAACAGAACAACATTGTATTTCAGTACGTTTCCAATTCTGTACAGATTGATAAGGACAAATTGATAGCTGTTGAGAAAACAGACGCTGACCGTATCAAGTCTGCTATTTCAGAAATAAACGAAGCTTTGAGAACAGGTGAAACAGTAAAAAAGAATGGGGTAGTTGAAACGAAACCAACTACAGGTGAGACTTCAGAGTCATCTTCTCAGGTTGCGGAAGTAAATCAGAAATCAGATACTACAATCATTTCTGATAGTATTGCAAATTATATGCTTCATAACTTTGCAAAATCTCCGTATTCTTGGAAAATGAATGACTGTAAAATAGTTGGTATGGACTCAGCTACTCATTTATATTTTGTAGATGTTTATTACGAAACAACTAATGAGAAAAAAGAGGTACTACCAGAAAGTATCATAGTAAAGGGAGAACCGGAGTACTCTACATTATGCGAAAAAAGACAGGAAGACTACAGCACATTGATGACTTATGCAGTAGGTGGCACTGATAATCTTAAGGAATATCGTGACTCTTTAAAATCATTTGAAACCAAATGGGGTAAGTTAGATGACATAGCAAAATCTATGGAGTTTGATTCACCTCTTGATTACACCAGACTTTACGGTAAAACAAAATCAGGTATTGGTTGTTACGCATATAATAATATTACAAACACTTATGAAATAACTGGTGCAAAAATGGTATATCGTTATGTAATGGGGTACAATTATAACGTAAATGATGAATTACGCATTGAGCCGAAAGCGGTTTATATGTATAATTACTCTGTAAATAATGGAGAAGACCTTAAGAAAAAATATACTGCGTCTGAGGTTAATGCTGAGGAAGTTTTGAATCCTTTGGTAAATAAGTTAATTTATAGCTACTCTAAGGCTATGGATGAGTGTGATAATAATGGTTTATATAAACTCTTTAAATCATATAGTAAATATGATACCGATGTTAATGCTTACAATGAGTTTGCATACCACAAATATGGTACATATTTATACGATATCTTAGGTAGAGATAATGACAAATTATTTGTTGAAGTAACTTTCAGTAATAAAGAAAGAACAAAGGGTTCAGCGATGTCGGAGGCTACTTATAAAGATACCCTACTTTTAACATTAATAATTAATGAGGATGATACATTAACTCTTATTGATTCACATTTGTTAAATAGAGCACTGATTGGAGAACCGTTATCAGTAATTGAAAAAGTAACCGGGGTATCTGAACAAATCAATTATTCGGAAAATGCATTTACTGCATCTAATGAAGAAGCTGTTAAGAAAACGATTACTAATTTTATGAAACTTGAATTAACAAAGAATTTTAATAGTGACGTATTTACAACATGTATTGATTTGGGTATCAGTAATTCTGAACTGGATAACATTAAGAAAACAATTAATTCGATAGATGCTGGCGAAGTTACAACTTGGATTACAGGTTATACAACAAAATCAAATCTTTATGTAAATGCTACTCTTAGAGAAGTGTATAAGGGTTCGGAGACTGATACACAGTCAGAAACATCCGCAAACATTGGTTTAATAAATCGTAACGGTAATTGGTTCGTTGTTTCATATACCCGTACAATGAATGTAAGATTGACACAGGGAACAACGGTTTCTGACGAAAAATGTCTTGAGCATTACATAATTAAGGACAATAAGATTTCTTCATTGAAAAAAGAAGTTGCGAAAGTAGCTTCGGATGGTACTACAGAGAGTTCAAACGAAAGCTCAACCGGGGTTTCTAAGAACTAATGTACTTTAATATTTAATGAAGGAGTATAGTGGTATGAAATTCTATCAGAATCAGTATTATCAGGGAACATTAACAGACCATCAGTGTGATACACTGTTAAGATTACTTGATGAGGAAAAAGTGGACACGCTGAAGCATATTATTAGAAATGCAACAGTAAGTGAAATTGACGAAATAAAAGATGCATACAAGAATGGAAGTGTACCTCCTGTTATAGAAAACAGGGGTACACTGACTGATGCGCAGACTTTAGGTGTAGCTTTTATGTACTACTCACGTAGGTGTTTAGTTGGTGACCAAGTTGGTTTAGGTAAGACTGTAGAAAGTGCAGGACTTATCAATATAATCAAGCAAGATGGGGTAAAAAATATATTGTTTTTAACAGAAAAAACAATAGTACCTCAGATAAGGGATAAACTAATCAAGTTCACGGGTGAATATGTAGATATGATTCCGTCTGCAACTAAACCTCAGATTGAGAAGTTCATGAAAAGACATCCTGACGGATTTACATGTCCGATTGTAGGTAGTCACTCACTTTTAGGTTGTGCTGAGTTTTTGTATTATTTAAGTAATCACCCACTCGGTTGTTTAATAATAGACGAGGGGTATATAATTAAGAACACAACTCACACTTATTACAAGAGTGCAAACGAATTGTCAAAACAGTGTGATTATTTCTATATACTAAATGCAACTCCACTTGAAACATCGGCAAGGGATTTATACAATCAGTTAAAACTGATTGACAAACCATTCATGCCAACTGTAGCGGAGTTTGAGAGAGCTTTTTGTATAAAAAGACCGAAACGATACGGTTTTGGGTTTGAGGTAGCAGGGTATAAAAACTGTGAAGCTTTCAAGCGTGCTATATCACTTCGGTATATTGCAAGAACAAGAGATGATATATCGGCAGTATTTGCAGATAATGATACAAGAATAATTTATGTTCCAATGTCAAGTGTTCAAAAACATCTCGAGTCTAAAACATCACTGCATCAAATGGTTGCAGACTATCCCACAGGTGTTGATTTTACTGTGGAGTATACTCCTGAAACAACTGGTAAACTTGCTGCAACCGTGGAACTTTGTAAAAGAACTAATGGTAAGGTATTGATTTATAGTAGATTTGTACAATGTCAAGCGGGTATCAAGGAGGCACTTGAAAAAGTAGGTAAAAAACCTGTAATTTTGAATGGTCAGTGTTCAAGTTCTGAGCGTGACATAATAATTAAGGACTTTAATGTTGGTACATATGATGTAGTAATAACGAACTTAGCAAGGGGTATTGACCTACAGGATTGTGATACTTGTATTCTTTACACACTTGACCCGAATCCGCAGAATATGGTTCAGACCTTTGGACGTTTAACACGTGATATTGACGTTGTAGGTAAAACTCTCTACTTCTTAATATCTGAGGGTCGGGAAAAAAGATTGTTTGAAACTTCATCGAAGGTTCGTGCTACAGCGAGTATGAAGTTTACTAAAGTTGGTACTAATTTAGTTCTTGAAGCTATTGCTAATGCTGGTAATTCATATCAAGCTCTTGAAACTGATGCAAGTGATATGACATAAAATGATAAAAAATTTAATAAAAATATGATATAATAAAGGACTTTTAAAAAGTGGTGATGTTATGCAATATAGAGATATTGCTAAGGAAGCTATAAAAGAATATACACACTTCCTTGTAGATAGTGGTTATGATTTCCCTGATTATGACGTGTATAAAGATGTATTTTATACGGTACTTTCTGATATTATGAGAGTATCTTATGAAGATAAGGTATACAATGAGAAAATCAAGGAAATAGAAAAGGGGTATCGAAAAATTCTTAAAGAAAAAGACCTATTAAGACATTTAAAACACAATAAGGAAATAACGTTTAACATTGTAAAAGCATTATTTGATATTGTGTTTAGAGACCTGGAAGAGAGTGGGGGATTACATAATGATATGTGATTGCTGTGGTGGTAGAGGTCAAGTTATTGACCGAATTACAGGACGATGGGTAAATTGTCCTAAATGTCAAAGTTTAATTAATGAAGTAAAAAATACAATTAACAGTATAGCAGAAAATGATATTACGCCTAATATGTTAGATATTCTTAAAATTCCAAAGGTATATAAGGATATTAAATATAGTGCTGAGTTAATCTTATCTCATGATAGGTTTTTTAGAGTGACTGACCTTCATGAATTGGCTAATATATGCGATAAGATACGTGATACTTTAAATTATGGTGATTTACCAACGTATAGTTACTATATCCATTGTCCGCCGGTGATAGACATAAATGTGTGGGTGTATACACTTCAAAGAATTGCTATTACTAAAAATATATCGACTGTTCCGTATATTACAATAAATGAGTTAACAATGTATATAGACGATATGGGGTATAAACCAGAATATATTGATTATATAAACGCTAAATTATGTATACTCGATGTATCAGCACGCTTGACTCAGATTTCTGCAAGTACACTTGCTGACTTGTTGAATGTAAGAGCCAAGAAGGGGCTACCAACAATCGTAACGGGTTATTGGGGTGCTGACACATTGATTAATGGTACGAGTGCCATGAGGTACCTTATTACTGATGATGAATATCATCTTAATGTTCTTCATGGTAACTCTGTACATTATAAATCTGGTAGGCAAAAGTATAATAATGTTGTTCAAACAAAGAGTAATGATGTAAAATCTGATGATATTGCTTCTGCAACATTAAAATACATGTAAAAATTAAAGAAATAGGAAGGTTACTTATGAGTTATATTATAGCACGTGTAGAGGATGGTGTAGCTTACCTATGGGGTGAGAGTTTCGCTCTAATAAGTTCTGAGGAGACTTATAAAAATGGTTGGTATTACGCCACAACTTCAAAGAGTACGTTCAAGGACAAGAAAGGGGTAACAAGACAATATGTTACTATTGTTGCGGAAATATACCCTGAATCTGTTGATGATTATGCCGAATTGAAGAAACTATTAGCAATCTATTATGGTACATTTGATGGATTGAAGGATATAGTGAATAATTATAATCATCTTATCCCATTTAAAATACGTAATGATAGTCGTTTTCATGCTTTTGAATCTGTGATAAACTTGAATTTTGGTTATTCAAGTTGTTTGGCTAAAGAGTATGAAATGTCTAATTTTGTAAGTAAAATTTGCTCTATTGTAGCAAGTAGACTTATTAAGGATAAATTTGTTAAGAAGGAGACAGTTGAGGATTAATGAAATACAGAAGTGATTGTGTTTATGTTAAGAATGATTTAGAGGAAGTGGTTTCAACACCCGTTGATGGTATATTACGGTTGTTACACTGTAAGAAAGGTTATATAGTTGTTAAGATAAAGGTAAAACGTAGAGAACAGCTATACATGTACCTTAATCAGATAGCATTAGGGGTATCCGCAAATGAGCTGAAGTTTAAGAAGTATTTCCCAGTTTCTATTGACTTGAGTGACTACTTTAGTAACATAATTAAAGACCATTGTGTAGATAAAACTGCTGAATATAAATCAAAAAATAAGGATAAAACAACTGTTTCATATCATGAGATTGTTTTAAAGTACTCGGATGTAATTAATACATAATTTCATACTTAAATGTTTATTGTTATGAAATTTTTTAAGATGAAAGGTGTGTTTGATTATAATGGAGTATAATGATAGTTCTATAAAGGCACTTAAAGGTGCGGATAGAGTACGTCTACGTCCGGCCGTAATTTTTGGTTCAGATGATATCAGGGGTGCATTTCACACTGTTACAGAGATTCTCGGTAACTCACTTGATGAGGCAAGAGCGGGGTACGGTAATAAAATTTATGTAACTTACCATAGTGATAAATCTATTACAATCAGAGATTATGGTCGTGGCGTACCTATGGGTTGGAATGAAGCAGAACAGCAATATAACTGGCATCTGGTTTTCAATGAAATGTACGCAGGTGGAAAATACGGGGTAGACGATATTTACAAATATTCCGTAGGACTTAACGGTCTTGGCGCAGCATCTGTTCAGTATGTTTCTGAATGGTTTGATGTTGAATCATACACTTCTGATAAAATTTCTAAAATATCATTCAAGAAGGGTAATCCGGCAAGTGAACTTGACGTTGTTGATAACACAACAGGTGAAACTGGTACTAAGATAACTTGGAAAGTTGATACTGAGGTATTCAGTAATACTGATTTTACAGAGCAGATGTTTTCTGAGCTGTGCGAATTACAGGCTCATATAGCAGGTATCATTATCTACTTCAAAGACGAGGTGCATGGGGTAGAACATACCTTCGAGGGTAAAGGACTTCTTGAATATCTTAGAAGTAAGGTTGGTAACAATGAAGTTGAATCTTTCGAGGTTCACAACGAGTCTGCAGGTGTTGATGAAAAGGGCAAGGCATTTAAGGCTGAATGTGACATCGTTCTTATGGTTACAGATGAAATGAAATCAAAAAGAATGTATTTTCATAATACAGCTATAATGCGTAACCCTAATGGTTATCATCATCTGGCATTTGATGCAGCACTCTCTCAGTTCTTTAAGGAACTTGGTAATCAGATGGGGTTAAAAATCCTGCCGAGGGACTACGAAGATTATATTTCATGTATTGTATCGACTTATTCAAATACAACAAGTTTTTACAATCAGACAAAAGATGCTGTATCTTCTCAGTTTATATATGATTTGATTTATAATACAGTTAAGCGTACTCTTGATATTGAATACGCAAAAAGTAATGAATCAATCAAAGCTTTTGTAAACAATGTTACTGTCGCTGCACAAGCAAGAGTTAAGGCAAAACAGTTAGAACAGGCAGAACGTCAGGTTAAAAAGAATATTACAGGTAAACGTCACAAGGCTGAAAAATTTAAGGATTGTGCTGAAAAAGACCCATCAAAACGTGAATTGTATATCGTTGAGGGTGATTCAGCACTTGGTGCTTGTAAGCAGGCACGTGATTCAAAGTTTCAGGCTCTCATTCCAGTTCAGGGTAAAATCTTGAATTGTCTTAAAGCAAGTATGGAAAAGATACTTGAAAATAAGGTAATTACCGACCTGACTTCAACGATAGGTACAGGGGTAGACCTTGGTACATCAAATCTTTTTGATATATCGAAACTGCAGTTTGATAAAATCATCATATGTACTGATGCAGACGTCGATGGTTTTCAGATACGTGTTCTTCTTTATGCGATGTTCTATCGTCTAATGCCAGACTTACTCAGAACAGGGCATGTGTATATTGCTGATACACCTTTGTTTGAGCTTGAAACGAATAAGGGTAGTTATTTTGCTTATACTGCCGAAGAAAAAGATAAACTTCTCAAGGAATTACCTACAAAGGGTATTCGTATATCACAGATAAATCGTTCTAAAGGTCTGGGTGAAAACACAGCACCGATGATGAGACAGACAACAATGTTGCCTGAAACTCGTAAACTTATTCCTTTGAATATTGATATTCGCGACGAAATAGTACGTGAGCTTAGTATTGTACTGTTTGGTAATGACTACAATAATCAGCGTAAGGAATTTGTAAAAGAGCTGTTGGGGGTAAATCTTGCAGAACTTGTTGATGAGATTGAAACTTTGACTGAGGCTGATAGGAACATGGAAGAAATTGAAGTTAATTAAGGGGAGATTATTATGTTTAAGAAAAAGGTTATAAAAGCATTGTGTAAGAATGTGTCATATGAGGATGTAGTGACAACTCTTGGAATGTTAAATTCAACTATTGAACCAGCACTCGAAAGTGATATGCTCGATGAAATTGTAGAGGTCTTTACTGAAGAGGATAGTCTTTATACTTTGGTACTTTTCTCTTTGGTACTTGAGGGTTTGCTCCGTGACTACGGTCATTTTAAGGATTATAAGAAAATGAAGGAACGAGTAATACTCGACCTTATTGAACTCAATAAGGGTGATAATAGTATTTTATCAGATATAGACTCTATGTTTGATGATACGAAGGATTGGGGTTGTGTTCCTGTGGAAGATGACAATGACGATGATTATGATTTCGACATTGACGAAGATGAGGAGTACGTAGCTGACGATTTTGATGACAACTTTTTCGATAGTGACTTCGAGGAAGTTTCCGATGACATCGATGACGATGATAACATTGATGCTGAAGACATTTTTGATATAGACGATGACTTTGATGAAGACGAGGACATTTTTGGTTGTTCCGAGGATGACAGTGACATTGATGATTACACTTTCTTTACATCAGATACTGATGAAGACACGAGTGATTACCCTGGTAATTTCGAGATTGTTCTCGACACTGATGACAATATTGGCACAAATGAAGTTGACACAACAAAATACCCTGATGGTTTAATAGAATCGTTGGAATCTGCGAAGTGTAATTTGGAGGCTATGGGTTTAGAGGTTGAAGCTCCAATGGACTCAAGTACCTCAAAGAAACCTAAGGAAACCAAAGATACTGAAGAAACTAAGGGAGCAAAGAAAAAACGTAGCAGAAAGAAAAAAGACAAGGATATAAAGATAACTACAAGCAAAGAGGATTCAAAAGAAATTGGTGATATGTTTGCTACTTTTATCGGTGACAAGGTTCAGGACGATTCTACATCCAAATCAACAAAAAAATCCATCGGTCAGAATGGCGACCCGTTTGAAAATGTAGATATTGACTTGTCTATCTTTTCAAACTGTATAGAAAGTGAGGATGATACTAATGAAGATTGATATTAACTGGTATCGTTCGGAGGTTACATCCTTTACAATCAAGAATGTCGAGCAGTTAATGGGTTTGGCATCCATAGTAACCTCAGAGGGTGGGGTAATTCCTCATGATACATTCCTTAATAAAACAATTACACTTGCTTGTGATTTAGACCTTTCTCAGATAGGTGACGAATGGAAACCTATCGGTTCACGTGAAAAGCCATTCGAAGGAACATTTGATGGTTGTAAACACAAGCTTAGTGGTCTAAAAACTTCAAATTCTCTCGCATATAATGGTATTTTCGGTGCAACCGAAGAGAGCGCCTGTATCAAAAATCTCATTGTAAAAGCTGAGTTTTATGAGGCACAGTCAATAGGTGGTATTGTAGCAATTAACAGTGGTAACATCACATCTTGTAAATTCTATGGCACAGTCATGGGGTATCACGCAGTCGGTGGCCTTGTAGGTACGAACACTGGAACAATTTTACGTTCGTCAAATCATGGTAACATTGTATCAAAGAACCAGCACGCAGGCGGTATTGTCGGTGTAAATCAAAATGATATTGGTGAAATATCAGATAGTTATAACACTGGAACAATAAGTGGTGTAAATTGTGTAGGGGGTATAACTGGACACAATTCTGGAACACAGATAAAGAACTGTTTCAACAAGGGTGAGGTTGTTACCTTTGATGGATATGTAAACAGTGAATGTTTCGGTGGTATCTCAGGTTTTAATAACGCAGGTTGTCCTATTAAAAACTGCTTTAACTCAGCTAATATCACAGGGGGTAAATACACAGGTGGTCTTGTAGGTAAGAACCTCGGAACACTTGACGGTTGCTTTAATGAAGGTATCGTTAAGGGTTCAAAATCTGTCGGTGGTATATCTGGTGGTAACTTCAATGGTCAGTTTGAGACTTGTAGAAATAAAGGTAACGTATCAGGTAAGGCACAGATAGGTGGTATTTCAGGTGAGAGTCAGGGTGGTTTTATACAGAACTGTATTAATTCTGCATCAGTAGACGGTGAACAGGGACTTGTTGGTGGTATCATCGGTTCAAGCAAATGGGGTCAGATTACCAACTCGTCCAATGACGGGGTAGTAAGAAATACTACTGATGAAAAATGTGGTGGTATCTTAGGTGAGATTAGTTACGGTAAGGTTCGTAACTGTTCAAACACTGGTGCTGTTGTAGGTTCTGCACGTGTCGGTGGTGTTATAGGAAACTGTGTAAATCGTTCCACTGTTGACAGTTGTTCTAACACTGGTGATGTTCGTGGTAACTCACTTGTTGGTGGTTTACTTGGTTATGCTTATGGTGACATCAAAGATTCCTATAATACAGGAACAATTTATGGGTATGAAACATTTTCAAATATTGTGGGATATAATGAGAGTGGTTCTATAAAGGATTGTTATTCAACTGGTAAAATGGTGAATATTAATAGTTAATATATCAGGCGGTGCTACAATTATGGATAAAAACAAACGAATCATAATAATATGTGTAGTGATAGCTGTTGTTATACTTGTAGGATTTATTGTTTTATTTGTAAATTTTGCACACAGTATTTTTGTATATCGACCTTACTCGATAACGGATGATATTAAAAATATGCCATATTACGGTGATGATTATGAAATTTATAGAAAACCTGTAAATCCAAATGAAACTCCGAAAATAAGTAATGAAAAATTGACCTGTGGTAATGCTACAGGTCAATTATATTTAATACATAGATTGTAACTTTTATATTTGATAGTATAAGATTAGTGAAAGGTGGTATAATCGTGTCAAAAGTAAATAGTGATATGAATGAAAATGTACCAAGTGGTCTGAGAACATTAATAAAGGGGTATGCTGATTATGCATCTGAGGTAGTACTTGAGCGTGCTATTCCGGCTATAGATGGTCTTAAACCATCTCAGCGTAGAATCCTTTATACAATGTATAAGAATAAAAATACAAGACTTACTAAGTCAGCAAATGTTGTCGGTGAGGTAATGAAACTTCATCCTCATGGTGACATGTCAATCTATGATACACTTGTAAGACTTACGGATGATGGTAGATATATGAATGTACCATATCTTACAGGTAAGGGTAGTTTCAGTAAGGTATATTTTACAGAGAAAGCTGCGGCATCGAGATATACAGAGTGTATGTTATCACCTCAGTCAAAGTTACTGTTTGGTGAAATGAATGGTATCGACATGATTCCGTCATACGATAACAAGTTTAATGAGCCACTTTGTTTACCTGTAGCATTTCCTACTATTCTCGCTAATCCAACACAGGGTATCGCAGTTGGTATGGCATCAAATATTCCTGCTTATAACATGATTGAACTCAATAATGCAGTTATAGAGCTTATAGAAACAGGAACAATCAGTAAGCCACTTGCTCCTGATTATGCAACAGGTAGTGTTTACATCAGAGATGATGACGAGCTTGCAAAGATAATGAAAAAGGGTAAGGGTCGAATAAAACTCAGGGGTAAATGGCACGTTGAGGGTAAGTCAATAGTTATTGATGAAGTTCCTTACTATACTAATGTAGACGCTATTGGTAAGGTAATGAATGAAGACCCGAATGTTCTTGATGTACGTGATGAATCTGACTTTAATGGTCTTAGACTTGTTATTGAATGTCGTTCAAAGGCAAGAATGGAAGAAGTACTCGTAGTTCTTCTTAGAGATACTCAGATGCAGATGACAATATCATCTAATATCTCTGTCATCATCAATAATAAACCAAGAACTCTGGGTATTGTAGAACTTCTCAAGGAATGGGTAAAATTCAGGAAAAAGGTTCTGCAGAAAAAGTATAGACTTGACCTCACTTCTGTTCAATATGAAATTCAGCGTTATGCTTTTCTTCTTAGGTTACTTAGTAATAAGGAAGCATTTGATAATTATATAGAAAACGTCAAAAAATCAGAGGTTGACGGTAGGACATTTCTTCGTAGCTTTGATAAGACAACCACTGACGATGCTATCGACTGGGTCATGGGATTATCCTTCAAATCTATTTCAAACATTGGTCAGAAACAAAAGCACCTTAATGACCTGTATGAACAGGAAAAACAGATTAGGAATAATCTTAATAATCTTGATAGGGTTATTTGTGAACAGCTTCGTGATATCAACGCTAAGTACGGTACTCCGCGTGCAACCGAGATAGGTACTGACGATTATGTGTTTAACAAGGCTGAAAAAGAGAAACCTGCACCGACTAAGTGTTACATCCAAATAAAGAATAAATTTATTTATAAATATCAGACTTATGTTAATGGTGCTATAGAGTGTATGTCAGATGATTATATTCTTGTACTTGACTCACAGAGTAGATTGTTGCGTATCAAAGTAGAGGAAGTAGAAAATTATAGGGGTACTCCAGGAACTTATCTTCCTGTGTATGCAGGTGTTCCCGATGACTTTGAGGTTATAGATTATCACCTTGAAGAGGACGCAAAGACATCATACTTCTATAAGGACGGTTATGTATCAGTTGTAGACTGGGGTAAATCAATGAATAACAGACGTAAGATGCGTGTTCTTCAGAGAGCTACGTCACAGTTTATAAATGATGCTATAGCATATCTCCCTGAAACTCAGTTTGTTGTATGTTACACAGCACAGGGTAAGTTCGGAATAGTACGTAATGAGTTTATGGAAAAGTCAGCAACAGCAAGAACAAAGCTCATAGGGGTAGACACTAATGACTATGTGAAGATTGTTTGTGGTGCTACTATGGAAGACCTTTTGAAGTTGCTACCTAACTTTAATAACTATATGGGTAAGTGTAAGAAGATTCAGAAAGGCGACACACTTAATATTGATTACTTTAAGGAGATGTTGAAGCGTGTACGTTAATATAAACCTTACAACTAAAGATTTTGCTGGATTTAATATCAGTGGCTCGAATGATGATGTGGATAGTGCTCATAAAAGTAGTTTTATAGGTGCTATTCCATCAAGTATAAACCTTGCAGTTGAACAGTTACCTGGTATTTCCAGTGATGACTTTGGTATGCTTGACATGCAGGGTAGTGCAATCGGTAATATATTGATGAATAATGTAATAAATACATTATGTTTATCACCTCTTATGTTAAGGAGTATGCTACCGAGAGTCGAAATAGAATACAAGGGTTCAAAGAAAGAATGGGGTAAATTTGCTTGTAACCTGTTTACTGTTGATAGTAAGTTTCAAGGAAGCACATCAAGAGGTGCGGTTCTTGATGATATTCGTAATTATGTATTCTATAATAACCTTAAAACTCCTGAGCACTTAATGAAGGGGTTAGGTGGTTGTGTAACTGAAGATTTTTTCCTTTATCGTCAGGAGGTTATACCTGAGCAAAGTAGAAATCAACGTGTTACTGAACAGCACACTCAGCGTGGTCAAAAAACAATTCAACAAGTATTTCCTACTGAAACAGATAAAAAGCTAATAGGGATAAGGGCAATGCATTTTGCTGATACAGTAGGTAGAGCTTTAAAACAAATAGGTATTGGAGATTTTAAGGTAGCTAATCGTACTGATGATTCAGGTAAACCTTATCAGGAGTTGTTGGTTGAATTATCTTATGATTACGCAAATTCAAAAGGTTTAACATCTTATGGCACTACTGAATCTGGTATTGAAATACCGATTTCAATGTTGGACTCTATATATTATGAGCTTATGCACTTATGTTCTGATATTACTAAGTATAAGACACACATTCCAATTGTGCTTATCAATTATGCAGACTACGCTCAGACGCTCCCGTCGCAGGTTATTCCTGTGCTTAAGGCTTTTAATACATTTATAAAACGTATATCAAATGGTATTGTGATTTACTTTAATGTTGACACATCAGTACCGAAATTTTATGATGCTATAATGAATATAGAACGTGTTCAATAACTTATATTAATACTTTATGATTTAGTGGTATCTACTCTTTGTGGAAATAATAAAAAGGAGACAAGCATTATGTTTGTAGAACTGAGTGGAAAAATATTTGCTGGTATCTATTCAAAGAACAACGAAAATGGGGTTCTGAATAGACGTAGACAAGACCTTATAACTAACTTTGCGGAGAATATATTCAAGGACGAGTATTTTGTATATTATTCAATTTTGAAAAGGTTTCCGAAGTTGGGTACTGTTGATGAAAAGTTTTTAGCTTTGTACCTTAATACAAATAAGGCAACATTTTTAAAAGAACGTAGCATAGATTTAGGGAAATATGCAGGGGTAGCCGATAGTTATAATGAGTTCTGCATAACTTGTATAAATACATATAAGGAATGTATGAATCATCCTGTAATTTCTGACGAGGAGTTCATTCTTGCTATTGAACAGTACAGGATTGAATACATAAATGAACAGTCAATTATTCTTATGCAGGACTCAGCTGCTATTATGACTGATGGTATGCCTTACGGTAGACGTGTTCTTAATGGTTTTCATGATATGCAGGCTTATATGAAAAGAGGACTACAAACACTTGAAAATCTCGATAATGGTTCATCACATATAGGTATTATAACTTATGGTGATAATGAACCCGAAGACATGTCGAATAATCTTAAAACTATATGTGAATTTGGTATTGAACCACTGGACAAAGCAACAGGGGGTATGACTGAGGGTGATATGATTTCCATTCTTGGTGTTGCTAAGGGTGGTAAATCAAGGTTTATGACCTATCTTGTGCATAGAGCACTTATGCAGGGTATCAATTGTGTTGTTTGGTCAGTCGAAAACGGGGTAAAAGGTTGGGAAGCACTTTTAAGAGCAAGACATTTTGATTATAAGTATAATTCAACAAATGATATTACGTCACATTGTTTTATATCAGATAATGAAATTCGTAAAGGTACATTATCTGGGGTACGTAAAGATAAGGAGGCGGCTTCTTGGCTTGACCTTAGAACGAACAAAGAGTATGGCAAACTTACAGTAATTGATGAGCCTTTTGATATTAATTCATACATCGAAACGCTCGACACTGCGGTTAAACAGGGTTCAGCTCAGCTTGTAGCTGTTGACTATCTTCAGTTGATTGGCGACAGTAATAATTCACGTAACCGTAATGAAGTTATTGCTGAAGCATATCAGAAATCTTTGAGGTACCTTAAGGCAAATAAACTTGTAGGTCTTTTTCCTGCACAGATTAAACAAACCTCTGTATCGAGTCTATCTTCATTAAAGACTGAGGAACTTGGTTCTGTTGAAACAAGAGATATTGCTGGTGCATCCTATGAAGTTGTAAAAACACCGGATATTAATATAGCTCTTATAGGCTCTGTTGAGGATATTAAGGTTGGACATCTTGCACTTGTGTCAATGCCATCAAGAAACTCAGCTCCGTTTGCACCAACCGATTTAAGTGTAGATTTTGGTGCTTGTAATTATATGGTAATGAATAAAGATAGGGGATAAACATGTATTTAGTGGGTAAAACGTATAAAAATAATAAAATAACGGGATATGCGGTAATTACTGTGGATAGAAAGGTTATAATACTCGATGAAACACAGTTTAACAACTATAAGTTTTTAAACGACATTCGTAATGTAGATGCTTGTTATTCCGATTTGTTAGTAATAAAAGACGGGGTAGCAACGAATGAAAACATTGCTGTAATATCAATTCACAGTAATCGTGCAATGGTACTATCTATAATAAGCGGTTCATTTTGTATTTCGTCAATGTCCTGTGATAAGATTGACAGTGACAGTATAATAAATAAGAATGACTTCATAGTATTTGATTATGAAAATTCTTTAGATAGCTACAAAGAATATGCGTACTCAAAATATTTGGAGTACTGCTCCAAAAATTCTAAGAGGGCACCTAAACCTCGTGAAAAATTTGTTGCTGAAGATTGGACTTATGCTTTTCATATAATGAAAACATTTTATACGGCGGACTACAATGACTGGATGAGATGGTTAGGTTAAGGTAGGCGATACAGTATGTGGTGGAGTCGTGAAGATTCACTTTTGGACATAATAAAAGGTACCACACATGAAGAAAGAAGGCCTTATAGGGATAGTCGTGTAGACACAGATGCAATGCATGACGAAATAGTCAGAAAATTTACAGGTAAATTTGACTTTAAGAAATTCTGTGGTGCTATATCGATTCTTTCAGGTACTGTATGTGTTGCGTTGGCTATAGCATTTATGTTTTTCACGGAATATACAGTATTTATAGTAAACGATATAGAAAAAGATGAATACTGGGTGTCAAAAGAAGGTGTTCATTATGAAGAAGATGAGTACTACCGTCGTGGTTACAGAAAAGGTGACAAGCATAGAGTTAACTACATTTATTATGATAACTATATGGTAGACGGTGTAGAATACACTCATAAGTCATACGTAGACTTTGGTGATAGGGGTATTCGATACTTTCCAAATAATCCGTCAGTAAGTATAACTGACTCAGAGTTTACCATAGTAGTAGGAATATCAGGGGGTATTTGTGTTTTAACCTTAATAATGGTTTTGGTTTTACACTTTGTAGATACAGATATTGACGAGGTTGACTCGCTTTCGGATGATGAATTAGATAGCTCAGGAGACATTAATGATTTCAACATAGATACTGACGTAGGTAACTTTGACACTGGCATGAATAAGTCTAATTATGATAGTGGTTATGACTTGGGCGATGAAATAGATTTTGATGATTAGTGCTTAACATAAGTGGTTTAAGAGTGGAGGTAACAACATGTATTTAGTGGGTTGTAACAGAAGAATAAACGATGGTTGTTTAAGGCATCCTGTTTATGATTATGCAAATCCGACAGTATTGAGTTTACTGTCAGACGAAGTAATTATTAACATGCATAATATAGATGACATTCAAAATGTGGCAATTAAGGACGACATGTTAAGCACTGAAACAAGTTTTGGTGTTATGGATATATTTATAATGTGTCGAATCAATAACAAGTATAAGGTAGTAATGTACGACAGTGCTACTGAAACAAACAATGGTTTCTATACTGATATGTTTACCTTTGAAGCACTTGATGCTATGGAATGTAACGGTTGTAACATAGTAAATGCATATGTCAAAGATGGTGAGTACAAAGGAACAGGGGTACATATTCCGAATGTTATTATCGGTAAAGGTGAACCTTGCATGTTTGATAGTTATAATGAAATTTATAAGCGTTTTCTGCTAAGAATGTATGATTTGTACTGTATGTACTCAGTTGAAGGTAAGTCAAGTCGGTCGCCCAAACCTTACAGTCACTTAGATAGTGGTGATTGGCACTGGTTAAGACAGCGAATGAGGACATTTCACACAGCTGAATATAATGACTGGATACGACTTCTTTCAGCAACAGTGAAATAGGGGGAATTACCTTGAATAAAGAACTAAGAAATAAAATTGTAGGTCTATGTATGACCGACTTAGAAACTTTAGTAGCTACCAATCCAATAGGTGCAAAGGATTTAGTACTTGATTATAGAGCCGATGTAATTCAGAGGTTCAATAAAAAGGTCATAACAGGGGTAAGCTACCTTGAATTGAGAATCTTACCCATGAATAAACAGTTTGATAGAAACAACTTCTTAGCAAACTTAATTATTCTTTGTAACAATTGTCTTGATAAACACGGTGTTCCGGTTGATACAGTTGTAAAGGTTCTTGACGATGACGAAAAGGATGGTCACATCATATATGAAATATGGTGTCCTGATGGTAATAAAGAAATTCGAGCAGAGTACGTAAGGAAGTTTACAAAGTATTTGAAATAGTAGTGGTGATAAAAATGAGTAACGAAGAAGTAAAAGTGATGCTTACCAAAATTCAGGTAATAATATTGGTAATTACAGTGGTAATGTTAGTAGCAAATAAGGTTGTTGCTAATACATATGATGGTTATGAAACAGTAAAATACGAAATCACAGGGGTAAGAGAAGTTAACAATTACCCCTATAGTACAGATGGTTACAGTAGAAATTTCTACACAACAGTAAAGTATTCGGATAAACAAGGGGTAGAATACACAAAGACATTTAACAAGAGATTACAAGATGATTTCCAAATCAGATGTGATTCTACTGATTATAGCAATTATTTAACATCGGATATGGTAAAAACAAGTAAGGCACAATCTATAATAATGTCTATACTTTGTGTGTTGTTTAGTTTGATGGTTTGTGTAGCTTATTTTCCGTTTAGAGGTGTAAAACGTAAATGATTAATTGTGAAAATTGTGGTGCTGAAATAGACATCATGGATGAATACTGTCCTGTTTGTGGGGCTTCAAACAAAACAATAAAAGATAATATGACATACGGTAGTTATGGTCGAACTGAATGTAATTTACAGTCTGACATATATGAAGAACAGAACGAAGATGGGGTAGCTGTGTTAGCATACTTTGGTTTGTTTGTAATAATCCCTATAATAAAATCAAAGGATTCTGACTTTGTAAGATTTCACGCAAATCAAGGTATAATATTAAATATATTTTCAATAATATGCTTTGTTATAATGTATGGTCTATACAATGTAAGTAGTTTATATCTTGGTAATATTTCTGAGCACTCTCAATTGATTGCAACTGTCACTGCTATTTGTGCCATATCAATTTTTATAGTACTTTTCGTATGCTGGGTAGTACCTCTGGTTGGAGTTTTTCATGGTATGAGACGTAAAGCTCCTATAATTGGTAATATACGGATATTGAAATAAGATAGCTGCATGAAATCTTCATGCAGTTTTCTTATTATAGTCTAAAATGGCTCAGAATCGTCTGTAACGGATTTTTCTTTGAAAAATGGGTTGGTAATAGTTTCGGAAAAAAGTTGCTCAGAATGGTTCACAGCTCATTTCAGGGCATAGTAAAAATAAATCACATTAGGTTGATAAAAATGTCTTGACATTTTTCGACATCTGTGTTATAATAATTCATAAAAGGAGGCAATTACATTGAAGGACTATAAAAAACTTTTAGAGGACTTGGATAAATACACTAGGTTATTAGTCGTATCATGTGCAATTGTTGATGAACAGTTTACTTTGGAAGGAACCTCTGATAATATGGACGAGGACAAACGAAAATTCATAGATGAAGTAATTAATTATATTCGTCACGAATGTTTATCTGTGTATTGTGTTGGTATGATACAGGCGGTTCTCTGTGAACTAAGTGCGAATGAGTCTGTAAATGATATAGAAAAAACCTACAATATAAATTTGAGGGAGCCTATTCTTCATACATTAAAAATTGTTGAAGCACTTATGGGTATTACATTATCTTCATTAGGTACTGTGATATGTATGCGTGACGAACACATATATTATTGGGATGTGGTCGACGTAGATATAGAAGAAAATATGGGTTTATTTTTGAACTTCATATGTAATGAAATTAATTCACTTGCTGTTCTAACAATCATAGAGCTAGCATGTTACCTCACAATAGAAACTGGTTACGCTTACTCGTCATTCTTCACTGCAGCTTGTATATCACAGCATTTATATGATTACGGGGTAGACAGCCAATTCATTGAATTTGCTCGAAACAGAGCTGTTGAAAATCTTGAGTTCACTTGTAGGAAGATGGAAGAAGTAGGTAAGTCTAAGCAACTTAAAGAATTGAAAGAGTACGCAAAAAAGCAATATTGGTCTGCACCTCGTTTATATTGGTTTGTTAATGTTTTAATTGAGCAAATGCAACTGTACGTAAACGGTTCAGTAAATGATGGTAAAGACGCACAACTTTGTTCCTCACTGTATTCTTCTCTTGTTGACAACTTTGGGTCAATTGATGACGAAAGAGCTACTATATTAGCATTGATGGAAGATTATGATTAACACTTGTTTTCGTACTGTTTAATTTCGTAGTAGAAATTTTATAGGGGTGATGATATGTCAAGCATTGAAAGTATATCAAAGAACATAAATAAGTGGGGTACTTTGTTGGTTTTGACAAGGATGATAGAGACAGGTATAATGGAGTTTGGTGCTATACCAACAAAGGATGAACCTGACGACGTTTCTGAATTTGTGTCCGACCTAATTAAAGAGCTTAATGAAACTTCATTATTTAGTGAATATACTTTTGCTCGTTTGTTGTTTGAGATGCAAAAGTTGTATAAGTACATTTCAAAGGGAAATGTAGTTGACTCCATTCTTGAACAGACGGTGGAGTTGATACATGAAAAAACTGGTATGCTTGTAGCAAAATCGGGATATGTATTATATGAAGACCCGTCACATACACCTGATTTTAGTATATTCTCAAATGCACTCGCTAATTTCGGAGTATTATCAGAGTTTATATATGAATACGTGGCATCACCGACTGAACTGCATATTATTCAGGCATTTACTGATTTAACTAACTGTCTGTGTAGTATAGAACAGCAACTATTTATTTCCTATGTTATAGACAAGCATATAAAATCGGATATAGGAATACCTGATGTTAAGTTAAAATTAATTGGTCTATCATTCGTCAAGCTTGCAAAAGAACGTATTAAGAAAAGTATAGCAACAGAACAATATGATTTCATAACTGCCACATTTGCTATTGCAAAGAAGGAAAAAATTACTGCTACTCCATTCAATGTACCATACATAGAGATGTTATCAAATATACTATTGAAAATGCAAATATATTCTTCCATTTTGCAATATGACTTGACTTCAACTTTGAACGACACAGAACTTGACTTTTCGAAGGTACCTATATTTACTGAGGATAACTACAATAATACATTTGCGTTCTTCGACAATTTGTACGAACAGGCGGACATTTATGGTGACTGTAAGGAATGTATTATAGACATAGTAAAGACAGTATACGAAAAAAGTTGTGAATAAGAACTTTGTGTAGGAGATGTTAAATATGATTATATGGTCAGAATGTGGAAATGATATATTTTATGATAGAATGGTTAAGAAATACGGGACTGACGATACAGGTATAATTTATAGAAAACTTGTAAAGAGGGCGAGTAGTAAACCTATTGCAAGAAATGGGAAACCTTGTAAGCTTATTTCCTACATTGTTGGTAAGGATGCCGCTGTATTAGAAACAGCTGAGGTAACCACATATGGTGATATTCTAAATATTATAGGTTCGCATGCAAACCTGGAAGAAATAGGGGTAGCATACAATCAAATTATCGTAAGACGTTTGAATTATCCTTGTATTTTCTATAGTGTATTACATCAATCTTTGACAAAATTAGCTGTTCAAAAATTTGAGGACATGGCATATATGGGTAAATTTTCAGTGACAGTGCTACCTAGATATGCATATAATATAGGTAGAAAAATGGTGGAGGTTCTTAAGTAATGACAAAACGTGGTATTTTTTACTTTACACTTGCATTAACAGTGCTGACATTGTGTGGTTGTACCAATGAAATGCAAGAAATAGGGGTATCTGATTATCAATTGGCAGAAACATCGTCAGATACAAGTTTAAACATACTGTCTGGTGGTTTGATTGATAATAGTAATACAATACATATACCCGAAGGTGAAGAAGAGAATTACAAGGGCGGAACAACATCAAATCCAAGTGGTAAACCCAAAATAACTGTAACCTACCCTAAGTTATATAAAGTTACAACGCCGGATAAAGCTGAATTTATACAATTGAACCGAGCTGACGACAAATTATCTGTAACAATATGTGCTTCTTATTTAGATAAAGACAGTTCTGAGAATGTGTTAAACAAGGATAAATGGTCTAAAGCACATAGTAAATCTTGGGTATACGATAAAATAAAGGATGAAAAAATAGGTGATAAAAAAGTAACCTATGTTATTTCGGGTGATTATCAAACGTCTTTGTATCATTCATTAAAAGCAGAGTTTAAAACCGGGGTAAAATGTAAAGCATATACTGGTGAAACAACAGAACTTATTATTAATGTTATAATAACTCATAAAGATTATGACTTTGATTTTACAGATGGTGACGCTACTAAAATGATTAACCTGATGTATGATTTAATTCCAACAATAGAAGTTGATACAGATGGTATGAACCTAAACAATGATTAAATACTAATAACGATAGCACTCTGTATCACATCAAAAAAGATACAGAGTGTTTTCTTTTTAGTGTTACATTTATCTATAATAAGCAAAGGCGGTGATTAAAATGCGTTTAACAAAGGATTTTGTATACGAATATTGTTTGAAGCTAAATGAGGATGCTAAACGGTTGCACTTGTATAGGACTTATGGTTACTGGTTGATATCTTGTGGTAATTCACAGTATACATTATACCATGAGCAACAGCAATTAACAACTGGTTCATTACATGAGGTTTTTGGTGCATTACGAGCTGTAAAATATACATTATCGTTAATGGGGTGATATGTGTGAAAGGGACAGTAAAAGAGATTTGTGACTCTCATTCTGCTATTGCTCACTGTTCTGAATGGAATTTAACATTGAAATATATTGACCACTTAGATAATCAAGTTTACTTGGAACAGGGTACTGATCCAAGTAGTAAAACTTACCATAGACTAAAAATCTATTATACACCTGAAGATGCATATGTAGTTTTAGGTGGGCACAGAATATATTTGTCAGAATTTCTCAGAACCGGGGTACACACTGTATAGTGATTAGTGGTTCAGGGTGCAACAGCACCCTGATTTTGTAGGAGATTAATATGTTTTCGGATATTATAAATGAAATCTGTATGTTTGTAGGTATACTTGCATGGTTTTTTGTTATACTGTTGTTATTTGTTGTATTTTTTCGACAATTTGCAAGTCAGGGTGAACCTTCAAGAAAGGAACCTGATGAGGACGACCCAGGTATATATGGCAATGTATCAGACGACATGGGTGAATATAATGGTACAGAGCAAGAAGATGTATACAGAGCACCAAGTGGTGTTTTACGTGTAATATATGCAATACTTTCATTGGTAGTTATAGTAATATGGTTTATAATGACATTCGTTTTGATTGCTAACGGAACAATAACTATAGACTTGTTGCGTTATATATTTCCGAATATTTAATCTAAACTTTACGAATTATTAGTTAATTCTTCAAGGTTTCAATAAATGTATATAAGAATTAAATTAGAAAAAATATCAAATTTAGAAGTACATAGTGAAATTTTAGGACACAATGGTTTAAATTTTGATTTAACAAGTGTGTAAAATGGGTTACAAGTATGGATTAAAGGTGTGACATATTTTTAATACAAGTTTCAGTACATTTTGTACTTCTAAAATGTGAGGAGTGTTAAGAAAAATGAGGACAAAAATTTATGTAAACGGTGTACTTGTGTCTAAAAAGCATCTCGTTTCAATAATAGGAGTAGAGAAGACAGAGTGGTTTATAAACGATGCTAAAAAGTTATATGCGAAAAATATTGTAACACCAGACTATATAATTTCTGTAGACGGTATGATGCAATTACTTTCAATTAGGTTCGATAAATAAGATATCAAGATACGGAGGTGTTATTATGGCATATTATACGGGTATAAATGGCGGATTACTTCAAGTTGGTTCTGATACAAGATATGTTCGTGTTGAAGATACTACGGATGTATACAGGTTTATAGACATTCCTATTGAATACTTGAAGGATTGGTATACGAGCGATATAAAATTGGACTCATCTATATGTAAGAACATAGTGAGACTTCCGCAATAACATTAAAATAATGAACAAAAGACAAGGGAGTAATAATTACTCCCTTGTAATTTTTTTATCTACTTAGATACAGATTTGTAATTTTTGTGACATTTTTGTTTACCTTTATCTATAATATATTGTCACTGAATAATTAATAGATAAAGGAGTTTTTAAAATGAAAAAAGGATTATGTTTAGTATTGTCAGCATTAGCAATTGTAGGTGGAACACTACCAACTGTTTCATACACTGTAGATGCTGCATCGAAGGTATCTAAGACTTCAGCTATGTCAAGTACTATGAAGAAGTCAACCAAATCGTCTGCTAAGGTTAATGTAGTTAAGGTAGAATATAAAACTGTTGAATTAGCAAAAGGTGATGTGTATAGCGTGACTTACTATGGGTATAACAACTTGACAGGTGTGAATAGTACAAATTCTTCAGTTGCTTCTGCTAAGATTAAAAATCAATCGAGTAAATTAGAAGTAACAATAAAGAATAGGGGTACTGCTGACGTTACTGCTTCTTTCAAGGATGGTTCAAAGGTAAAAATTCACATTATAGCTACTAATTATAAATATTCCGATGTGTTTAAAACAACAAAGAAAACAAGTGACAAAACATATTGGTCTACTTGCAAATTAGGGGGTTCTGATAAGAAGATTGTTTACCGTACAGGAAAAAGAATAAAAACAGTGAAGCATATAGACGGCACAAAATCAGTTTTGTCTTGGACTTTAGGTAAATGGGATTCTAAGGAGACTTATAATGGGTATGTAACATTCAAGGTGAACAAGGGTGGGTATGAAGTTATCCAGATAGTTTATACCGATGGAACATCTGAAAAGGTTGGTTTTACATGTGATAGTCCGAGACCTGTGTCGTATAGTCCTATGTCAATATCATATAATCAGTTTATGAGCATGGGGGTAGTAAACTTTGATGGTAAGAGATTCACATATTATTCTCAGTCAGTTCTTCCGGGCTATGGTTTGAATATACCTGGTAGGCATGTAGATAATGGGTATGTTTGTGATGGTGATGGTTATATTGTTCTTGCTTCACCTAATCTTACAACTTATCCGCGGTATTCGGTAATAAACACACCTTTTGGTAAGAAGGGTAAATTCTACGACTTCTGTCCGGGTGGTAGTTTTGACGTATATGTTCAGTAATAGTAATGGCACAGTTTTTACTGTGCCATTTCTTTTTATAAAAATTCTGACAAAGGTGTAAAAAGGTTAAAATCCGACAAATGATTTATGATAAATTAGTATCGAGGTGATATCAGTGAGTTATAAATTAATTGGTCGAAAGAAGTATAACTGGCGTAGTATATCTCATTACATGCTATTAGACCCTAACGGTAATATAAAATTAGTACCACCAAATGAAGCTATAGTGATGTATGAAAAGGGAGAAATAGACGGGGTAAAATTAATTAACAAGGTATTAAGAATAACTTACACTAACGATCGTTTAGTTCCGTCATTCAATCAAGACGGCATTGGGAGACAGGATAATTCTGTTGTAATACTGAGGGCTTTGCATAGTAATAGAGAGATTGTAGGCTACACTGTTCTTCTCCCAAGTGGTACACAAAAGAATTTAAGAACACGAGAAATTATTGACACACTTGTAAACAAATTAAAATTAGGGTTTTTAAATGCTACCGTAGTAAATGGTAGAATAACTGGGTCATTTCCTCACATTGATATAGATAAAAAAGAACAACCAAAAGTTACTGTTCAAAAACCTGTAAAAAAGGCAACAATTGTAGAAAAACTAAAGTATACAGTTATTAAAGAAACACCCAAATATCGTTCAAATAATACTCCTATATTTGAGGAGTTTCCGTCTATTTCAAGATATAGTAATCTACGTTATTTTTGTGTAGAATCATATCCGTCTGTAATATTTGAAGTGGTAACTTCTGAATTTGTAAATAGTTTAGATTACAAAGAAATACAGGGGGTAGATAGGTTCTCACTTAAATTAATAGTTCATATAATATTAGATGAAAATACACCTGCGGATTTAATAATAAACCCACCTTTATTAAATAAGCAAATTATATTAGGTTCGGCTATATACCGTGGTCATTGTTTGATAAATACACTTTCAGTAAAGGCATCTGTTGTATTAGATTCAGCTTTTTGTGATTTAAAAAATGTACTATTTCGTAATATATTTATATATTGTGGTGAAAATGGTTATATTGGAAATGAATCATTTTATAAAGCTAATATAGAAAACATTGAAATAAATTCTCATAATAGTCTAATTATAGGTGACAGTGCTTTTGAATGTAGTACATTAAAGTCGTTCAATGGTGGTTTTGATAGTTTAATAGAAGACTATTCGGAGCTATCATTAGGTGTTTCTGTATTCAAGAATTGCATATTTTTAAGTAAATTTCAATGGAAAGGAGTAGTTAAATATCTACCTGATAATTTATTTCATAACTGTGTATTTCTTCAAAAGCTACTTATTGACCGTTTTGATGACTTAAAGTTAGGGCGAAACGTTTTCTATTATGATGATAATTCCAATAAGACCATTCCAGATAATATAGATAAGGAAAAATTTTTACGATATCTTAATCAATGTAAGAAGATTCGTAAAGAGCGTGTTATTGAGGTATTACATCTTAATAATATTGTGGACAATCAAGGTATAAAATTTATTACAGAAAGGGTCGATGTGAACAATGAAAGCAAGGTTTAGAAAATTTGTAGCTGTCGCTTCAGCAGTGACATTGTTAACAAGTAGTGGGGTAAGTACAGTTTTACCTGTGGCTGTTACCGCAAGTGCTGCCGAAACAACATCAGCAGGGGTAGCTACAGAAATTAAGGTTTATGATAGTAAGGGTAAGGATGTCAGTGTAAATGTAGTAACACCTATATCAAACACTGAATTAAATCAACCAAATCATGAATTCACTGAAGCAAAGTATTCTTATGATAGCATAGGTCGTAGAGTCTACGTTAAGGAAATGTACGAGGCATTTACAGTAGTTCTTGATAACCCTGATGATAGTCTTGCTGTAGCACAGGTAGGTTCAGCAAAATTGGGGGTAAAAAACCCTATATCGGTTACTAATGAGGGTGATGGAGTTTATAAGGTTCGTATTATTACAAAACGTGTAACAGGTTCTTATAGTAATGAAACCGCAACAAGTCAGACTGTAACCACTGAAACAATGCCTGAAGGTGAATACACATTTACATTAACAACAGCAAGTGGTAACATTTACAGAGCAATTCATGTATCTGTTCGTTCTGTATTCTCTTCAATTGAAATTAGTCTTGGGGACAAATCAAAGCTGCTTGAAATTGTAAAATCACAGGGTGACAGTGAAAAAGGTTTTTATGAGCTTCAATTAGGTGGTTTTGTAGCAATAGCAAATCATCAGATGGAAATATCTAAAAACATTAAAGGTAGTAAATATGACAATGTAAAATATGCTATTGTTGCAGATAAAAACGATACACCTACAAATATAGCTGAAATTACTCAGGATGGTGTATTCACTCCGAAGTCAAGTGGAACAGGGTATCTTAAAGTTATGACATCAGATGATAGTGAGCACTGGTGTGCTGTTACGGCTTCAGTTGAGGGTGAAACAGTAACGATTCAAGGTAAGGAACGCAAGACTACTTGTAAAGAGCAAAAATATAAGAAATTTGATTATCCTGCGTATATTCACTTTATTGTTGTAAAAGAAAACCCAGCAAAAAGTTTGTCATTTATCAATGCTCCGAATACAATTTATAAGGGTTCAGACACAGCTCTAAAGTTGGAAAAAATTCCTACATACAATAGTAGTGAATATGCAACTAGTGCGACCGATACTATTACATGGACATCAAGTGACCCTAAAGTTGCAACGGTATCAAAAGACGGGGTAGTTACTCCAAAAACAAGTGGTAAAGTAGTAATTAGGGCACAGGGTGAAAGTAGTAATGTGTTTGTAGAGCATACAATTACAGTAGTTGCTAAAGCATCTTCACTTACAATTAATGAGAATCCGATTTTATTAGCAAGTGGTAGTACAATTAATATTTCAGCTACAATGAAACCAGTTGAAGCCAATGAAAAAATCACTTGGACTACTGAGGATTCATCCATAGCTAAGGTTGAGGAAAGTAGTAAAGATTTAGGCAACACTCAATCAGTAAAGCTTACTGGTGTATCAGATGGTGTAACGAAGATTTATGCTCGTACTGCTTCTGGTAAAGAATTTGTTGGTACTGTTACAGTAAATTCAAAGCCTCCTGTTGATAACTTTGAAATTTACAGTAACAATAAACAAATAACAAATAATGCTACTCTTGTAGTTTATGATGACCAAACAATAGAGCTGACAGGTAAATCATTTACAAAGGGTACTTTCCTTGATAACGAGGTAACATGGGAACTTACAGATTCCTCTGGGGTAGTTAGAGTTCTTGAAAATAGCAATACGTTAAAATTTAAGACTCTTACAACTGGTACTATTAAGGTTAAGGCAATATGTAATTCAGACTCATCAATAACTAGAACATTTACGATGAAAATTGCGAAGTCTGCAAACGAAATAATACTCTTTGATAAAGATGGCAACAGAATAAACTATTCTAAGGACATTATAAAGGGTGTTTCACTTCCTATAACTGTTAAGCTTACAGCTAATGGTTCAGAACAACACAATGATAGCGTTGCATCTTGGGAATCTTCTAATAAATCTGTTGCTACCGTATCTTCTACAGGTGTTGTAATTCCTGTTGGTTCAGGTACAACTGATTTGACTGTAACTACCGCAAGTGGTAGGTCAAAGAAAGTGACAATCAATGTTCGTGTACTTTCAAAGATAGCTATTAAGGAAGTGACTTCTTCTAACTTTGAACTTGTTTATAGTTCTACAAGCATGAAGAAACAATTTACCGTCGTTGCTTACGACGACGAGAACAAACGTATCAACGGACTTGACGAGTATTGGACTTCCTCAAATAAGAATGTCGCAGAAGTAAGTTCTAATGGTACAGTTACAGTAAAGGGTAAAGGTACTTCAAAGATATCTGTTCAGGTAGGTAATCGTAGAACATCTTTTAATCTTATTGTAAAGGTTTCTCTTAATCAGTGTACTATCAGTCCTATAGGTAACATTGAATATCAACCTGGAAAAACATCATATAACCCTGCAACAACAGTTAAGTACGGTAATACAGTTCTTGACCGTGGTAATAAGGGTGACTATGTAGTAAGTTATGAAAACAATAAAGGGGTAGGTAGAGCAACCGCAATACTCACCGGTGTTGGTGAATTTGTAGGTACTAAATCAGTTGTATTTAGTATTACTCCGAAGGACATAACTACTGGAACATCAGTTAAGGGTCTTACAAATAAGGTATATACAGGTAATGCAATAGCACCTAGTGGTATGCAGGTATACAGTGGCAACTATCTTATGAAACCGGGAACTGATTATACATTTACTGTAAGTAACAACATTAAGGTTGGCACAGCAAAAATAGTAATAAGAGGTATGGGTAACTTTAAGGGTGTATACAATGCATCGTTCAACATAACTCCTAAATCTCTTGCTTCAACAAGTGGTTTGTCAATATCTATTGATAAGTTTACATATGAATACACTGGTAGAGATATCAACCCCAAGGTAACGGCTAAATTAAACGGGGTAGTATTTAAAGACTTTAATGTTTCTTACTTAAACAATAAGAATGTTGGTACTGGTACTGTTAAGTTGACTGGTAAGAATAACTACAATGGAACAATTTCAAAGACATTTAAGATTATGCAGGCTTACCCATCGAAGATTACTTTGAATAAATCATCCTATAGCTTGGGTGTTAATGAAACTGTAACATTGAAGGCTACTATTGATAAAGCTGACTTTACTAAAAATAAGACTATCAAATGGTCATCTACTAACAATAGTATAGCTGCTGTATCTAATGGTAAGGTTGTAGGTAAAAAGGCTGGTACGGCTACTATTAAAGCTACATCGGCTAATGGTAAGGTAGTTGCTCAGTGCAAGATTACTGTAGCAAAAGCTCCTTCAGACATCAAGATATCTTTACCAAAACCGAGTCAAGTAAAATCGAAATCTTTCGATAAAAATAAATCACTGACTTCTATTACTGTTAAGGTAGGAACAAAATTCCAGTTAGGAAGTAGTGTTTCAAGTGGTTCAGTTTCCAATACACGTGATTGGAGTACAAGCAATAAGTCTGTAGTATCAATTGTCGACAATGCATGGAATAGGTCATTTAAAGCGAATAAAGTAGGTACTGCAACGATTACTGTTAAGACTTATAATGGTAAGAAGGCTACTTGTAAAGTAACGGTGGTTAAATAATACATACAGTAAAACAGCGTTCATAGGGGTAACTTCGGTTACCCCTATTATATTAAATTTTAGAAAGGTGTGGATATTATGAGAGTTAGGAAGTTTATAGCTACATCGTTAGCAGTAACGATGATAGTAAGTTCCGTAGTAGCACTTAGTTCTTCAATTGAAACAATTGGTATAGGCGGTATTGTAGTAAATGCTGCAAGTGATACCGTTCAAATTAGGCTTGATAATGCTCCTTTGGGTAAAACTCTTGAATTTGACGCATTAGTTGTTGGTATGGAATTACCTATTGAAGCTGGTACTATTTCGGGTGGTGCATATAAAACATCAAGCAATGTAAAATGGACAGTATCAAATTCAAGTGTAATCAAAATAAGTAATGGGACACTTACTATAAAGGGTACAGGTGCATGTAAGATTACTGCAACAATAGGTAGTGCTTCAACGTCAGTAAACGTCACAGTGAAAGGGGTAGCCGACTCATTTGATATAGCATACGTTCCTGCACAGGAATACACGGGGTCAGCTATTTGTCCTAAACCTGTTGTAAAGGCTTTTGGTAAAACATTGACTCTTGGTAAAGATTACACATTGTCTTACAATAATAACAAAGAGATTGGTTTAGCACATTTATATGTAAACGGTAAAGGTGATTTTAGTGGTGCACATAAGACAGTAAACTTTAATATTGTTGGTAGAAATCTTGGTACTACTTGTGAAATTACAAGTATTGCAAACTATAAATCTGAAGTTGTTTATACTGGTAAACCAATAACATTTGGAACTGTAAAGATAAGAGATAAGGGTAAAAATAAAGAACTTGTAGCAAATAAAGACTATAAAGTGGTTTATGAAAATAATACTGCTGCTATAACAAAACGTCCTGATGGTGTTCTTGTGTTTAGATATGGTATTGCTACTATTAAAGTTATGGGAATTGGTGCTTATGGTGGTTCATTAAGTAGAACATTTAAGATAGTTCCTTGTGACATTTCTAAAGCAGAGAATAATGTAGTATTTGAGTACTCTAAGCGTGTAGCTTACAATGGTAAGGAACAAAAACCGAAAATAACAATGAAGCGAAACGGCATGACCTTATCAGATTCAAGTTTCACAGCATCTTATAGCAATAATACAAAGATTGGTACAGCAACAATTGATATCAAGGGTGAGTATAATTACACAGGCTCAAAGAAGTTAACATTTGAGATATGTAAGTATGCCGAACCTGCTGGTATTGCACTTAATAAGACTTCCGCAACTTTAAGTAGTTTGGGTAAGTTAAATTTATCGTACACATTCAAAGATGAAAATGGTAAAACAATTGCTGCTAAGGACATTGCAAAGAATGGTGTTACATGGACTTCAAGTAATACCAAAGTAGCAAAGGTAAGCAACGGGGTAGTAACTCCTGTTTCCGAGGGCAATTGTACTATTACCGTTAAGACTCAAAATGGTGAAACTGATGAGTGTGACGTTGACGTTGAAATTGACGCAGCTTCTATTTCTGTAAATAGCACTTATACAATCTACAAGGGTCTTGAACGTAAACTTACTGCCAAAACAACACCTGCTAAATTAACTAATGGTGATCTAAAGTGGGTTTCTACTAATACGAAAGTTGTAAAAGTTGATTCAGAAGGTGTAATAACAGGGGTAAGTAATGGTACAGCTAATGTAGTTGTTTCAACACCAAATGGTAAAAAGGCAACATGTAAGGTTACTGTAGTTACTCCTGCATATGGTTTGAAACTTGATAAGACTTCATTATCACTTGAAAAAGGTAAGAAATATACTCTAAAAGCAAATTATACAAACTCAGACATATCAAGTACTGAACGTGGAATGACTTGGTCTACAAGTAATTCTAAGGTTGCAACTGTATCAAGTGCTGGTGTTGTAACTGCTGTTGGAAATGGTACTTGTAATATCACAGTAAAGTCAAAGAATGGAAAAACTGCTACTTGTAAGGTAACGGTAAAATCACCCATTCAAAGTGTAAAATTAACTAAGACTTCAATGACTTTAAAGATAGGCAAATCCTACACATTAAGGGGTACGATTAGTCCATCCGATGTTTTTGACAGTAAGTTGACATGGACGACAAGCAATACAAAAATTGCTACTGTTGATAAGAATGGTAAAGTAGTAGCGAAGGCTGCTGGTTCTTGTAATATTAATGTAAGAACAGCAAATGGAAAAACAGCTACATGCAAAGTAACTGTTACAAAATAATAAAATAAGGGGACGTCAGTTATGCAAGGGGTAGGTACTGGTTCTGTGCATATCACAGGTATTGGTAATTATACTGGTTCAAAGACAGTGTACTTTAATATAGTTAAATAATATAGTTAAATAATTTTATTAGGTAAGGGTTGGCATCTAATAGATGTTAGGGTTATACTTAGGTGGTAGATTTAATCTACCACCTTCCTTATTTACAAATGAGGTAAATTTGTGCATTAAAAATATTAACATATAATGATAATTTTAGTTATTTTGATTACGATTATTGGCATATTACACAAAACGAATGTTTTTTAGTTCAGCAAGTTCCACATCGAAGGCTATTGCAATTTATCCAAAAATATGTTATGATATATGTGTCGAAAGACAAAGGGAATAAAAGGATAAGAAAAATAACTAAGGAGAGATTTATATGTTTGGAACTAATGTATTTGTAAAGGACTCATGCAAGGTAACGCATGCAAACATTATTAAGACTGAGGGTACTACAGCAATTGCTGAAATCAACGGCAAATATTATACTGCAACGTATGATAGAGATAGCAAACTGTTTCACGTTGATTGTACCAAAGAAAGGCTTCAGACAGCTTAATGGTCTTGATATGATGGGAACGACAATTTGTCGTTCCCATTTTTTGATAGGTCTGGAATTGCTCAGAATGGCTCACAGTCGCTTAAAATAGTTTAGGGGTATAGTTTCATAGGTAGGTCAAAAAGTCGCTTGTAGGGCTTCACAGCGGATTTTTCAGAATTGGTAATTATTGGAAGTATAAGTAAAAATATTTCACAAAAAAATTTAGAAAAAAGTGTTGACAAATTTGGAAATAGGTGTTATAATCGTTAATGTAATCGAAAAGGTCAGTACAATTATAGGACAGAGTAAGAATATAAATCAAAAATCTTGGTTGTATTGTTTGATATATTCTGAAAAAGTTGTTATAATCAGGTACGGGGTAAATATCGGTAGAATTTGTCAATCATGAAAAAATCTTGAAAATTTTTTTGAAAAAAGTGTTGACAAAGATGGAAAAATGTGTTATAATGAAAAAGCGGTAAAAAAGTAGGATGTTTCATGTAAATGGCTTCTTTTTTGGCTTTCATTATTCTGTCCTCCGATTTACCAGAGTGATAGAATGTCTGGCATACATCGATTATTCCGCAAATACTCGATGGCAGTTGCTACTGAGCTGCATTTAGTACCTTAGACCGCATTGGGTACTACCTCCTTTCTATCGGTAGCTGAACTCGAAAAGATGAGGGTGTCAACCTTATGGTTGACGAGTGTGATGTGGTGGAGGTTTCACACAGCTAAATATGGTAGTAATGGTACTTTATTACAGGTTCGACTCCTGTAGCTACCTGTGAACCGCTTGCAATTATGAGAAGTATGTTTTCAAATTAGCAAGTAAAACCCAACCGTTGGCACATTGGGGGAGAACACCGGGGGTGTTTGTTGATTACTTGTGACCGGGAACAGTGGGGGAGGCAAGGTTACATGCTGCGGTTACTTGCCATTTATATGATGGGAATGGATGGTTCTTGCAGACTTTGTTAGCTTTTGGAACTGGTCGGTTCGACTCCGACACCTGTCAATGTGGTGGTGTACAAGTATGGTCGGTGCAACTCCGATAGCCACCTAAAGATTATATATTGTTGATTTAGTAAGTCGCTGCTTTCTGATGTCTATGTGGGGGCTTGCGGAAGTGCAACAATATGGTAGTGTTCTAAGACACGAGATACGAACACTTTTAACCTGCTTTATAGCTGGTAACATTGGTATAATACCGTGACTTGTCAAGGATTACCTAAAACAAGGAGATGTTACCGATAGTGAGTGAGTACTTGCTATCCTCAGACTAAAAAATAAAAACTGAGGTATGGTCGGAAACGGCAAACAAAGCGGTGCTATGAGGTTATACCTACTCTAAGGCACTGTAAGGAAGGGGTTTCAAAACCACCGTTGGAAACATAAATAAACATTGAATAATACAGTATGGCAAGGTTGGGTCAGTTGTATTAGTGGGCGGTCACTTGAACATAAGGAGTGACAACAGACATAGCGAGGTGGCAGCTATGTTATTATAATTAAATTGCCGGTTCGTTGAGGTGTTAAGACTGAATGATTTTGCTATGGATTACCTAAAGCAAAAGAGAGGAACCTATGTTGCTCAGAGGTGTACTGAGGATTTGAGAAAGGCTGTAAACAGTAAATAAACACAAAATCGGAGTTATGCAAGGAGTTAAAATGCCTTTATGATTGTGGTGCATAACAGTAAAGTACAAGGTGGGGTACTTAAATATGGTAACACTGGTGTCTTGTATGAGTTCGATTCTCATAGTTATCTGCTGGCACTCTGGAAATAGACAGGGCAAGTTTAGTTACTTAGTTCTTGTAAAAACTGAGTCTGAATACTTATTATACTTAACGAATGTAGTAATACAGGGGGTAAGTTGCGGTAGCTGCTTGGCAACAGTGGAAACAATGTTCTAAAAGATGCCACCTAATAATAATACTGGAAACAGTTGACAAAGCGGAAAGACGCTTGGCACTCGGACAGACGGGCTATCTTCGGATAGGTACTTTGAAAGTTAAATAAGTACATACTCAAAAATATGGCACCATAGTGGAAGTGGTTTATCACGCCACCCTTTCAAGGTGGAGATTCCGAGTTCGAACCTCGGTGGTGTCACTAAAGATCATTTACTTAGCTGGGAACATGATCTATATATTTAATCAGCTCGGAACTGTGAGAACTGTGCGTTGGACGTCTTACATATCTTACTGAGTAGGTGGTTAGAGGTAAGATACTTTTAAAAAATAGTTTAAAAAACTATTTATAAAATAAAGTTATTGTGTTATAATATATACATAATAAAAATAAACATGGGGGTATGGTGGAATTGGCAGACACAAGGGACTTGCTGTTGACTGCTTGGATAAAACCAAGTATACCATAGGAAACTATGGGGAGTGCCTTTGGGGAAACCCTTAGAGTAGAAGTCGCCTAAACGGGGAATGTGTCAACAAAATCCCGTACCAATGCGAAGTGTAAGACTTCAGAAGTGTGTAGAGGCTATACAGCGACTACCTAAACCACAATGTGGCATGGTAAAGAGTGAGTCCAGACTACAACGATATCAGTCGGCTATGGTGACATAGAGTAGTAAGAAAATCCCTCGGAGTAACATCCATACGGGTTCGAGTCCCGTTACCCCCACCATAAAAAAGAAGTGTAATTTAGCGAGGATATTAAATGTATGGAATATCAAAGAGTACCTATTAAGACAGAGGGTTTTGAAGGATGTACTGTTGATACAGATGGTATATTATATAAGAATGATGGTACAAAATTTACATATTATGAAAACCATAAAGGCTATTATATGATATATCAAAGTGGATATATTCGTAAATCAGTACATAGTATTGTTGCTGAAACATTTATACATAATGATAGACCTGGTATAGCTACTATGGTTAATCATAAAGATGGGAATAAGCACAACAATTCTGTCGATAATCTTGAATGGGTTACATCATCTGAGAATGTAAGGCATGCAGTAGATGTACTTGGGGTAAATTATTCAAGTAATAACGGTAATGCAAGGGCAATAAAAGGAATAAATAAGTATGATTGTAGTGTTATATACTTTCCTACTATTGCAGATGCAGGCAGACATTTTAGACCCGATAATCCAGTTAGAGGAAAGGTTTCTATTTGGCGTGTACTTAAAGGTATGAGAAAATCTGTTTATGACTATTATTGGTATTATGACGATTGAATAAATCGTTATATATATGACTTGTCAATGTCATTAAACTTGATAGGTGATAACTACCTGAAGGGTTCTATTTAGTACATTTCAGCTTGTGTACTACCATTGCGTAGAGTGCTAGTCGACGGCTTTAGAGCTAACTTTACAATGGGAACAGTGCATATATATTGTTGGAATTGCTAAGTATGACTTAGTGTGAAACCTCGTGCGGTTGTGCTGTAACACATGGGCAGAGAGAAACTGCGGAGCGTAGAAAAAGCAAAAATGCCTTTACAGAGGTAGAAGTAGCTTTAGAGACATCGTTGTGAGGTTACCGATGTCAATTTATTAAAAAATTACGGTAGCACATATAACAGTTACTTCAGAAAATATTGAACTATAAACTGTTGTAGATTTTCTCCGTATACTTTCATGGATTCTCAGTTAGAAGTGAGGTATTAAAATTAACTGTGACTTATCTGGTTAGTACCGACTTGATAAGTATATAAAGGTACAAATTGAATGTGGCAGTGCAGAGGACGGTTACTTCAGAAGATTTTATGATTGGTGCTCTTTTATGGGTACATGTGATCTACTACTTTAGTGTAGACGTTCTGTAACACGTTATTGCAGGAGCGTCCATGGCTCTAATATTGGGGGTTTCGCTTCAGCCTTAGAAGCACTTAAATTTAATAGAGCTGGACTACGGTCTGGTTCATTACTGTTCTCGATTTTATCCACATTATTTTTTAAATGGCGACAGCGTAGGAAACAGTTACTTCAAAAATTATAAATTTTTTACATTTAAACAAAGCAGCTATGTCTTATAAGACTATGTTGTAAGATTAACGGTGGATATATCTGCCGTACATATTAAGATTTTTTACTGTTTTCGATTTTCTTCGCTATAACATTTGTTGGTATGACGGAAATATAGACGTGGGTTCTCGCGTGAGCCTGATGCAGAAAGCTAATGCATCGTACAGGTGTAAATCCTGTTGCCAGCACCAGTTGCTACTAATTAGTAGTAATGTTTTCACTCATTTCCATAGTAGATGACAAATCGGAAAGACGATTGACACTCTGGAAAGACAGGGGTATATACTAAAAAGAAAGAAGATAGGTGAATGTATTATGAGTATGAATCAGACCTTTTATAAATTTTTGGAAGAGAGTACGACTTCTACGAATACTCAGCTACGAAAATATGCTTCTGCACTTTATGGGTACATCAACACTCTGCCTAAGTTTCCCAAGAAGAATAAGGATAGGAAAACTGTGGAGCAGTCCTTAAAGGCTTCAATGGGGGAGACTTTTGACAGCTTTATGTTTGAGTATGTATGGCAGGCGTATGAGCAGAAGAAAATGATGTCCGTGTTCTTTGACTAAAATAGTACGCAGTCGTGTAGTATCGTTTTCTTCTCTATTTTTATGTCACTGTGGCGAAATTATAGACGCTATACCTTGGGTAGAGATACTTGAAATTGAAGTATCGTACAGGTGTAAATCCTGTCAGTGACACCACTAAAATTGTATAGATGATAAAAGTAGTTTAAATAAAATTCATTGTGACAAAAGCGATAAGCGAAACTAAGCATGAGATATGAGTAGAATCTCATCTTTTAGTAGTCTATACAATTCTATATTCCCTCATAGCTCAGCAGGTAGAGCAAACGGCTGTTAACCGTTGGGTCGTAGGTTCGAACCCTACTGGGGGAGCGCCGACTTATCAATGTCGTAAAACTTGAGAAGTGTAGCATACTTGAGAGCTTATGGAAGTGTAAAAGTTTGGGGGTATCTATAGGTACCACATGGAAGTAAGTAAAATGTGAATCCGAAGCAGTCGCCCCTCAGCAAATAGGGGTACATAGAAGGATTGCAAAGACTGAAAGTTAGTGCTGTAATGAGTAAGTCAAGGCACCGTGGGGATGTCGGTGTCAAATCCTTGAATAGCATAACTGCAATCGTTCCCTTATATACTTATATAATTGTTGCAGACTGATTTATGTACAATATTCAAAAGGATACGCTTACAGGGAAGTTTATCCATGCACTATGTAGGATATAGTGCGACATGATTCGGTAGTTCAGCTGGTCGTTAGAACACCGTCTATACCAAGGCGGAGGTCAGGGGTTCAAATCCTCTCCGAATCACTACTTATAATCTTTGATAATGGGGATTATAAATATTATACAGACTATCTTGAGTGCTGTTACATTATCTATGATTTATAAGGATGCGACATGGAATAGCAAGTTGAATTGGTGGTGTGGAGCTGCAAAGCGTAGAAGCATCAGTGATTAAGGATTTATCCGACTTGTTCCTTATAGATTGAAATTAAGCTAAGGATGTCAGGGTAACTCTCCATATACATTTGTATATAGGGCAAGATAGTTGGTAACAACTTGAGTATGATATGATGAGAGATAGAGTTACAGATAGGTAGTGGGAAAGCCTATTATATGCAAGTATGGTGTAGGGGTAACATATCAGCTTCCCAAGCTGAGGTCACGGGTTCAAATCCCGCTACTTGCTCTTATAATGTATTGATTTTTTAACAACTCATTTGTTTTCCAATATATTACATTTATGTGTCAGATATACCTCAAAAGGTCGTCCATACCCTTAGCCATATATTTGACACATTATATACTGTACTAGCTTAAAGGTAAAGCAGTCGATTACAAACGATGGATATTAGTTCAAATCTAATGTACAGTACTTTTGGGTAAGGTGCTTTTGAAGTGAATATTGCATTTGTGGCTATTTGTCAGTATTGCTAATAGGGGTGGCACCAGTACAGGATAGAAAGAGGTTGATTCCTGTTTACATTGAGGATAGGTATTTATGAACCTTGAACCGGGTTTTCTCATTATCGGCTTTAACATTTTGCGGACTTGGAGAAATGAAGATGCGGCTGGATAAAACCGCCTGCCGACATAAATACTTAAATAAATACCGCAGTAATGGGTTTGTTCATTTTCTCTTGCCACTGCGGTATTGTATTATGCTGATGTAGCTCAATTGGCAGAGCAGCTGATTTGTAATCAGCAGGTTATGGGTTCAAGTCCCCTCATCAGCTTTACTTATTATAAGAAATGAAGATGCGGCTGGATAAAACCGCCTGCCGACATAAGTATCTTTATTTTTTTTTACTATTTTTGCACTTTGACAGTTAAATAAGTTTCATTACACCTAAGTGTATGACATCTGGTAAATGTGCTTAGACATTCGTAGAGTTAGGTTGTGTAACGATAGCTACACTTCAGTGAACTTTGATGCATGGTGATGTGTATCGTAAATACGAATGGTATTCAAAATACATTGGGGTAGAACACAAATACAGTGGCAACCATAATTCTGACTACCTATGTAGGGATACATAGGGGTAAGAGCCAACTATATAAGCCGTGATGGGCTTGTACCTTATGTTGTTGGTAAATGCTAAATAAGGTTGTTAGCCTTGAAATAACATTGTATTTGATACTATTAGCTGAATGGCTGGTATACAAAAGTATTGTGAAAAGTTTTTTTTATTTCTGAATACTCAGTGAACGTTGCAGACTAAAAATTCTGTTGGAGATAACATGGGTGAAGAAGTCAGGAGGTCGCTTCTTTTGGCTCAGACTTCACTTCTCTATCGTTTAATAACCTCTGTGTATGGTGATACCTTGAAGGAGGGTAATGAAACTTATTTAACTGTCAAAACTGTACCTTGATAATTTAATATGCTGTTTTAGACCTAAGTGTATGACGTCTTGTTGGCGTGCTTAGACATCTGTTGTAGGTAGACCTTTAACTGATAGGTTTGGGGTAGTGACTTATGTATACAAGTGATTGATATGCGTTGAAAACAGGTGGTACTAAAATACAGTGACATAAAGCAAAAGTACAATGGCAACCGTAAAGCTGACATTGTGGTCAGAAATGGACACAAGGAAAGTGACATTAACCTAAAGTGTAGCACCTTTGGGGTAGTAAATGTTAATATCAAAACAAGGTTGTTAGCCTTGAAATAACATTGTACTTTGTACGAGTAGCATAAAGGCTGTTGAATTACCATGTGAAAGTTGGGGGTATAGTCCTTCATAAGTTTGCAACTTCGGTTGTGCATAAGACAGTTACGGGATAGCAACCTGTTATTGAAATTTATGTCTTATTAGCTTAATAATGTATATGTATGTAGGTACTATGAAGATAGTTAAAACAGTGTATTAAATTATCAAGATTACAAATAATAAAATATGCGGATATGGTGAAATCGGCAGACACGCAAGATTTAGGTTCTTGTACCGTAAGGTGTGCAGGTTCAAGTCCTGTTATCCGCACCAAATGTCAGGTAGGTTCTACAATTATAAGTTCTTCTCACTTTCTTATTTTTGTAGCTACCTGACATTGTTAATTGAACTAATATTCATGATGCTAAATGGAGTAATATTATGAGGTTATTTAGTTTAATAATTATAATAATTGAATTGGTACTATGTGTTGTATCTGCATATTTGACTATTTTAGGTTATGTAGAACCAGCACATATTTGTATATTTTTGATACTTATACTATCTATATTATATATCATTCTTCATTCTGCTTATGTAGATAAAAAATATGTAATTATAGAAAATAAAATACTACATGAAGGTTATACTCTATTTTTAGATGGTGTAAAGACAGATATTAGTATGGTAGTATTAGAAGATTATTCTCTACAAAAAATTAATGTTGATAACATTAAAAAAGATGTTTATATTACTTTATAATGTGATTATATGGGAAATAATAAACTTCGTAGATATATGAACGAATGTCGCAAATGGACAGATAAATCTACTAAACGTCATAAACATAATTTTAACCAACAGGGAATAATACATTCATATGAGTAAATTTGCAGTAGACTTAGTGACTGTGAGGTGTAAAAAGAAGCTTTTCAAGGCAAAAAGACGTGTTGCTATTGATAAAAGAGATTTCTATGAGTAGATGGTCAAGAAATATTCAAGACTAAGGGATGAAGCTGTTCAGTACGAGAAGGATTGTAGCAAGTACATAGAACAAGAATATACTAAAATTCTTAAGTTTACATCTGAAAATAATTGATGTTTTAAATTGTGGTCGGTATATTTTATATATATATATCGACCATAATTTTATATTATTTACTTTATAAGTCTATAGTTTAACTCATATGAAAAAGCATTGTTGCTGTATTAAGTTAAAACTTATGTATATGTTAATACCTTAATATAATTTAGTACATAAATATTAAATCTTCTATTAATAGTCATAATAAGACATAAGATAAAATATCACATTTATTCTTACATATTTTTTAGTAAGTAAATATTAATTTTAATGGAAAGGTGTTAATGATTATGCGGATTATTAAGCGAGATTCTTCAGAAGAGATATTTGACGTTAATAAGATTGTGAACGCTATTTCAAAGGCTAATTCTGCCACAGATGAAAATAATATAGCACCTGAGAAAATCAGGGATATAGCTGAGTATGTAGAATATAAATGTTCTAAATTAAGTCGAGCTGTATCTGTTGAAGAAATTCAGGACATGGTAGAGAATCAGATTATGGCTGTTGGTGCATTTGAAGTAGCAAGAAATTATGTACGGTATCGTTATAAGAGGTCACTTGAAAGACAGACTTCTGTTACTGACGCAAAAATTATCAGTCTTATTGAATGTAACAATGAAGAAGCAAAACAGGAGAACAGTAATAAAAACCCAGCTATAAATAGTGTTCAGCGAGACTACATGGCAGGTGAAGTAAGCCGTGATTTAACAAAGCGTAAGTTACTCCCACCTGAAATTGTAGAAGCTCACGAAAGGGGTATTATACATTTCCATGATACTGATTACTATGCTCAGCACATGCACAATTGTGACCTTGTAAATCTTGAGGATATGTTACAAAATGGGACAGTTATTAGTGGTACAATGATAGAAAAGCCACACAGTTTTTCTACAGCTTGTAACATTGCAACTCAGATAATAGCACAGGTGGCATCTAATCAATACGGCGGTCAGAGTATAAGTCTTACCCATCTTGCTCCTTTTGTTGACATTTCAAGAAAAAAGATTAAAAATGCAATTATCGAGGAACTTGAAGTGACTGGAACAGAGATGTCCGAGGAAAATATAAATAAGATTACTGAAATGCGTTTAAGAAAAGAGATTGAAAAAGGTATTCAGACTATACAGTATCAGGTTGTAACCTTACTCACAACTAATGGTCAAGCACCTTTCTTATCTGTATATATGTACCTTAACGAGGCTCGTAATGAACAGGAAAAAGCAGATCTTGCCGTGATTATTGAAGAAACGTTAAAACAAAGAATATTAGGGGTAAAAAACGAGAAGGGTGTAAGTATTACACCAGCTTTTCCGAAGTTAATATATGTTCTTGAAGAAGATAATATTCACGAAGGTGATAAATATTGGGATTTGACAGTGCTTGCTGCAAAATGCACTGCCAAGAGAATGGTTCCTGATTACATATCAGAAAAGGTGATGCTTGAGTTAAAAGGTGATGTATACACATGTATGGGTTGTCGTAGTTTCTTAACACCTGATGATTTTACAGATAAGGGTGTCGGAAACATTGCGAGAGCTAAAAATTATATACCTGGTAAACATAGATATTATGGTCGTTTCAATCAAGGGGTAGTTACTGTAAATCTTGTGGATATTGGTTTATCTGCAAATAAAGATATGAACAAATTCTGGGAAATATTCGATACAAGAATGGCACTTTGTCACAAAGCTTTAAGATGTAGACATGAGCGTCTAAAGGGTACACTGTCAGATGCAGCTCCTATTTTGTGGCAATATGGGGCACTTGCACGTCTTGATAAGGGTGAAAAGATTGACGAATTACTGTATAATGGTTATTCAACAATATCATTGGGGTATGCTGGACTTTGGGAGTGTGTATACAGTCTTATAGGCAAGAAGTTGACTGAGCCAGAGGGTAAAGAACTCGGACTTGAGATTATGCGTAAACTTAATGAATACTGTGCTAAATGGCGGTCTGAGGAAAACATAGCTTATAGTTTATACGGTACACCTCTTGAGTCTACCACATATAAGTTTGCAAGATGTTTACAGCAACGTTTTGGTGTCATAAAGGGGGTAACAGATAAGAACTACATTACTAATTCTTATCATGTACATGTAACTGAACCTATTAACGCATTTGATAAACTTAAGATTGAATCAGAATTTCAGGCTCTTTCACCAGGTGGTGCTATAAGTTATGTAGAAGTTCCAAACATGACAAATAATATACCTGCTGTGTTAGCAATAATTCAATTTATATACGATAACATCATGTATGCAGAACTAAACACAAAGAGTGATTATTGTCAATGTTGTGGGTATGATGGTGAAATTGAGATTGTAAAAGATGATGACAAACTCATTTGGAAATGTCCTAACTGTGGTAATACTGACCAGGACAAGTTAAATGTTGCAAGACGTACTTGTGGCTATATTGGGACTCAGTTTTGGAATCAGGGGCGTACTCAGGAGATAAAAGAACGTGTTATTCATCTTTGTTGTTAATCAGGTTAAATAATTAGCACATTTTGTTATAACTATTTAGGTTATTAACTTGTAAAGGTGTGTTGATTATGTTAAACTGGTTTATAGTCATGGTATTATTCATGTCCGAGAGAAAGCACAGGGGTAGCTAAGTTAATGAGGGCACAGGGTGTCCCGCAGGTATACAGGTTCGAGTCCTGTAAAGACAAGTTCGATTCTTGTCAGTGTATGGTACGAAACCTGCCTTGATGCAGTATGCGTAGGTCGCACGACATCTTCATACGGTGTCTTATGCAGGTTCGATTCCTGCTACTGCAATTTATCTGGGGATGTAACGGTTTCGACAGGGTACGTGAGGTATGTTAAGCAAGCAGGCGGTCAGTCGCCTTATATACTGAAACTTCAAAATAAACGCTACTAGAAATAGCAGACCTGTTGCACTTGCTGCCTGATTGGGCAGTAGCAACAGCTTGAGGCATGACCTCAAGTGCATCTTATGATAGTACCACGGATTGTAAGATGTATGGACAAGTGGTGAACGAAGTAGGGGTATGTCAAGACCACGACTTTGTATATTGACTACTGTGGTATAAAACCTGTTTGTCGGTGTTATACTTTGGGAAATTTTAATAGATAAACTAAGCTTGTAGAAAAACATATTGAAGGTATTTTGGACAGGGGTTCGATTCCCCTCATCTCCACCATAGTATATGAGGTGATTTACATGAACAAGTATTCTGAAATAAGTTATAACAATAAAAATATGTGTGATACACGATGAAGACTGACAGATAAGCATGTTCAAACTTTCGATTTGATGGACTTAAGTAAACACCATTTGCTTATTAAGTATATTAAAATTGAGAAAGGTGGTTCACATGGCAGATTTTGAATTTGACATTGTAGAAGAAATAGGGGTACTCTCTGAGAGTAGACGTGGTTGGACTAGGGAACTGAACTTGGTTTCTTGGAATGGAGCTGACCCGAAGTATGATATACGTGACTGGTCGCCTGACCATGAGCGTATGGGTAAAGGTATTTCATTGAGTGTTGACGAGTTTAATGCTTTAAAAGAGATACTTGCAAATACGGATTAACAGGGGTGATTTTATGATTATAGGCTTTGCAACTCAGTCTATGGATTTAACTACAATTTTTGTAGAACTCAGTCGTAAGGTTAGTGCTGAAACAATAAAAAAGCTTGAGGGTAACCTTGATAAGTTTGTAGAAAATTACGGAGCACGTAACAATGGTGACTACAGTGGTTTCAATATTTATGCAGCTGTTGAAACAGTTATGAACAGGTCAAGATTAAAATGGAGATTTTTGAAGCCTGATGTATACATTTACTTCTAATTTGTTAATTTTGGACAAAAATCTGGTCGAAAAAAGGCATTTTCTTGTTAGATTTTTTCTTAGAATATTTTGAATATCCTATTGACAAAGTTAGAAATTGATGTTATAATTAATGTGTTCTTAAAAGTAGGTGAATTAAATAAGTTATTCGCCTACTTGTTTTGGTTCAATAGTTCAGTTGGTTAGAACGCCGCCCTGTCACGGCGGAGGTCAGGGGTTCGACTCCCCTTTGAATCGCTCATGTAGGTAGGACAAACGATGTCTGTACGACATATTGGAATAAGTACCTTGTACCTACATTTATATAGTAATCACAATCAAGTAGGCTCACGCCTCTTGATTAGTGTATTACATTTGTGGAGGAGTAAGCATAGTTGGTACTGCAGCGGATTGCTAATCCGTTACACTTGTTAAAGTGTCATAGGTTCAAGTCCTATCTTCTCCGTTGTTCATATAACACTCCTAATTTTGTGGTACATTGAGAAATTGGTGTACCACTTTTGAAAGGGTCGATAATTATGGTAAATAAACGTATTGTTCAGTATGTTAAATCGGTATACAAGAAGGGTGACAGAGTTGTCTGTTATGATATGACTGACCCTTATGTGCCTATTCAGTATGGTACTGAAGGTACTGTAATGTTCGTTGACGATATCGGTACTATCCATGTTTTATGGGATAATGGTCGTACCATAGGTTTGGTATATGGCGAGGATAGCTTCGCAAAATGTTAGGGGGTAGTACAAATGCGTAGGTTTTACTACTATGTAGGTATACGTAACCTTAATGGTATTGACTCATTTGTAGTTAAGACTCTTAAAAAGAGTAATGAGCATCTTACTGTAAGAAAATATTAGGATTGTTAGCTCATTTGGTCGAGAGCATTCGGCTCATAACCGAACGGTGGTAGGTTCGAATCCTACACAATCCATTAGGGAAAGAGTAATGTCAGGTATTCACGACTTACGAGAGTCTGGGTACGGAATTAGGGTCGCATTACTTAGGCAGGTATGGGGTGAACCTGCTATTATCGACATTGTAGACAGAAGTTACTTCACAGCAAATGAAATGGTTTTGAATCCTATTACTTCTGTTGATTTTATTCGACTTTATATTAAAATATGACATTGATTGTCAGTAATATAAAGCCAATCAGACATTGTTTTATTCTGAAAGGGGTAGTAAAATGAGTAAATTTAACAGCACAACTATCGGTAAGTCAAAGACTGTCAATAAAGAGGGTCACGTTGCGTACAAGATGGGCGAAAAAGAGAAGTTGGTTTCAATGGTACTAACTTCATTTTTTAACGAATCTAAGTTTTACGGGGACAACTCTGAGGAACTTGTAGAGACACTTATAAACGTCATTAAGGAAGACCCGAAATTTGTTTCCAATCTTGCAGTATTTGCACGTAGGGAGTTTAACATGAGGTCTGTATCTCAGGTACTTACTGCATATCTTGCCAATATTGTAGAGGGAAAACCTTACGTAAAAGAAACGATAAGGGGTATTGTTGGTCGTGGTGATGACATAACGGAGTTGCTGTCTTTTTATTTGAGCACATTCGGCAAGCCTATACCTAACTCGTTGCGTAAAGGTATTAATCGTGTTTTCACGTCTTTTAATGAATACACTCTTGCTAAGTACAAGGGTTCAAAGAAGGGCGTTAAAATGAAGGATGTTATTAACATCTGTCACCCATCTCCTAAAAACGAGGAGCAGTCACAGATGTGGAAACGTTGTCTTGAAGACAGCCTGCAAGTACCGTACACGTGGGAAGTAGAAATAGCAAAGAGGGGTAATACCAAAGAGGTTTGGGAGGAACTTATAGACTCAGACAAAGTTGGGTATATGGCACTTCTTCGTAATCTTCGTAACATAGCAAATGCAGAGGTATCAAACCTCGATAAGGTTCTTGATATTATCTCTGACCCTGAACGTATCCGTAAGTCGAAACAGTTACCGTTCCGTTATCTGTCAGCTTACTTAGCCTTGAGGGGTAATCCTTGTATTAATGCTAATGTACCTTATTCTAAGATTTTTTCAGCACTTGAAAAGGCTGTCAATATATCTGCTGAAAATATGCCTAAGTATAAAGGTAGAACAGTTATTGCCATTGATGTTTCGGGTTCAATGTCGAGGGGAGGGGTAGGTAAACAGTCTGATGTAACTCCTATTCAAATTGCTTCAGTACTTGGACTGCTTGCAAACAAGATGTGTGAAGATAGTATAGTATACCTATTTAATGACAGCATTAAGACTTTGGCAGTTTCAGAGTACACACCTGTTCTTGAAACGGCAGTAACCATGAATGCAGGTGGGTTTACATATATGGAGTTACCCATTATCGAGTTGTGTGAGAGAAACATTAAGGCTGACCGTATTATTTACATTTCTGATAATCAGTCTAACAGTGTGAGCGCACTGGCGGTACAGGGTTGGCTTAATGAGTACCGTAAGATTAGTCCTGACTGTTGGCTTCACGCTATTGATATAGAAGGGTACGGTACACAGCAATTTTGTGGTAAGAATACCAATATTATTGCAGGGTGGTCTGAGAAGGTGCTTGACTTTATACCAATGGCAGAACAAGGGGTATCTTCTCTTATAGACGTTATCGAACAATATGTTTGGTATGACTAATATTTCAAGACCTTGAGTGTTTCTCAAGGTCACTCGATGAGGTATGGCCTAATGGTAGGGCATCAGACTTTGACTCTGTGTGTATGGGTTCGACTCCCGTTACCTCAGCCACGTGTTAGTAATTATGTCAAGCGAGGACTGAGTGATATATTAGAATAAGCTCTTACTAACAAAATATGGGGGTATGCTGGAATTGGCAGACAGGGAAGACTCAAAATCTTTTGCAGCAATGCGTGTGGGTTCAAGTCCCACTACCCCCACTACAAATTGGATAGATGCACCATTTTGATTATGCTATATAAGTAATATTGTTGGAACACATAAAATAGACAATGAGGGACTGGGTGATTAAATGCATTATTATGTATACGGTAGACATTACCAGACAGGTAGGGAAGAATATATAGGTACTTATGATACTATGTTGGAGGCTATACAGAAAATTGCTTTTTGTTATCATATAGATAGTACTTCAGGTTTTGGTCTGCAATATTACTATTTTATGAAACAGCATTAAGTATATGGGGTATATACCTTTGTACACATTTATTATATTATAAAGAAGTGATTATATGTATATTCTGTATGAAATCGAATGTATAAAAGGAATACCGTATATAACTTGTAAGGGGTACGCCTCTTGTAAATTTATAGCATCAAATTGGGTATCTGAAAAGCCGGATATTCGTATTTATGTAAATTATTAAAATCGGGGTATAGCGCAGTTGGTAGCGCGCCTGCTTTGGGAGCAGGATGTCGGGGGTTCGAGTCCCTCTACTCCGACCATACAAACTAAGACACCGAGCAAGGCTTAGGAAGTTATCAGTACCGATGTAGTGTCTATCAAGGTATTGGCTCAGGCATACACGAGGTAAAGTGTTCGTACAAACGGTATGTTGAATAAGCAGTATGTTAAGAATTACCGTGACAAATTGGAGAGTCAGTTGACAGCCGGAAAGACGGCATTTATATATTGCAGAGTAGTAGCAGTGGTTAGCTCGTCAGGTTCATATCCTAAAGGTCAGTGGTTCGAGTCCATTCTCTGCAACCATATAAATTAGGTGCAACTTTTACATAGTTGTTAAATGTCCAATGAGGTGAAGTACTGAGTTAAACATCGTTAAGCATGGAGTAGCAGGGATACTTAAAGAGGAAACAGCCTATAATACGTGTGTCCGTAGCTCAGTGGGTAGAGTAAAGGACTGAAAATCCTTGTGTGAGTGGTTCAATTCCATTCAGCAGCATTAAAAGTAATAGTAGCTCAAAGTGGTAGAGCAACGTACACTTGAACTGGCGTGTGTTGCAGGTTCGAGTCCTACCTATTACTTTTATATGCACCATAGATTATACGGTGTGGTAGTTGTCTGCAAAGTAACTTTTAGTAGGTTCGACTTCCACATGGTGCTTTAATTTAATATTATTTTTTTTTGAGTGCGACTGGATTTTTCCATTTTTTTCATCCTTTTGACTGAGTACATCACTGTATTGTGATGTATTTAGTCTAAAGTATATAAATACTATATACTTTAGACTGAGTACAAAAACTCAGTAGTGGGAATTACGTCAAACGTGGACTGTGCGATATATTGGAATAAGCACTTCCCACATTAATTAGGTATGGTGATAAAAATGAAATCGAATTATACTACAAAACAATTGGATGAAACAGCAGACAATGTTTTATGTAAATTCCAAAGTTTGGGGTACTCTGTTGAAATGAAAAAGAACTTTATTTGTGGGAAGTTTGGTTATATTTTCATATTTGACGGTGGAAAGTCTTATATGACGGGATATGACTCTAAAGATACATGTATGCAAAAATTACTGGATTTATATAAAAATGCTGATGATGTTGTAAATTTGTATGGTGTAAAGTAGAGTAGGTGTTAATATGGTAATTATATATGCTTTATGCGATAACACAAAAAGCATAGAAGGATACGGGGTATTTGACGGTTCAGGTATTCAGGAGTATAACATTGAGGACACTTCGGTTTTAATTCAAACTAAGGAGATACGTAACGCAGAATTAAAAGATGGGGTAATAACTATAATAAATTGTTCCTCAGTTATTCCGACGTTTTATAAAAATACTTATGAACCTATGTATAGACATTCACCTATATACGTTGTTTGTAGGTGTAGTCAAGATGGGGTTCAAGGTTACTTGATATTAAATCCGATGTGTAGGCTACAGTTTGTTTCGAGGGATGAATTGGTAGCAATATGCAAAAAGTATATAGTGACAAATGTCAGATTACAAAAGTTGAAGAAATCAAAGAGAATGTTTCCTGTTCCGAATAAGATACTTTTCAAAAACATTGGTGAGGTTGAATTAGATTAAGAATTATGAGGGGAGAGTGTTCTCCCCTCAACTTATTTTTGTACTGTTGTCTATAATATAGAAAGGTTAGGTGGTAGAAAAATGAAGGCATTAAAATTAAGTAACGGGGGATTTTTTGATATTGACATAAAGTCGTATGCGGATATTCAGCGTATGTGTGGTAGTTCTTTGGATATTCAGGAATATACTGTATTTACCAAAAGAGGAATAGGGGTACTTAGTAGTAATAGTACTAATATATCACTTAAAGTTATAAAATCAGATAAATCTACTGATTTTATTTGTGGTGACATCTTCTTTGTAGGTCAGAAAGGTGCCGATGATTCTTATGTACTATCAGAGTTAACGTCAGAACAGCGTGATTTTATTATTTCGACTCTTATAAAAGATGGAGATACTTATAAAGTATTGGAGGAATAAGTATGATAAAAAGAGTAATAGCTTTACTTTTGGTTTCTGTTTTATCACTTGGTCTTTGTGCTTGCAATAAGGAGGAACCTGAGGAAGAATCGTCTATTGTCGAGTCAAGTGGACCGAATGTAAAAGGTGACTCACACTTGGAGGCTGACGAATCATCAGAGAGTGAAGAATCATACAATTTTAGACTTAAACAGCAGGCTGATGAAATACGGTCAACAAATACGGTGTATACTCAGAGATATAAGGATTTCTTCGATAAATTAACTGGTAGTAATTACTCTATTAGATATCATTATACAACAGATATTAATGCTGATTACGTTTATGATGTTGTACACAGTGACTCTGATTTCTACTACAAAATGTCTGTAACCGATGTCGATGGTAGAACTGATGGTTTTGAATACTTTGAATTGAATGGTATTGGTCATTACTATGATGATAAAAACAAGATATGCGTAGTAATTAAGGATACTATTAAGACTCTGACTGATGTCATTCCTGTTCAATCAGGGGTAAAATTCAAAGAAAAGAAAACAGCGACTTTTAAGGGTAATACCTATTCTTGTGACGTATTTGACATTATAACAGGTCATTATACTGACGATATGCAGAACCTTGAACCAAGAGTTTCAGGTTCTTTGACAGTATATTATGACGACAAAGATAATGTTATAGGTATGTATAAAGAGTATATAGATGATTACAGCGAGTTGTTATCAATTGACAAAATATCGGCTGCTGACATAAGTGTATTCAAGACAAAAGAGGGGTACACAGAACTATCAGTTGAAAAATACTTAGAAAAATACGGTGAAACTTCAAAAAATGAAGAAACCACAGAAGAGGGAGAATAATGGTAACAGGTTATAGAATAACAGTTGTTGGGATAAAACAATATTTTGAGGAGAATTATAAACAGGCATTACTGCGATATCATGACATTATTGATAACACTAATAATACATGTAGTATTGAACAATTAACTTATAATGTAAATGGTTCAATATTGAAGTCAAAAGAGGTACTAAGAGGTGGAACAGATTTAGTGTCAGGTAAAAAGTGGGAGTACCAATTTAAGGAGTGATTTGAGTGGTAAAAAGAGTAATGAACATTATTGTAAATGTTTTACTTGTGTTAATAGTTTTAGTATGTATAGGAATTTATTGTGCAACCAATTATATGGGGTATTCAATGTATGTTGTATTATCTGGTTCAATGGAGCCTACAATATGTGTTGATGACCTTGTAGTAATTAAGACCGTTAATATTGAAGATGTTAAGGAAAACGATATTATAACATATACTGAAAATAATTCATATGTAACGCATAGAGTAGTGGGTATATCGAAAGAAAACGGAATATCACTTACAATGCAAGGTGATAACAACAATACGATAGATAAAACAAAGGTAACTAAGGATAATATTGAAGGAATATATGTAACTCATATAACAGGTGGGGGTAACATATTTTACTTCGTTCATTCTCCTTTAGGCACAACAATTCTTATTAGTGTGCCTGTAGCTTTAATAGCTATATGGTGCTTATTTACATTTGTATTTAAGGATAAAGATGATGACAATAGTGATGATACAGATAGCAATAATGATACAGAAGATACAAATACTGATGAGGATTCTGGTACTTAATAAGTTTATATAAAATTTTCAGAATTTAATCTTACGTAAGTGAAATTATCATAACTTTTACTTATAATAAATATAACGAGTTACGACTTGTTAAAAAGAAAAAAAATAAAATTTTGTAAAGGAGTTTTGTACGATGGGTAATACAAAACAGAAGAAGAGTAGGAAGAACACGTTACTGCGTGTTGGCGCAGTAGCAGGGGTATGTGCTATTACAGCAGGTGTAATTGGCGCAGGTACAATGGCACGTTACAGTTCACAGTTTGGTGCTGATGGTCTTGAAGGTGACGGACATGGTGGGAATCCTGCAAGAGCAGCAGCTTTCCATTTTGTAGGTTCGTATCAGAAAGATGGTACTGGAGATTTTACTGACGCAACAGGTCACATTTCACTGTTTAGCTCGATGTATAAATCCAGCACAGGTCGTGGTACAGGCACTGATAGTGATGATGTAACAGTTAAGGCTTCACAGCAGGTTGTAGCACCTGGTACTAACGGTGCACTTTCACTTAAGATGGAAGCAGGTACTGATGCTACTGCTGATAAGAAGTGTTACGCAGAAACAGATACAATCGTAAAGCTTGATGTAAAACAGCTAGAAACTGGGGTATATACAGATGAGTCAGATGGTTCACATATTCCGATTATTTACAAGCTCAATAATAAGTATTATGTATCAAAAGACTCCAATTTAGATAAAGGAAATACATATGTATTCCATAACAATGGCGGTGTAGGTGGATTTACAAAGGATCCTACTGGTAATACTGTTATTACTATTGATGGATATCTTGAGGATATGGCTGAGGATAGTGCATATTACTATAAGGCAAAAGATAAGTTCTATAAGATGCAGCTTGGCACAGATGATAAACTTACATATACTGCTTCAGATAAAAATTTTATAGTAGATGCAGATACAACAACACCTGCTAAAGATGGTATTACAGAACTTAAGTTTGATCTTGATTGGATCTGGAATTATCAGAACCTTGGTGATATTACTGCTTATGTAAATGACTATAAGGATGCTCATAGTGGTGCTTCAACTGCTGCTGCTATTACAGCATTCAATAATGAATCTGCAGATACAAAGGCTAAATATTTGACAGAATATTCTGCTCATGCTAATGATGTATGGGATACATTACTTGGTGAGGCTGCTTATCAGAGAGCTAAGCGGGCTGCAGCAGGTGGTGGTACTGGTGCGCCTATAGTTATAGGTGATGATATAGGTGATGATACAGGTACAGGTACAGATATAGATCTTGGTAAGGGTAGTGACATCCAGCTTTCAGTTCGTGTAGACGCTACTCAGGTAGACTAATCTATATCATATTTAATATAGTATAATACCTAAATGAGGGCGGTGGATGAGGATTCGTCCACCGCTCATTTTGTTATAAAGTGGTGATAAAAGATGTATATAAAAAGATACTTATTTTCGTTACTTACCATGTTAATATTAGTATCTGGGGTAGCACTTAATGCTTATGCATTAGATAGTGGGTTTGGTGCTTCTGATAAAAACGGAGAGTGGTCGACTGAAACACATGCGAATATATTTCATACGATGAGATATGACAACAATTTATTATACCCTGGTGCTTCTAATGTATACTCTTTTAAAGTGCAAAATGACGGCTCGAAATATATCAAGTGTCAACTCACAATAGAGGATAAAAACGATTATAAGATACCGATGGAGTTTAAACTAAAGAAAAACGGTAAATACGTAATTGGTAGTGAAGATACTTGGTATGAATCTCCCAAAATGGATACAGGCCTATATGAATTTAGGGGTACTGATGAGTACGAATTAGAGTGGCGCTGGGTTTACCTTTTAGACGACGAAAACTTACGTTCTTCAAGAAATGAATATGACACCTCATTAGGGGTAACAGCATTTACAACTGAGGAACCTTACTATTTGAATATAGTATTATATGGTGAGGGTGCAGATGAACCATCAATTATCATTCCTGAAGACCCTGACCCATCTAAACCAGAAGAACCATCGAGACCTGATGAATCTTCTATACCTAACGAACCCGAACCATCAAATCCGTCAAACCCATCAAAACCAACGAGTTTCATAGATACTATTTTAACTGGTGATAGTAGTTATATAGTATGTATTTATTTTGGTTTGATATTAGTGGTTTCATTAACAGTAATATACATAGGGGGTAGGGTAGATGAAAAAATCAATAAGAATAAACAATAAAACACTACCTATTCTTTCTATATTGTGTGTTATATCTGTTTTGTTATTAGTGGGTTTCACGGTTGCTAAATTATCTATTGATACTATTAATTCTCGTACAGATAATAGAGTTGCTACATTTGATGTTGTAGTGGACGGTGTTCCGTCAAGTACCGTTGATTGTAAAATATATGCTACATCTAAGGTTAACGATATTGAAGAAGTAACAGAAAATGTACTATATAATGGCAATAGTTTTATAGACGGTGCTTATCGCACATATTCTCTTGTAGTGCACAATAACAGTGAAGTAAAGACAAATGTAGAATTAAATATAAACAAGACATTCAATGATGATAGAATATTTTACGCTATTCTTCCGAATTGTGCAACGGAGCAAGATATATACAAAAAAATATACGAAAAAACAGGCGGTTCATCTTTATCACTTACTCAGATAAGAGCAATGTGCGATGAATTTAATAGTACTATTTTTAATGTAGATAACGATGATTATTTAAGACTAACATTAGTAGTTTGGGCAGAACATGACGCTGTGTTTGTAGATGAAGATAACAATGGGGTAGCTGATGAAGCGAACAAGAAGATATCTGAGCTTACAAATGGTATTCCTACTGAAACATTAAATATAAATTATACTATTGTACAAAGAGATTAAGAAACGAGGTGAGATTAGTGGAGAATAAAGAAATAGAGAGAAAGCGGTTTATTGTATCTTTAATAGTGTATATATTCTGTCTTGTAATTATGATTGGGTTTGTGTCCTATCACTATACGATTGCAAGGTATAGTAGAGGTGCAAGTGCAGAGTATACTTCCGAATTAAAGGATTTCGACTTATCATTTCAGTTAAAATACAATGATGGAACGGATCATGTAGTGGGTCCTGCTGATTTACAAGCAAGTCATGGGGTAGTGCGGTTAACCTCTGCTCAGTACGAATCATTAAAACTTGATACAATGTATACAGGTGAGGGTAAATGTTATTATCGTTTTAAGATAACTGAGAGTTGGTTACATAAGGATGCAAGTGATAAAGATGTACTAACTCCACGTTCTCTATCGGATTATAACTTGAGTGACGACTTTTATGATAATCGTTCATATGATGGTTACATTTACTGTAAAAATGCCGTTAATGGTAGTTCACCAACGGATACAATAACTACTCAGGCAATAACAAACTGTGTTCCGGGTTCTGACGCTGTTGACTTGTTAGACCCTGCTGATGCTGCAACATTAGTTGATATATCTGTGGAAGTAGAAGGGGTACAATGGAATAGGGCTAAAGAAATATGGGGTTTATCAAAACTACCTTGGGAATAACGGATAAAATTACGAAACAGTGAATAACATTGAGGTGTTGTAAATGAATTTAAGAAATAAGAGGTTTTTAAGCGGTTTACTTTCAGCGTCTATCATAATAACTAGTTTACCTTTAATGAATGTAGGGGTAACTGCAGCGACTCCGAATAGTGTTAATATTAGTGTTCCTGAGAAGTTATCTAAAACGGACGACCCTGACTACAATCCTACTTTTAATTTTGAGTCAAGTGAGTGGAAAACAAAATATGACACAATAGTGGCTGCATCATCTGACATTCATGACATAGGTAGATTACCTAATCTTGAAGAGTTTCGGTCATTATATGGATATACTAGTCCTGATAGAATGACACTTACTAGGTTTAGACAAACATATGGTGAGGGTTCTGAATTTATAGAACCATCAGAAGTTATTACTATTTATATTGCTAATGAAACCGAACTTGATTTGATGTCAAATCTTGTAAATAATACAGCAGATTCAGAAACAGCAACAGAACAAGCTTATTATTCTACTTGTGGTTATAAGTTGATGTCTGAAATAGATTATACTGGTACAACTTATCAACCTATCGGTACGTATGATTATCCGTTTAATGGTACTTTTGACGGTGATGGCTATGAATTAGTTGATGTGAAACTAATTGATGACGTTGAAAGTAGAGCAATATACAGTGGTTACGACTACTTAGGTATATTTGGTTATACAGGCACATCGGCAGTAATAAGAAATCTTGGGGTATCAGCCATGACTCTTACTGCAAATTATGTACTTGGTGGTGACGCTGCTTTCTTATGTGCAAGAAATAATGGTACTATTGAAAACTGTTATGTAAATGGTAAAACTACATCCAAACTTACAATTTCTAACTCAACAGCCGGTGGTATCTGTGGTGAAAACTATGGTACAATCAGGGGCTGTTATGCTGATGCTTGGGTTGATGTTGCTACGCATAGTGGAACATATTCTGAACCTCAGCCGATAGCAACTGTAAACCACACATCGGACGGTGCTGTTGTAGAAAATTGTTACTACATTCGTCAAGCATATAAGGACTTGGTAGTTCCTAAGGATATTATGGTAACATCACCATTTTACAAGACATTAGCAGATGATAACAATGATGGAACAATAATGGGATGGAAATATACGGGAGACATTTCTCAGATTAATGGTACTCCATTAAATTATAAGACATTTGTAGAGAATATGTCATCACAGACAGGGGTAAGTTTCGGAAATGGAAAAGTGACTGGTACCACTAAAAATATGTGGGCGTACGGTCATTTGTATACTTTGAATGATTTGAGACAGACCGTTGGTTCTTGTGTCGACTTTGATTTACAATATATAACTCCTGGTATATCTTCTTCTATTACAGGTAATTCAGGTAAGGGTTGTGTTCTGGAGATTAGAACAAATGATGAATGGAATACATATTGTAAATTAGTAAACAAAACAATGTCCAATGAAACTGATGAAGAACAAGCATTTTGGGCTTCAATGTGTGTGACATTTAAGGGTAGTGAAACAATAACTTTGAATGGTAAGACAGTTGAGGTTTTTGACCTATATCAAGATGATGAACCACTTGGTACTGAAACTTATCCTTTCACTGGTTATTTAAACTACAATAGAAACACATTAATTAGACTTCATCTTGAAAATAGACATTCAGGGGTAGTAACACCTGTAATCGGTTATAACAAAGGTAATATCATATTTACAAATATGATAATTGATGGTAATGATATATCAGGATATATGGAAAAATCCATACTATGTGGCATAAATGATGGTTATTTGAGAGGTGACATTCGAGATAACAGTTATAGGGCTACGAATGACAGTCAGGGGGTAAACATATACAGTGATAATCCGAATTATTCTACATTAGCCAATAAAGACTATGATGGTATAACAATAGTTGGAATAATGAGAAGTGGTACAATAGGGGTGAATATGGGGTTTGCATACCAATGGTATTCTGCCGATGATACTACAGTTCCTGCTGGTTATAACTATTTACCTCTTACTTTGGTAAAAGAAAGTGGCACTATAGATTCTGGTAAGTATGTAAAGTATATGTCTGATGAAACATTTCAGGGGTATGGTTCAAAGACAACTAATAATACCAATTTAATTACTGATATTAATGCAAATTCTACATCTGTGTCAACTTTTAATGGTCAGGAATTTAAGACCTATGCTAATATGACTATATCTGCATATCCTTCTCTTGTAGCACCTGAAAAAGATGCAGATGGTAATTACTTGATAAGAAATGATAGAAACCTTGTATGGCTTATAAGGTATGCATCTGGTGAAAATGCAAAGCTCATGAACACTATCGACATGAGCGACTATACATTTAAAGGTACTCCATTCACAGGTAGTTTTACATTAGATGGTACACTAACAGATACTTCCGATATATGTAACAACATAGATTTGGGGGTAACAAAGTGCTATGGTATTATAAACTTGCAGGTATATGATACAAAGCTTTCTTCAAATGTTATAAATTGGAACAACGTATACTTTATTGGTGGTACTTTCACATTAGGTGACCAGATGGGTACTAAATTTACAGGTGTCAAATCTCACTGGTTAGGTGAAACTGTTTCAAATATTCATTTATCTAATGATTATATAGTTAATAGGGCTAATGGTAGTAGTACATGGTGGTCACCTACACAAACAGCTACAGGTTGTTCAGTATCAGGTAGAATTATAATAAACAGAACAAACTATTCATGGAACTATCCTCTAAGTTTCACAGCTGAGGATTGTGTAACCTATGAGACCATAGTTTACAATGTGGATTCTTCTAATGTTACGGCTTTGGCAGATACAGTTAATCATTCTATTTGTAGACAGTCGGCAATAAAGACTGGTTCATTTACTTCTACTACATATATGCATAATGGCGGTGGTATAGGTAGAACAGTTAGAAACTGTTTAGCCGATTGGACATATAATCAAAAAGGTAATGATAAAGCACCTATTAAAATATTTTCTTGTGATGGTATAGCAACAAATTGTACATTTACTGGTACTTATATAGCAGATGAAAATAGACAAAATACTAATGTATCTTTATCTAATATAGCAGTTAATTTAGTTTGTACACCAGAAAGTATAATAGATGGAAATTTTGCACTAACTTCTGCAAACAGTGAATATGTAATATTTAGAGGTACTCTTAAGGCATATGTGCCATATAATTTAAAGTTTATTGGAAATTCTACTAAAAATGCTTATATAGATGGTAATATAGATTTATATAAAATGACAGAAGATAGTTATTATACTAATATATCAAATACTAATGAACTTAAAACTAGATTTGGCTTTACTAAATTAAATGAAGCAGAAAATGGTTTAAATATTTTTAGTTATGGTACTAGAGATAGTATATTCAATGGTAATATTAATTTTATAGATTTTGATGACACTTGTGCTTTTACTAAATATAATATAAGAATGTTTGAATCAAATTTATATGGAACATGCATAAATTATTCTAATATTAATATAAATAGTAAAATTATGTTAAATTCTTTGACTATATTTGGTAATGGTTCTGGTAGTGGTAATTTAAATACAAAAGCATATAATTATGGAAATATTAATATTGGATCAAATACTTATTTTAAAAATATAAATGTTATAGGAAGTTCTTATGGTATTAGTAAAAATTATGGAAATGTTAACGTTACTGATGGAAATAATTTATCTATAATATTAATGTCAGGTTCAACCTATGGACAAACTGGCGAAAAATATAAAAATTATGGCAATATTACTGTAAATAAGACTGGATTAGCTGGTGGTATACAAAATGTTTATGCTTTAAATAAAGTATACGCTGGTATAAATTATGGAGACATTTTAGTAGATTTTCATAATAATAGAAATTATAATACAAACAATAGTGATATAAGAGATTGTAATATATGTGGTAATAATGCTAGTATTAATGTTGGTAATATTGAAGTAAAGAATTATACTTCTACTGATAATTCTTATATGGATAATATTAATGTATATGGCGGTGGTACTGAAAACTATGGTAGTATAAAAGTACATGATATAAATTCAATAAATGGAACAAATGTTACTATACAGTCTTTAACTAATCCATCTTATTTTTCTACTCATTGGTATGGCATATCTAAATGTAAAGTAGAAATAAATAATATAAATATTAAAAATAATCTGTCATATAGTGGAGCGCATAGATATGTTAGGTCTACAGATCAATTTGACCCAGAATATTATATAAGTAACGTAGATTTAGACATAAATAATATAACTTGCCAAAGATGTGTAATAAGAGGCGGTTATGTTACTAGTAGTTATTATTCAGAAAGTGGTACTTATGAACCACTCATAAAAGTATCAATAAATAGTAATATTATAAATGATATTGATATTAATAATGTAACTACTAATAAAGATTTTAGATATTATGGAGTAACTGATTGGTATTGTACGAGTGATCATGGTTATAGATATAATAGTTCTACTATTGATATTAATAATTGTAATTTTAATACATTGCTTTATTCTGGAGTATGTAATAAAGAAAGTTCATATCATGATGCCTGGATAAATAATGCTTCGCTTAATATAGATAATACTGTAATTACTAAAGATAGTATTATAAATGGTGTAGCATTAAATTATAATAATAGTTATAATAGAACTACTTCAAGTAATGAATATAAAGCTATATCAAATGCATATTCATTTGGACCTATGAATATTAATATTACTGGTGCTCCAATAACTATAAATGGTATAAGTAACGGTGTTAAAATAAATGCTGAAGCAACCAATAAAAATTTAATTGTATTTAATAGTAGTGATATTCATGTAACAAGTGACAATAATATAAAAATAAACGGCATATTTTCAAATGATAATTATAAAGTATCAGACTCAGTAATATATAATGCAATAAATTGTGGTAATTTAACTGCTACGCAGACTGGAGATGGAATAGTACAAATATGTGGAATAGCAGATAAGGTAGCACGTCTTGAAAGTGTTGAGAACTTTGGTAATATATCGACTAACGCATCAAATGGTGAGGTATATGCTATATGTGGTGCTGTAACACAGGCTGCCATAGGTTGGGTTAATTACGGTGATGTATCAGCACCTAATCTAGGAGCGTATAAGACAGTATCAACAATAAAAGCTGACAGTGCATCCGCTAATTTGACCTATGGTATTAATTACGGGGTATTTGACCATGCATTAAGCAGTAATGTTGGTGAAACATTGTTCTTGGTTGACCTATCAGGTAACTGGAGGACAATTCCTTATGGTGAAAATACATTCTCTACTGACTCTACTGTATCTGGTGTTACTACAAAGCAGGCTAAGGGGTATAATGATTTCGATAGTGTTATAAATAACTATGATGCAGTAGGCACAGACGATGTAATACCAACGCACATTACATATGAAGATTTTATAAGTCCTGACTTTGGTATTCGTTATTGTAATTATATTACAACAAACTATATAACCTCAACAACAAAACAGAATTACAATAGTGAAAATCTTTTTGAATATGTAACGGTAGCAAAGGCTACTGGGCGACTTCGTGAAGAAATTGACGAGCGTGATGGTGCTGGCGGTTACGTATTATGCTGTGTAACTGCTGATGGTAAAAACTTGATGGGTAAAGAGTTAGAGTCAAGATTATATGCTGAAAATACTATAAAGGATGTTAATAGGTGTAGTTGGTGGTCTGATTATGAGGTTCACGATGTAGGGTTTAACTCATATATAGACGGTACTCTCAAACAAAGAGACCAGGGGTCATTAGCTGAGTTGTTCTCAATGTCAATTACCTCAACTGGTACTTATGAAACAACAGAAGGAAATCAACAAAATATAAGAAATATTTCAATGTTGAATCCTTTCCAAGCACCTGTAAAAGTTAATAATACATATGCGAATGATAACATTGTAACAATAGTTGATTTATATGTTTTAGCTAACACTTATAAGAATATTGAGAATACTGATATAAGTTGGGATGTAAATGTTACAGGCGTTGCTGCACAGAAACTAAGATTGTACAATAATCCACTTGTATACTCTGACCATACAACATTTAAGGCTGGTATAGAGTCAGTGAGTTCAAATCTTAGTACAACAAATATTTCCGGTGATACTGCAACGACATTGCACTTAGGTGAGATAGGTGAGACAACTTATGCTATTATAGGTTATCTTGAATCAGAGGATGGTACATTCTATGACATTCTTGCCGTAAGGTTGCACTGTACCACAACTCAACCTATGGGTTGGGTAACAGGTTTCTCATACGCCTATAAAACAAAGGATGACTTAGGTAAAACTCTTGATTATACTCAGGCATTTAACGGTTCAAGAATGTTCTATGCTACCTCAAAGGGTGCTGAGAAGTTTGATACTGATGGTTATACATTATCGAAAGGTCAGGAAGAGGGGTATAGTTACCCAATATACACAATGACAGTTCCAATGATTCATTCAACTAATGGTACGAGGGGATATTCTGATGATGGTATTCAAAATACTGGTAATGTTACATTAAATTTCGATGTTCAAAACATTAAGAGTTACAGGTCTTTGATATCTGGAGATAATGCTGAGGAGTTTGAAGCTTCTTCTTCTACTCCGACAACAGGTAGTGCTTCTGCCGATGGTACTGTTATAATTAAAGATAATACTTCATATGTTAAACGTTACACTAATGGTGATGGTGCTATATATTATAAAAAGTCTGATGGTACTACACAAATTTCTATAAAGTATAACGAGAACAATCCATTCTACCATGGCGGAAATAAAAAAATAGAAGTATTTGGGGTATCTGAAGACAATGACGATGAAATCAAATTGTTTGAAATCAGACTTGCTAAGACATATAGCTTTGAGAACTATGTAAGAAATAGCTCATTAACAAACAGATATTGGTTTGGTAATCAGGATAATTCACCTGATGGTGAAACAACTGAGACACTTGATATTCCTAGTTTCCATGAAAATTATTTTAGTAGAAGTGGTGCTAAAATATCGTCACTGGGTGAAGTTACTGACGAGCACATAGACTTTTCAGAGTGTCGCAAAAGGGGTTCATATACAACATATCCTGATTATATGACACACTATAAAACCATAAAGGCAGAGGATGGCTCAGAAGCTACTTATACTGAAAAGATAAACTTCGTAGATTTCAATATACTTGATTATACAGGTTTAGGTGTATCGGATTCATATTGTTACGAAAAAGACGGGATAGTAGTAATAAAGGACGAATCAGAGCGAATGTATTTTCACCGAGTAGTAAATAGTGCAAAGACAGCAAGTATAGCTTCATATCGTTATGGTAAGTTTATAGTGGAAAAGTTTGATATATTTGTAGGCGGTACTTATATGAGAACTGTTGATACATTGAAATCGGCTAATAATGCAGGTCAAGGTGTATATGACTCACAGTGGGGTTTAACAGTTTATGTCGAAAGCTACGACTCAAATTACGCAGTAAGGCGTATATGTATTGCAAAAGATGATACAGTAGCAAAAGCTGATTTACCTGACGAGCCTATCTCAATTAAACCATATATTAAGTATGAATTACCTGATGGGCAGACTGTAAAGATAGAATGTGCAGAAACAACGTTTGTAAAGTCATTAAACCCTGATAGACAGCTGTTAAGTGTTAAGACACAAAAAGTGTTGACATCAACATATATTTCAGAGTTTCCTGACGCTGAGGCTGTAAATGTTGATTTTAATGGTAACAATGTAGTATATGGGGTAGATTACACAACACTTCCTAATTTGTATATTACAGATGTCGTAGAGCCTAACTGTACTAATTCAAATGTATCGTATAGTATTTCGCCTTGTGCAACACTTGAACAAAAAGTTGGTGGTACTTGGACTAAGGTATTCACTGCAGCATCAGGTGCTAATGTATACACAACAAATTATACGTTCACTTCCGATGGTTTGGGAGCGGGGTATGTGTATGAATATCGAATAGTTGCTCAAGATTATACTACTGAGGACCCTGCTAAAATGACACATATAACTTATTTCACACATTTTATAGGGGCAGCTACAAGAAATAAAACGATATCAATAGATTTTAAGGAAGACGATGTTGAAACAATGGCACTATATCATGAGATATTAAGTACTGATGGTAACTTATCAATTCAACTTAAAAATATGAATGTAGACCAAATAAAGATGCAACAGACAAAGTTCTATGTTGATGATACGTCACTTGAAAGTAATTACTATAACATATCTCAAGGTGACTATGCAATTCTTGTAAATTTGCCCGATGGATATACTGCTAAAGTAAAAATCAGAGGTGGTTCAACAGAGGGTTACCTTACTGAAAACTCGAATGTAAGGGGTAAACGATTAAGACTACCGTTTGCAAATTCACAAAATATAAAGCTTGAGGTAACACTTGAAAGAACGGATATCGCAACACATTGGGGTATTCAGCAACGAAGAACTTCATATAAGTCTGTACGTGAAAATAAGATTTAATATTAAAAGGTCTATTATCTAATGATAGTAGACCTTTTTACTTTTTAATAAAAATTTAAAAATGGGATAAAAAAATTATACTATCGTTTATAATATTATATGAAAATGATTTAATCATTTTCGGTGTAAGTGGTTCAGGGGCAGGACTACTTTACAAAAAATCAAGTTTCGGCTTGATTTAAAGTTGAACGTTGAACTTTAAATTTAAGAAAGAAAGGTTGCGATATGTAATGAATAAGAAAGTGCAAAAAGCATTGTCACTTATTATTTCTGCTGCAACTATCGGAGGTATGGGAGCAAGCGCAGCTCTTGTAGCCGATGCAACTACAGCAGTAGAAGTGACTCCGAAGTCAGGTGTTTATGTAGCATCTGATGGCACAATAACAGATAAAGCTGGTAACGTATTTAAGCTTATTAACTCAGAAACAAATGAGGTAGCTTTAGTAAGAATTGGTGACCCATCAAATGGTGGAAAAACAACAAGTTGGGGTAAAAATTACGTTGTGCCTGATGTAGTAACAGGTGGGGGTAAAACTTATACGGTTGTTCAAGTAGGTACTGGTTCTTCTATAGCTCCTAAGAATGGTTCTAAGGTAGTAAGTGCTGGTTATACAAGTATAACACTTCCTAATTCTATTAAGACTGTTTCTTCAAAGGCATTTGACACAAATGTTCTTGGAGAAAATGCAACAATTACTCTTGGTTCAGACAAGAATTTTAAGGGTCTTTATTTTGAATCATTTGCTGCTGGTGCTTTTGGTAACTATGATACGAGTAAGCTTACAATTCAGACCTATAAGTTGTATGTAAGTACTGCTTATAATTCAACTTATGGTTATATTCGTTCACTTCCCACTAATTGTACGTTTAAGTCTTATTTCTTGAGTGCTTCATTCTTTATGCTTGACGCTCTGAAAGCAGCGGATACGTCATTTAGCAATTTAAAATGGGAACCTGTTGAGGCTATCAACTTTGCAGCAGGTGTAAAGACAGATGCACAGGGGTGTAAGTTCTATTATGGTATTTCTCCTATGGGTAATAAATTGATGTCTGAAACACAACTTCCACAGGTATATGTAAGAGCTACAGGTACTGCTGGTGATTTCACAGTACGTACACTATCTGGTGCAACGCTTAATAAGTATTTTAAGAAAACAGCAGATTTTGATGATTTTTCAATAACTCTTACACCGAGGGATAATAAAATTGCACAGGGTTCACAGACTGTATCTGGTCTTAATAAAGCCATTGATATAACTCCACAAAGTATTACGGGTAGTGATGATAAAACATCTTTTGTATATCTACCAACTACTGTAAAATTTAGTTCAGGTTATGCTACAGATGGATACAAAATATCCACTGCTAACTACTGTAACTCAGCTATTATTGTTAAGCAGGCTAAGGGTTATGTATTTGTTCCTTGGAGTTACATGACTTGGACTTATGATAAAAATAAGGCACCTGGAATATCAACTGTGAAAGCTGTTGCCGATACTTCTGCATCTCCGTTATATTCTGGTTCTACTTCAGCTAAGTTCTCTCTGATAAATGCATCGTTGGCATCTACAGATAAGACTTATATAAATGTTGTGGAATCAGAAGATGGTAAACAAAAAATAAATGTTGTACCTAATGCTGACTACTATTATGTTGTAGATTATAAACCAATAGGTACTACTTCTACTAAGTTTGTAACACTTTGGAATGGTATAACACAGGATAAGAAGGGGTATATTATGACATCTGACGATGTTAAATCTGCTAGTGTACCTGCTAATTACGCTTCACTTGTAAGAGTTCGTGCTTATTCTGCTAAGTCAACTTCTGCTTTAGTTGATAGTTCATATACAATAATTCATCCTGAATCACTTATGGTTCAGCACACAGAATATGATAGTAGCGGAGCATCTAAAACTGTATATAACACATTGATGAAGCCTGTTGTTAGAGTAAATAAGTCTTTCAGGGTTGTATATTTTGCAAAAGATATAAGGGTTAACAATGTTGTTGACACAAATCAAAAGTATTATATCACCATTTATAAGTCAAATAATGGTACAGCTCCTAAAGTGCTTAAAGATAAGGAGTTAATGACTGCTCATAGTGGTTATTATAATCATGCTTATTACTATGATGCAAAGGTTTCTGATGCTGACTTTACCGATAATACATATTATGCTATCGTAACTGATAAAAATAATAATATTGTATCAAAGAAGATGGTATCAACACAGAATACTGGTAGTGCTAATATTAAGGTAAACGGTGAGACCAAAACATTCTTTAAGGTATCAACACTTCAGGCACAGGGACCGGAACTCAAGCGTATGAATAATAACACTGGTTATGTTAAGAATGGTGACTTTATGAAGTACTCTTTCAGTATTAAGGGAACTTCTGCAAAGTATGATTTAAGCACAATGAAGATTTACGTTAAGTATAATGGTGAATCAGATTATACAGCTTTGAGTGCATCAGATATTGGTACAGTTAAAAATGATACAGCATTTAAGAATCTTTCAGCAGGTGATAAACTTGCAAAGAAGGCATTTATTACTGAGGATAAGAAGTACATCTACTTCAGAGCTACTGATTACAGTGATGCTAATGTTGCAGTTGGTGTGTGTAAAGAGGGTACAACAACAGATTACATGTCTAATAACTTACAGCAGTATACAGGTATAGCTTCTTCCTTTGCAAATACAGCAACAATAAAAGTAAACGGGGTAGCTGTTCCAAGCACTGAGGATAGTACGCATAAGAGGGCATCAACTACTGGCGGTCAGGCTGGTACAAACTGTAAAGTTCTGAAGGCTTCTGTTCCGGTAATCGGTAGTTCTTCATCTTCTGAATTGAAACTCAGTATTGATGCTAAGGATACATACACACAGAATGGCGAAGCTCCTATTTGGGCAGCTTATGAATTGTATAAATACAGTGGTACAGCTGATAATGGTACATACTTAGATACAGGGGTAGCTACAGCTGCTTCCGCTGATGATTCAGTTACAGGTGGTAAACAGTTACCTAATATGGTTACTAATAAGACTAAGAGTACCACTAAGGTATTACTTACTGCTTATAGTTTGGATAGCTTCAAGAAGAATTTACAGTCTACAATTGATACATATGGTGAAGGTAACTACTTGATTGTATTCAGAAAATCACTTATGAATAATCAAGGTAAACATGCTTTCAATAATATAACTCACCATAAAGCGTTCCCATTCAAGATTGTGAATGCTTCTGCTAAACCTACAATATCCGCTTCGTCCATCTCTTCCTACAGTGCATCAGCTAAGACAACTGTAAAGATAACAAAGCTTGGTGGACAGGCTATAAAGGTACCGGTTGTGGAGTTAAAAACATGGCTTAACGCTCATAAAATGGTAGCAAAGATTTATGATGATAACAATGTTGTTGTTAGTACTAAGAATATTGATGCTGCTATGTGTATCTCTAACGGTTCACCTAATGAAAATTATGTAATTTTGGATTCTTCTGGTGATTACGTTACAGGTTTCAAATACACATTTGCTCCTGTATACACATCAGAGAAACGTAAGTTCAATGTTGTTGTAACTAATACAGAAGGTACTAGAATGGCTACTTCTACAAATGTGAACTTCTCAGTAGTAGCTAATCCGTCTTTGAAAGCACTTGAGAATACAAGTACTTGTACTGAAACAATGAAGTTGGGACAAAGTTTCGTGATGAAGGGTAGTAGTACAGGTGGTTCTGGTAGTGTTAAGTATAAGTACGAATATAGACTTTTGTCTAGTTCAACATTTATTTTGAAGAGTGATTATTCGACAAGCACTTCTGCTTCTGTTCAACCGACATCAGAGGGTGAGTTTATCTGTAGAATAACAGTTAAAGACGCGTCCAACAAAGAAGTTTATAAAGAGTTCCATGTAGTTTGTACGAAGTAATAGTACAAACAATTGAGTAGGTTAGGGGTACATGTTTAATATGTACCCCTAATTTTAAGAAAAAGGAGGGGTTCTTATGGACAAAAAGCAAATACAAAAAGCTTTAGTGTGTACACTTGCGTCTGCTATGTTTGTTGGCGGTGGAGCTGTTGTGGCACAGCAGATTGTCTTTGATAATGGTATTGCTGTTAGTGCTGCTACTTTAACAAAAGGTGACTACATCTACACTGAATTGTCAGATGGCGGGGTAAGATTTTTGGGCTATGCACCAACAACTTATGATTCTAAGACAGACAAAGAAATTGTTCATACACCTAAAAGCGCAACAATGACAATCCCTAGTAGCATCAATAATAAACCAGTAAGAGAAATTGGGGTACTTCAGAACGTTGATGACTATAAGGATATGTGTAAGAAAATAGTTATTCCGAATACTGTAAAAATAATTAAGGCTAACGCTTTTACTGATTGGTCTAATGTAACAACAATAGAATTTTCTGGTACATTTTCAAATGATTTTAAAATCGAGTCAAACGCATTTAGAGATTTGGCTATAACATCACTTACATTGCCAGAAAAAACCGTAAGTATTGGTTCAAACGCATTTGCTGATTGCGATAATTTACAGACACTAACAGTAAAGAATACTTCAAGTCTTACTATTGGTGCAAATGCTTTTATGAGTCAGTACAAGCTTAAGACTGTAACATTTGGTTCAGCGGGGGTAAAAATTGGAGAAAAAGCATTTTCTGATTGTAGTAACTTAGGTACTGTTACTTTTGGAAACTCTACAAGTGTTGTAACAATAGGTAAGGATGCATTTAGAGATTCTAATATTTCAAAGGTTGTATTTTCTAAAGGTACAACTTCCATTGGTGACGGGGCATTTGCGGATTGTGTGAACTTGAAGTCTGCTAATATTAATAACCTTACAAGTTTAAAAGCTATATCTGAAAATGCTTTTTATAACACTAAACTTTCTTCTATTGAAATTCCCGCAAATGTATTAACAATTGGTGCTAATGCATTTGCTGATATTGAAAGTGAAGCTGATGATTATGGTGATTCATCACCTATTTCAATAAAGTTTAATACTCCGAGTAATGTTAAGATTAAGATTGATAAAACTGCATTTGATGGTACACGTTTAACTTCTGTCACTGTTCCTAAATTGGCATATAATACAATAGAGGGTACAATCAGTGCATTAACATTTGAGTACGCTAATAAGCTTACTGTTACAAATGCAACTCAGCGTGTTACTAATCTTGATGATACGTCAATAAAGAATGTTGTAGCACCTTATGGTTCTTACATATGGGCTGGGGTATATAAGGCATCTGTTGAGGATAATTCAAGCAATGCACTTTCATTCGTAACATTGAAGGGTAATAACATAGAATCTATTTACGAATATAGTTCTTCCAAAGGTAACATCGGTTTCTCAGCAATCAAGGTTACTGAGGGTTCTAACTTCACAGTAGCATATGACTCAAAAATAGCACTAACTGATAAAGGTGCGAAGAATGTAGTATTAACGGCAAAGTTAGGGTATGCAAATATTACATTGAAAAATACTACTCAATACAATAGGTTCTTCGTGTTTACAGATAAAAAGTCTGACAGTTATAATGGTTCATTTAAGCTTACAAATAAGACAGATTCTAAAGGTAAACTTACAAGTTTTTTACAGTTAACAAGTGATATTACAAAGAAGTATACTGCACAGGCTGAAAGGTTCTCAGACGGGGTATTGTCATTTGATTACGCCAAGGATGCAAGTAGTGGTATCTATAATAGCACCTATAAAACTTACGTATCTAAATCAGACAATGTGGCAATTAAACCTACAGTTATCATTAAATTGAATGGTAAGGTTGTTCCGAGTAAATACTATACTTTAAAATACGCTGATAATGTGGGTATTACAGGTAAAGCATCTGTAACTGCAACACTAAACTCAGAGGGTTCAAAGATTTACTCGAGTGGTTCAATCAAAATGTCATTTCCTGTTAAGCGTAACATTTCTCAGGTTGCTATATATGCAACTGATACGATAGCAAACGGTAAATCAGATAAGGGCACAAATAGACTTTATGATGATGCTTACAAATCTGCATTTTTACCTGTTACAGATACAAATTATAAGATTGGTGAAGGTAACTACAGAGTTAACTTGACAATAAATGGTGCTAACAAGTCAGTAACTAAGGGTTCTGACACATTTTCAGTAGTTTATGATTCTTCATGTTTTGCAGAATATAATGGAATAGATATCCCAGGGGTAGCACTTGGTGAAGTTACTTGTACACTTAAAGCACCCTCCAGTAGTATCTATTTCTTTGGTCAGTGCGATGTAAGATATTTTACAAGATGTAATATATCTAAGCTTAATTCAGTCACCTTAATAAATGGTGAAGATACATGTACTGTAAAATCAACAAAAGATACTGCAAATAAATATATGCTATATGCAAAAGAGTTTACTTATAAAGCTGCCGATTATAAGCCTTTGTTAGAGATATCACAGGGTGGTAGTCAGAGTGAACCAGTTGAACAGAACTACTTGAATTATTCGTATGTAAATAATAAAAATGTATCTGTTGATGGTTCTATGGCTAAATTGGCGTCAGTCAAAGCCACTGTTAAGATGAATGACTGTACTTATCTTTACGGTTCAAAAACAGTATATTTTAAGATAACTAAAAAGAAAATAACGGATGGTATGTTTAATTACACTAAGGTATTTGATTATACAGCCGGTGCTATTACACCCACAGTAAAAGGAAAATTCAATGGGGTAGATTTAGTACAAGGTAATGCCACTAGTAATAAGGATTTTCTTGTTAAATACTCAGATAATGTCCTTGCTGGTACTGGTAAAATAACAGTAACGGGGTATGGTAATTATTATGGTTCTGTAGACCTTAAATTTGTAATTAACAAGATTAGTCTTACAAATCCTAAATGTAAGGTTACATATTATTATAGTAGCAATAATACAGTAAGTTATCGTTTCGGTCTTGAAATTAGACCTAATATTTCTTTATGGTACAATGGTAAGGCATTTAGTGCTAGCGATGATTATACTGTAACTTATATAGGTGAAAAAGTAGATGGTAAGTATACAGGTATTGCACCGTGGTCGACAGGAAAAACGGGGTATCTTGTAATCACTCCAAAATCTTCATCTAAAAAGCTTTATTCCGTAGGAAACGATGCCGCATTAAAAACTTACAAGTATAAAGATGGGGAGACAGTTAAGACGGTAACTGGTGTATTGTTTAGTTATCAAACTGGTGCATTAACCTTAGACCACTTACATTTGGTATTTAATCCAACAATTGAGGCTACTGATTTAAATACATTCCGTAAGTCAATAGCTCCAAGAATATTGATTAATGGTCAAGTTCTTGCACCTTATAATCCTGCTACACTACGTAATGAATTGACTGCAGCTATTCTTAAAAGTAATCATTCAAAAACTGCTAACGAATGTAGGTCATTGGCAAACTCTCGTATTCCTTTGACTGCTAAGAATAGGAAAAATAAATCAGCTGAGGTACGTGCTTATTATGGTTATTACACTAATAATAAGACTAACTTTAAAATAGTTGGTATTCTTGTAAATAATACGGACAATCCTAGTGTTAGTGGTAACTATTGGGATATTAAAGACGATTTTTATATTCAAAATACACGTGAAAAAAGTGGTAGATGGCTTATCGGAACATTCTGTTATGCTACTGAGGCTGGTGAGACCACGAACTCATATAAAGGTCTTAAGCTTCAAAGTAAAATAACGACAGTTAATGGTAGGACTACGACATCTTGGATTGTAAAACCTGGTTTACATCATATTTATACAATGAACACCTATATTACGGGGTATACGGCAGGCATTGATACGAGTAAGACTTGGGACTTTAACGTATCACCAAGTAAGTCGTCTATTACAATGACTGATTATAAGATTGAAAAGGTTCCGGGTACGGCTTCAGTTTCATTTGCACCTTCTGTTTCTGATAAGTATGATGGTAAAACATATTATACTTTGAAATTCTATAAGACAATCGAGGATGCAAAAAATGATAAGAATGTTGCTACATCTGTTGTTTTGAAGTATAGTAAAAATTCAGCGTCTATAACAACTGCTGGACTTGCACTTATTTCTTCCGCAAATGGTGTTGATAAGTATTCTTACACAATGAAGGGACTTGACTATGGTCGTTCTTACTTTGTAACTGTTACTGCTACTGATTCTGAGAATGAAATCAGTTCGACTCGTTCAGCAGCTACCGCATTTATGACAAGTACTACAATAGGTACTATTGATACGATTTCATATACTCAGAGTGGTGCTAACTTTAATGCAGTAGCAAAGATAACTCAACCTAGTCACAAGTTAAATGAATCTGGTAACATTGCTCATATTTATTATATAATGAAGATATATACCAATGGGGGTACACTCCTTAAGACTTATTATATTGATGAGCATGATACAAGTGGTTATAAACAGATATCTAAGGCCGACCATAAGACAGTTGATCTTGGTGCTGTACCGGGTATGAAGGCTTCTGAGGAATATTATGCTACTCTTGAAACATATCTTGCATATAACACTGGTGTATTTACAAATACAACATATCCAGTTAAATGTACGTATTGTAAAGTAGCTAATTCTAACACAATTTATCCTATGTCAAGTAAAACCTATAAGTTAACAAATACGGATAAGTTCTCATCTTCTGTATCAGTTGATAAAACGAGAGTTAATGCTGGTCAACCTATTAAGATAACTGCGGCTACTGGTCAGACTGGTACTAAGAAAGGTACTGCACCTTACATTTATAAGTATGAAATTCTTAATAGTAGTGGTTCTTTGGTTGGTACTGCTGTAACACATTCTAATGTTTCTGCACTTTCTGACACTTACATATATACTCCTACTTCTACTGGTACATTTAATGTAAGGGTTACGATTAAGGATAAAAATAATATTACGTCAATTTCTGTTCAGAACTTTACTGTTCTTACTGCACTTAGCAACACTTCTTCGTTGTCAGCTTCGGAAGTACCGATAAACAAAGGGTTGACTGTAAACCTGAGTAAATCTGGTGGTGATACATCAAGTTTTGTTAAGTATACAGTTAAGTTGACAAAACCAGATGGCACAACTTCAACTTTGCTTTCCGATTCTACTCAGAGTTCTTACATTATTGACTATTCTAAGAACTCAATTGAGGGCAAATATAAAGTAACAGTAATCGTTACAGATGCTACTGGAAATGCTGTAGCTAAGACATTAGAATATACCGTTTCTAACTCTTTTGTTAATACAGGTAAGATTTCCACAACATCTCCATATGTTAATGCTCCGTTTACGCTAACATTATCAAGTGCAGGGGTATCTTCCAATGTAAGTTATACTGTATCTTATGCTAAGTATGATACGTCCAAAAAGAGTTACGGCTCATTTACGATATGTAATGATGTAGATGGTAATAAACTTAGTGCGGTATCACTAGCAGCAGGGGTATCTAAAAATAAGAACATTCGTATATCATCTACTGGTAAGTATAAGGTTCGTATCACTGCAAAGAACGGTAATTCTACAAAGATTGTCGATACTATAGTAAACGTATCCTATGCCGATTTAGTAAATGAATCCATTGTTCAATCTGAGGTTATTACTGTTGCTGACACACTTAAATTAAAGGCGATGTCTTTCGGTGGTGTTGGTAATGTTAAATATCGAGCTATGTACGCTAATATTAACGATATAAACAATATGCATGAGATAACATTAGATAGTAACGGTAATGGTACTCTTGTAGGTGCAGGTGTTAAAAATGGTACTTTGAAAGCAGGTAATTACATAATCAAAGTTACCGCTACAGACTCCAAAAATACAGTGGTAAATAAGGATATCTATGTATCTGTAAAATCTCTTAGTAGTTTCTATACTTCAGCACCTACATTGAGTGTTGGTAACACAACATTAAAAACGGATGATGGTATAGTACTAGGTTCTAAACTTTCACTGAAGGGTAGTCCAGCCGCAAATGTAACTGTCATTTATGAATATAAACAGGTAAATAATTCATCGTATAAAAAGATGACAGTAGGCGACAATGGGGTAGCCACAATGACACCTCAGAGTGCAACTGATTACAACCTCAGAGTGACGTATATTTCTGGAGATGGTTTGACTGTTTCAAGGACATGGACTATTCATGTTGTAAATGGAACAACTCTACGTAAGAGTGTTACCTTATATAATGGGTCTACAAAGTTAGGTACTAATCCTGAAATAGCACTTAACGAAAAGATTAAGATTGTAACTGATAAGATTTCTAATTGTACCGTAAGTTATGATTTCAAGAACACTAAATCTTCTACATGGTACACTATGGATACGGCTTCTGATGGTAAAACAGCAACAGGCAAACCTAGTGCTGCAGGTAAATACGAAATACGTATTAAGTACACATTCAACAGTAAAGTTTACTATGAATATGTCACATTTAATGTTAAGATATAAGTAGTAAACGTCATTTACAAAGCGAAACTGGGGGTAGTTTAATGCTACCCCCATGATAATATAACGTGAAATAAGACTTTTATTTTTAATAGTTAAGGACGGTGATAATTATGCAAAGTTTCATCTCATTCAATAGAACTTTCGGGAAGAAAACAGTCGAAGAAAAAATAGAAAAACCGTTATCTGGTTTAGGGTCACTTAAGACAGATGATACTAAAAATGAAAAATCTGTACTTAAAAACGCAGAATTAAGTTCTGAGGGTGCTAAATCGGTTACGGTTGAATCAGATGTAAAAAATAGTGAAATTTCAAGTACAGTAGTAAAAATTGAGGAAACTTCTTCTCAAAAACCTATCAACAATGATGGAACAAAGAAGGACGCCACGGATGCAAATTTAAAGGATGAAATCAATGACTCTGAATCTCAGGAGTACATTGATATTCAGAATAATGCTGTGGTTGAAGTTAAAGAAAAAGTAAGCGGTGTAGCAGAGAATGTAGACCATAACCCAGATGTTATTGAAGAAATGTCAGAGGGGGTAGTCACTGAGGATTGCGATATTGATACTTTTAATCTTAATAAACTTAAGGATTTATTTGAAGCATCTTCTGATTTTACTAAACAGTGTTTTATAATGTATTTACATTCATCTTATTCTGAGTTACTTTCAACTCCCGTTGATGACATGACTGTAGATTCTGAAACAGTGATTGTATCTGATGTTAAGACCTCAGAAAAGGAAATAGGGGATAAAGAGAAACAGGTTGAAGATGAGAACAATACAGTTACAGATGAAGTAAAATCTGACTCTGCTGAAAGTCAAATAACAGATATTGCTGAAACAGACAGTAGCAATGTTGACATTGATGATATATCTACATCCGAAGTCACAGACACCGATGGTAATTCTCTTGAAAAGGTGGAACAAGTAATTGACCCGGACGAATTAACATTAAAGGATGTATTTTGTCAGACACCTGTTTTTGAACGTAGAGCTTTCTTGATAGGTTTAATTGAGCAGATTACAGAGTTGATAGAGTACCTTTCAGGTTTTAATATTAAGGTTGATAATAAAATTGATATACTTGATAAAAAGAAAGGTGAATTGTTCGATAGAGTTGAGTTTAGCACAGAGGAAGATTCCATTAAACTTATTATGGATATCAAATCACTGTTGAAAAAACGTAGAGAGCTTGAAGAACTTAAAAAGACAGTTGATAAAGTGGTAGAGACATATAGATAAGGTGGTTTACAATGAAGAAAGAAAATAGTGTGGTAGATAAAAAGAAAGAAAACAATGGCTCAGTAGGTAAAACTGTGATTAAATGGTGTACCATTGTGTTAGCAGTTCTCACAGGGGTAGCATTAATTGCTTACGGTGTTTACTTGTTCTTTCCAAAGGATACAAATACAGACGAGGAATTGAGTAGTAATGTTGAAATTACTTACGGTAATAAGGTAGAAACTTGTGTAAAGGGTATAAAATTCAATGTTAAAAAGAATTGGGTTGTTGATAAACAGCCTGCTGCTTCACAGGCTATTCTTTATCATAACCTTGCTGATTATAATGGCGACGGTATAAATGCTATTAGTATTACGTCATCTTGGGTAGAAAAAAATTTTGATATTTCTGATTATGCTCAGACTTTCTGTACTGCACTTCAGCAGAGTGATACTATAGCAAGTGCCGATTTATCATCTTTTTCGGTTGGCGATTATCAGGTCTACAACATCAATATGGTGAATAATGGTGCGTTCGGTGGTTATGCTTACCTAATGAAAGGAAACGTAATCGTAGAAATTCTGTATGGTACACAGGATGTTGACAACCTTGACACCTATAGAAATGATGTTAATGATATTATTGCGAGCATGGTATTTACAGGTGATGCTAAGAAAGAGGACTTCCCTGAACCGTCAGAGGACGAGAGTTCGACCGAAAGTTCTAAGGAAAGTTCTAAGGAAAGTTCTAAGGAAAGTTCATTTAATGCAAAGACAGACTTTGGAGATGAAAGTACATCTGAGACTGCTGATGTAGAGGAAAATTCAAAAGTAGAAACAAGTGCTGAAGTATCTCAGAAAGAGTCTGATAACTAAATCTACAGTATTGAACTTAGTTCAAAAAATAGCTACAAATAACAAGTAATATTACAAGTTATTTGTAGCTAATATAAAAAATAAAAGGGGTACATCTATTTATAATTCATAGTTAAAAATTTGGGGAGGTTTCTCTTATGGACAATATTGATAGACAACTGGAACAATTGATTGAGCGTAACGCAAATAAAATCAGTCATGGTGGTCAGGTAATGTTTATGACTTGTGTAAATTCTTTTACATTTGGTTGTAATTGGGGCTTTATTAAAAAAGATACTCAAGCATTCAAAGACACTGTTGAGGCTCTTAAGGAAGAAAAGCAGAACATTCACTTTTATCGTGTAAATAATGGTATTATGATTGAATGTAACGAACGTTATTTGTATCATGTTATAGACACTATATTTGAAGGCAAGTGTCCTGTAAATTATCAGCAACTCGCTGAGCGTAGGAAGTCTGAACCTGAGACATTTGCAAAGTGGATGAAGCGTGTCCGTAAAGACATTGCAAAACTTCCTTATGTAAAACCTGCTAAGCTTGCTGGTGGTTATGAAATCACTTGTGCAGTATGTGGGGTAAATGATAGTCATGAGATAAGAGTAGGTGGGGTGTCATATCCTGCTTTCAAGCTTAGTTTGAATGAGATGTTGACAATGTTCAGTTCAAATCCTGATTTTGCTAACACACATATTGGGGTAATGACTGAGAGTGGTGGTTTCACTTATGCACCTATTTCTCAGATTTATGGAAATACTGAATATACAAAGGCTGTTTATAGAGCCGCTACAATTTCAGAGTCGAACACTGGTCTGTTTATTAAACTGTGGGTACAATAATGAATTTTAGTAAATGGGTTAATACTAAACATTAACCCATTTAACTTTTAAGAGGTGTAAGTGGTATGAATATAACTTGGTATGACTTGTATCATTCGTTATTACAAAAACCTATAGATTTAGAGATTAGGGAAGCACTTGAAGATGGTTCATTCCCTACAAAGTTTATATCTCTATCTCGTAAGGTGGATTTAACAGGACTAAAAGGTTTTAGTGATAAAGTCACTTCTATAGCAGAGCAAGTGATAAAACAAAGGGGTATTAAGATACCGTCTGGAACAGGTAAACAAAAGATTATTTCTTATGCATACTCTAATGGTTGGTTAACTCCTGCATACCCAAGGATAGTGGGGTACGTTTCAGAATTTTTAGCACATAAGGTAACACCTTATGATATGCCCTCGTGTCATTGGCTTGAGATTTTCTGTAGAACATATGACCTTAAGTCTGGTACAAATATTTGGCAAAATTACGTTGATTTTAAGGATATGGTTGGTGCTGATAATCTTGTTGTTCTTCAGCAAGAGGTTGACGAATTGGCAGAATACATGTAACGGTTGTGCTAATATGAAAATTAAAAGAGTTATAGCTATAATATTAGTTTCATTAACTATTGCAGGAACTGCTTCAGTTGGTATAGTTGCAGGAGTACTACCGCAAATGCAGTAGTCTATAGTAATTCTACTAATGTTACTTAGAAAAAAGTAGTAATAGTTTACTCAGAATACAAAAGGTTGGGGTATAAGTGATAAAGAAGTCAGAAATAGTAAGACTTGCAGAGAGTAAGGTTGACCTGATAGAATATTTCAATACTTACGTTGTCGGTGAGGTAAAGATAGGTAATCATAGACAAGTAGTAAAACCTATCCAAAAAGGTGGTTCAACAATATGTCCTCTTCATGCTGAAACAGACGCTTCATTTAAGGTGTTTCAGAAAAACGGTTTAACATTGTTTCATTGTTTTGGTTGTAATACTGGTGGTTCTGTTGTTGACTTGTATAGACGCATAGAGGGGCAAAAGAAGGGGGTATCAATGTCGAAAGATGATGCCGCAAAAAGTTTATTGTCCTTATACGGTTTTGAGGAGATAGCACAGGAGGCATTACAAGACGTAAATCCTTTAAAGTTGGCACTTGAAAAAATAAGGGGTTTCAAGAAAGTTGAAATCAACCAAACATTCAATATTATCACATTTAATCAGCAAAATAATAAAATAAGGTTGCAAACTGATACAGAAAGAAAAATTAAACAGTTTGGTCAACTTGATAGAATGTTAAGTGCATATGTCGAAACAATGAATGAAACGTAGTAGGTGATATTATGGCAAAAGAGAGAATTTTGTATGATACTAATGATTATACTGATGACTACGAATTAATGTATGATGATTTGATGTTTTTGAGAAGGACAGCTGATAAAAATGTGTTAATTGAGTCTTGCGTAGCAATAGCACGTTTAGGCTTGTGGAATGGTACAGTTTGGGGGTATTCACTCAGAAGGTCACTTGGCGACTGTTTTAAGGTAGAAAATGATTGTGCTATATTTAAATGGTATATTGACGGACGAAATAATTTACGTTCATCGCAAACACATCATGATGGTACACATAATATTCTTTATAGAATGTGGAAACCTAATATATCAGACAGTTCACGTCAGACATTTTTGAATAAAATAACAAATCAGACTGTAACATCAAATGATATATCAAGATACACTGTAGGTCTTGGTAAATATTTCGTAAAGGAGTAATAAATATGAAAGGTTTAGTAAAAAGAGTATGTACGTCAGCACTTGCATTAGCAATGTTAATAGGTGTAGGATCAGGGGTAACCCCAACTGCTTATGCAGCATCTTCAGGTTCTACAGCTTCGGCTTCTGCAAATGTGCCTACTATCAAAGCACAACGAATCTCTTCAATGGAGCTTTATGTTGGAACAACTTTTAGTGTTGATGCAGCTTATTGGGTTTATGCTACCACTGGTTTCCTTCCTGAATACGGAAATCTTGGAAAATATCAGGTTGTAAGTGCAAAATCTTCTAAATATAGTGGACTACAGGTTAAATGGTTATGTACTGAGAAAGTCGGCAAAACTGTACTTGGTTGTTCTAATCAGGTAAAGGCAATTAAAGCTGGTAAGTACACAATCAAAGTAAGAATCATGGACAAATCTAATAAAAATAAGCAGACAGACTACACTATAAAAGTGACTGTTATGAATAAACCTAAGACTGCACAGGTAATTAAGAAGACATATACTGTTTCAACAGCAGATAAAACTAATATGACATATTATAATACTTATAGTACACTTCTTCAACGTGGAGTGTCTGCAAATTGTTTTCTTCCTGTAGTATACGGCGACTTCAAGCGTGTGATATCTGTATCTAATAAGAATGTGGCAGATGTAAAAATTGTATCAATGAATGTCAATAGTGCTGGTTATAAAGAACCTGCACTAAAGGTTACAGTCAAGAAAACTGGTAAGACAGTAGTAAAAGTCGAAACAACATCGGGTAGAATAATTCAAATGACATTGAATTGTAAGAAATAAGCTATGACAATGGCGATGTGTGTTGATACATGCATCGCCATTATAAGGAGATGTTTTAAAATGATTCGTTGTTATAAGAATGGTAATATTGACATAAGAATTGACAAAGATACATTAAAAGAGTTAAGAAACAAATGTGGTAATGACAGACTTACATATTATAATCAAATTTATTATATTGTATGTACTGAGCTTGACTCTTATGATACGTGCGTTGTAGGTGATCCTTTTTGTATGGGAAATGACTGTATAGCATATAAATTATACTGTTATCGTACAGACAAAAGTGGAATACTTTTAGATAGGGATATTTATAAACTAATGTCTGGTAGTTGTATTAAGATAACAATGTCAACGCCTGATAAGTATGAACGTGAACAATTAAAAGAATTGTTAAATTGAGGTAATTATGAAACGTCAGGACAAATATCCAAATACTGATACATTTAGGTTTTACAATGCTAATCCTTTAGGAAAATATACTGGTGATTGTGTAGCACGTGCAATAAGTGCTGTAACTGGTATGTCTTGGGAGACTGTTATTGTTGAGATAACAAATTTTGGAATACCATTAGGTTTACCTTATGATGTTCCCGATTGTTACTCAAAATATATCGAACATTTAGGTATGGTTAAGTTTTCACAACCACGTGTTGGTAAAAAGAGATTGACAGGTAAACAATTTTTGAAACAATTCAAGGGTGCATGTGTACTACATATTGGTGGACTTCATATTGTATGTGCAAACAAAGGGGTAATTTTTGATACTTGGGATTGCACAGATAATTGTGTTGGTAATTTTTGGGTTGTACCTAAGGACGTAGATTTAGTACCTGAACAATGGAGGTTGTTATGATAAAAGAAGGTTACTTTGTGTGTGTTTTTAATCATTATTACTTCTTAGAAACACCAAATAAGCATAAATCAAAAGCAATGGCTCAATTTGTTGGTTACCGTATAGGTAAGACATCGGAATCAGAGATACAGATTATTAATGAATTATTATATAAGGTAGATTTGGAGATGTACCAATCAAATGGTGTCAACCGTGTTCGGATATACGGTAGAAAAATAAATATGGATATTCCTCAAAATGAATTGACCTATGTTGGTAAATATGAATGGAGATGATTTAATTGGCTACAAAGCTTATATCGGACGCAGAGTTCAAAAGAGATGTTGACCTTTGTAATACAGTATTAGCACAGAGGTTTGGCAGAACAGTTATGGTGTCAAGGGGTAAACCGACCATTTGGGTGAATGGACGTAAGATTGCTTCTTGTGATAATCGTGATGAAGCTCAGAAGGTACTTTGGGCATTAACTGAATTTGCAAAAGCACTTTAATTTTATTGATGTGGTGTAGATAAAACATACCACATCAATATTTTTATAAACATTTACTTACACTTAATGATTATAAGAAATGAGGTGTTAATATGGCAGATATTAGCTTTTTGACTTATGTTTTAACAATATGTAATACGATTGAAACTTGTAATAACAATCGAACTGATTTAAATATAAATAACTTTATTGATATTTACGTTGACTCAAAGGAAGGATTTGCATATATAGTCTTATCATCAAGGGGTAACACGAATTTAGAAATCCTACAAGGTATATGTCAGCAAATGAGATTAGATATTCCTGTATATGTTGGGGAAGTACGTGGTTACATTATAGTTTCCTTAAACTCGGATAAGGGTTTTACCAAATTCAAGACAAGAGGTAAACATGCGGTTGGTGATACTTATGGTATATTCCTAATTCTGTATGAAATCGTAAATCGAATAACATCAGCTAATTTTTATAACTACGATTACTGCTTGATAAATACAGCAAATCAGAAAATTACATTATCCTCGGATGTTTGTGCATTAGATAATTCTGATAAAGATAGAACAATAGAAATTGTTACTAAGACAATACGGTATGCAAGTAGGTTTCCTATTTATGCACCGGCTAAAAATTTTTCTATAAGTATTAGAAGTGAAAAAGGTACAAGTAGTATTGTTATTTATGTACCTGTACTAAGGAAGTGATAGAATGTTTAAGTTATTTATGGGTTGCTTTGGTAACGGCACTTTGATATGTAATTCAGCAGTAAGGGAAAATGGTGACTATAAGAAAATAGCCCATATATCAAATGGGGGTAACATTACATGGTATGTTCCTGAAAATGAAATTCCTCCTGACGACCTAACAATTATAAAAGATACCGCAAAAAATGCTAAGTCTAAGTTTAAAAAGGATTTTGAGCAACATGATAAAACTTGGCAGTATTACTATATGTTAAATTCTTTTAATATTGATCGTGTGCAATATTACTTGTCTGATGAATACAAAAATTCAAAGGACTTTGACCATCGACTTTCCGAAATGCGAAATTATTTTTATAGTATAGCATAGGAGACTGATTATGAGAATTACACTAGCGAGTTGTAAAGACATGTTAAAGAAAATCAATGCAATAACAGTACCTCATGGTGTTACATATGATATGCAACGTATCTATGGTTCGTACATTATTGTAGCAAGTGATGATGAACAGGGTGTAGAATTTGGTGACATGAAGGTTTGTTATTACGTATTAGTTGGTATTTATAATACATTGCAAAAGTATTATAGGGGGTAATCAAGATGGGAATTTTTGAGTTAAAAAAGAAATGTGAGATAATCAATGAACGTGGTGTGACCAGAAGTTTACATGTAACATTCTCTGTGAAAGAAGAGCCAATAGAAGTATTTACCTTTTATTGTAACGATAACCCAATCTTCACAGGCTCAGAACATCAGCTGAGAGACCGGATGGAATTTTTAAGTGCTGTATTTTATTCTATTGCACAGTCAAAGGCGAGGTAAGTATGTATGAAGAAATTTAAAGTAAAATTTTGGCGAGGTAATTCACAGTTACCGAAGGGTGGTTACGAAACTACAAGAATAATTGTTGCACGAACCATGGCATCTGCTAAGAAAAAGGCTATTGAACAGTCTGAACAGATTTATAGTAATATGATTTTCTTAGACATTGAAGAGATGTTATTTGAAACGTTGAATTATAAGGAATTACTCAATAAAAGATTAACAGGTGTATACATAGCATATGGTAGTGGTACATTTATTATTCAGGAAAAACCATCAATAAATAAAGCACTTGTAAGTAAATTGACGAACTATTTGAAGTTGGACGAAGACTTTTTAGCATCTCACATGTTCAAGTACACTAACATTTCCACTGATGGGGATTTTTTATACATTCCAACAAATAATGAAACAATAAAAATTTGGTGTCAAGCTACAAAATTTCTGAAGGAGGTATAATATGTCAGCAATTGATTTTTGGAAATATCAGACGATGGATATAATATTTCCATACATCATGAATTTCAGAACTAACTGTCATACATTGTTTGGAGCATCTAAATTAACACTGAAATACGATGCTAAAATAAGTGATGATGGTATAAGTGTGTTGAGAAAAATATCGAACCTACGTATTATATTGACACATGACGGTGTATATTCTGAGAATATTTATGTATCACATGCAGCATATATGACTGACATATGTAATAGGGTGTTAGACAATCGAAATGTGCAAAATGTGATTGTTAAGATATTACCTCTTGAAAATGCGTATGGGATATGTACATATAGTGTAGCAATAGTTCAAGGTAATAGACAGGCATATCTGGAATCGGTTCACCGATTTATAATAGAGTGATACTCGAAAAGTCACCTTTGTTTTTAATGACAGAGGTGATTTTTATGTCGATAGGAAAATATTTTTACAAGATGTGGTTAGCAGTATTAATAATAGCTTTAAGTATAGCATTATTGATATCTTCTTTTATGCTAAACTCATTTAATCAAGCAAGGAAACTATCATTATCAGATGTTACAAATAAGGATAAAATAGAAGTTGTAAAGACAGTGAACACTGAGGTAAATCAAGGAGGGGTACTTTATTCAGAACTTGTAGGTAATCTTAGTTTAGATAATTATACAATTGTTGTAAGAAGTACCCGTGACCACATTGATTCAAATGATAATTACGTAATAAAACCATATGATTTGGTTTATACATATACAAATAATGGTACTAACGAGTATTGGACACAGATATCGTATAAAAATGATAAATATGGGGTAAATAAGTACCTAAGTAAGATTTCAGTAACAAAAAGAGCAAATGGGGTATATACTTACTCAAATTTTATAAAGAAATCGGAATATTCATCAAAAAACCCTTATAAGTTAGGTACATTTGTAGAAAAAGATTATATTGGTGAAATTTCAAACAAAGAAATGAAATATATAAGTGATATACTTTTTCAAGTTATTGTTGACACTTCTCCACTTATTTATAAAATAAGTGATTTTAATGAAAATTGTAAAATAATTAATAAATCTGATAATTATGAAATGTACCAATATTCTAAAAATGATACTATTTCAAATATTGAAGTATATAAGGCGAATGATTTTTGGGTCTATAGAGTTGTACCGACTTATAATTCTGTTAGCGATTTGACATATCAGTATCAAATAAAGTTTGAAATATAACTTTTTGATTTAATTAAAACCTTTTTATATTTTTATTAAGTCTTGTACGATTTTTCGTATTATTTCCGAAAATTTCAGAAGTTGTAAAAATTAGTAAAAATACAAGGACTAAAATTTGGGTACTTTTAAGGATTATGAATAGTAAAAATGTAGGACTTATTTCGACATTATTGTTATAATAAAATTCAAGAAATTTTCGTAATTGCAAAAGTCGGAATAGGGTATTGTGAAAATTTAACACATTTTGCAAGATAAAAAATTATTGACATTTTCTGATAAATGTGTTATAATTATTTAGTAAATTAACCCTCACGGGTTTAATTTAATATACATTTTAATTATGAAAGGACGTAGTTAATTATGGCTAAGAAACATAAGAAACTTCAAACTATTACTGCTTGTATTCTTTCGGCAATGCTTGTATCGAGTATGTCTGCAATGACTGCATTTGCGGCAGAAGACGATGCTGAAGGTATTACTGACTGGGACGATGGTGCAGTCGATGCTGGTACAGATGATACCGCATGGGGTGACGATGATAATACTTATGACAATGGTACTACTGAAGACTTTGTAGACACAGATACAGATTCGGAAGGAACGGATGAAGATTTCGGTGGTGACGGTTGGGAAGACCCAGTATATGACGGTGGAACAGATGGAGGTTTTGGCGACGAAGATTGGGAAGACCCAACATATGACGATGGAACAGATGATTCTCAGGAAGATGTAGACTGGGGTACAGGCACTGGCGAAGTCGAAGGTGGTCTTGAAGAAGGTGACCTTGGAGAAGGCGATTTCGACACAGACGGGGGTGACGAAGACGCTCCTATTGACTGGGACTTAGGCGACGATGATGACGAAGACGCCCCTATTGACTGGGACTTAGGTGACGATGATGACGGTACTGAAGAAACACCTGATTGGGACTTAGGTGACGATGATGACGGTACTGAAGAAACACCTGATTGGGACTTAGGCGAAGGTGAAGACGGTGGAGAAGATACACCTATTGACTGGGACTTAGACGAAGATGATATTGACAAAACACTTGACTGCGACGGTGATGACGGTAATGAAGAAACACCTGTAGATGATACACCCACTGACGACAATCCAGTAGACGACCCTGTAGATGATACACCTACTGACGACAATCCAGTAGACGACCCTGTAGATGATACACCTACTGACGACAATCCAGTAGACGACCCTGTAGATGATACACCTACTGACGACAATCCAGTAGACAACCCAGTAGACGACCCTGTAGATGATACACCTACAGACGGGGGTGAGGGTGAAAGTGGTGAAGAAACACCTGTAGACGATCCTACTGATGATAACCCTGTAGACGATACACCTACTGATGGTGGTGAGGGTGAAGATGGCGAAGAAACACCTGTAGACGATCCTACTGATGATAACCCTGTAGACGATACACCTACTGACGACACACCTACTGATGATAACCCTGTAGATGATACACCTACTGATGATAACCCGGTAGATGACACACCTACTGATGATAACCCTGTAGATGATAACCCTGTAGATGACACACCTACTGATGATAACCCGGTAGATGACAACCCGGTAGATGACACACCTACTGATGATAACCCGGTAGATGACAACCCGGTAGATGACACACCTGTAGACGATAATCCCACTGACGGTGGCGAAGACGAGAAGCCTGTTGACGGTGGTGACGATGAGACACCTGTAGAGGGTGATGATACACCTACTGATGATACACCTATCGACGGGGGTGAAGACACACCTGCTGATGATACACCTGTTGACGGTGGTGACGATGAGACACCTGTAGAGGGTGATGATACACCTACTGATGATACACCTACTGATGATACACCTACTGATGATACACCTACTGATGATACACCCGTTGACGGTGGTGATAGCGAGACACCTGTAGAGGGTGATGACACTCCCACGGACGACAATCCGACAGACGGTGAAGACACACCTGCTGATGATACACCCGTAGATGGTGATGAAACACCTACTGACGGTGGTGACGATGAAACACCTGTAGAGAGTGATGACACACCTACTGACAGTGGTGAAGACACACCTTCCGATGAAACACCTGACGATGGTGATGCTAAAACACCTGTTGACGGTTCTGAAGACGGCGAAGGTGAGGATAAAACTCCTTCCGATGAAACACCTGCCGATGAAACACCTATAGATGGTGCTGGTTCTGAAGATGGTTCTGAAGATGGTTCTGAGGACGGTTCTGAAGACGGTTCTGAATACGGTTCTGAAGACGGTTCTGAAGACGGTGATTCCGATAGCGAATACGTTGACGCAGTAGCTCCTATTTCTGATAACACGAATACACCTTCCAGTGGTTCTTATACTGGTGACAGTGATTACACACCTTCCTACTCTTACACAGATGGTGGTTCTGTAGACACTGTTAAGACTGGTGATACAATGCCGATTATGGCAATGGTTGGGGTAGCAATTGCTTCAGCACTTGCTGGTATTGCAGCTTTCTTTAAGAGAAAGAGAGAAGACTAATTAGTTAGTTTTTATTACCTTTGAATAGATTGGGGGCAACTCACTTATTGTGGGTTGTCCTTTTTCTTTACTGTATTACGTCAATGGTTTAATTTAATAATAAAAAAATTATAAATTGTAGTAAAAAATAATAACTAAGGTTTATAATAAATATATTGTAATAAAGGTGGTTTTTAGCAATGGTATCTAATACAGGTAATTGTCCATATTGCACAAGGGATATTGATGGTTCTGTACAATTAGAAACAATATCTCTTGATGGTATTGAGGGTTTAAAAGTTGTGGTTGATGCTCAAGATGGGGTACTATCAATAGGCATTATTACTGAACAAAATACAAAGGCACGTGAATTATTTCATAAGCACTCTGTTGCTTTTAAGACTGATGCTAAATTTTGTCCATACTGTGGTAAACAGTTAATAAGAACTGACGCATCAGATAAATCGTATGATTATATAATTGATGACATTGAAGATGAATTTTCAGACGACGGTAGTGACAGTCAGACATGTGAAGAAGAGGATATAGACGGAATAGGGGGTGACTTTGATGTTATTGAAGATATTGAAGATATTAATGGTTTTGATACTACTGGTAGTAATACTGATTCCGATGATATTGATAACTTCGATTATATTGACTACACCGATGATACTAGTTATGCCGATGACATCGACACCTTTGTTGACGATGACACTGGTATAGATGATGGTATATATTCTGAATTTATACCCGAATCAGATGAAGACGACTCAGGTGATATAGACGACTTCGACGATTCTAATACTAAACATACAGCAGTAGCAAACATGCCGGTTCATTTTGATGTTGACAGTGCTGTTGACGAGGCTTTGTTTATGATGGGTATAAACCCATATGAAGATTATGGTGTAGATGTGGTGATAGATGATGACATATAAAGATATTTTTAACACTATGTCATTTGTATCATTTGACATATCAGTAAGAAGCACAGGTTGGTGTAAATATCAGAATGGGGTATTAACCTATGGTTCATTTAGTTTAACATCGAAGGATGAGTTACACCGTAGAATGGAGTTTAGGAATAAAGCAATAGAACTTATAGACAATAAGTCATACGATTTTATAGCTATTGAGGACGTTATAGCTGGTTGTAACTTTGAAACAACAAAGGCACTTGTTCAGTTAAATTCAATAGTTGATGACTTGATTTATCTTCATGTTGTTCCTGAAAACAAAGTATGTCGTATAGGTAACATGATATGGAAAAAGTACCTAAAAGATGTTACAAATTATAGGGGTGTCAAGGCAGCGTATGGTAAAGATGAGATAAAGGAGTCTATACAAAAATTAGGATTTGTCGAGGACACTGTTCAGGACGTATATGATAGCGTAGGAATAGCAATAGGGGTAGTATCACAACTAACGAATCCTACTGACATTCATAAAGCAAAAGCAAAAATACGAACTGATTTAACAAAAAGTTATAACTTTTATAGTTACTCTGATGATAAACTTATATATTTTACTAATTCAACAGGTCTTGACGAACTTGATATATCTTTCGATGGTACTTGTAGAGATATGCTTGCACAGTTCAAAAAGACAACTATGGATTTAGGTGACGATTACATTTTTGTATTGGATGCTCCAAGGGAGAAATATGGGGTACTTGCGTTAACAGGTAAATTACCCATGCAAAATAATGATGATAGAATAATAGCTGTTAAAAAGACAGTTAAGATAAAACAAACAAAAGAGGGTTGATTTTATGGAAAAAGTAAATGCTATGATTCACAGTTTAGGTAGGCAGGATACAGTTTCAATTGTAGTTCATATCAACAATAACAACGTACTTGCAAAGTATAAAGGTAACTACTATACAGCAATTTTTAATCCTTTTGTATGTTTATACTACGTAGATGACAAATACGGTAAGCTATCAAAAGAGGACGCTGAAATAAGATACGGTGTAAAGCTATAAGGGGGTACTTATATGTTAAATATTAAGGACTTAGATTTATGCTGTGAGAACAATTTGGATTATCTTAAATTAGGTATTTCACCTATTGTGTTAAATGCTTACTACAATTCAAAAATAGCAAATTGTAGATATATTGATTTTGGTATATCTGGTGCTCCTGTATTTGAGAAGGATATACCTGAAATAGTAGCTACTTTACGGAAGTATAAGATTAATTCTATAACCTTATCTTCGTCTTATTCAAGTTACTTGAATCTGGTAAATATATTTGCTCAATTCGGGTATACACCAAAGGCTTTGGATTATTTACCTAATGGTGTTCCGACTTTACTTCTACAATATGGCTCAAAAGGTAATATCTGAATATTATTATATTAGGAGGTGTTACTAATGGTAGCTTTGCCGGTAAGTGAGTTGTTGAAAGAACTATTTTCTAAATTATCTACAAGTCAAATAAAGTCATTACTTGTTAATTCTGATATATCAGCTAGGATAACCCAGGAAAGAGTAAATCGGGGTATGTCACAGGGTGAATTTGCAGAGTTACTTGGGGTAAGTGTACCTAAGTTAAACGAATACGAACATGGGTATGATTTCAAGATTTCAGAGTTATCGTCTATACTTGATAAACTAGATATGGACTATAGCATAAATATAACACATGATAGGAGTTAATTATGATTACACAAGAAGAGATATTAATGACCGAAAGAAAAAGATTAGGATTTTTTGGACTTCCATGGACATTTACAAAATATTCTATTACACCAAAGAAATTGATTATTGAATCAGGTTTCTTTACAAGTTCTGAAAATGAAATACTAATGTATAGAATCACTGACGTATCATATACAAGAACACTTTTTCAGAAAATGTTTGGACTTGGTACATTGACTATATATTCACATGATAAGACAAATCCCTCATTAATAATAAAGAACATAAAAAATTCAAGAGACTTTAAGGAGAAGTTATCTGAAATTGTAGAGAAGGATAGACAGCGTATGCGTATGCGCCAGACAGAGTTGCTTGAATCTGACAGTATTGATTATGATGACAACTTTTAAGATTGGAGTGATTTGAGTGTATAATAAATACCTTGAAGATTTAGGATTAACACGAGATGATTACGATTATACAACTTGGACTGAGGGTAAGAAATTAAAGAAGATTCGTAAGAAGACAGGTCTTGATTTTCGTGCTTGTTATAATTTTGATAATACAATAGCTTTTTATCTTTACTCCATGTTGAAGTTATACTCAAAGTATACAATAACAGCACTTGATTATGAAAAATGTCAATACGGTGATTTTTACGGTACATTGGGTGAAGCTATCAGACAGGTACGTAAAGGTCTGAAACTGTATATTAAATACGGTTTTTCTATGATTTCACTGACTGACAAGCAAAAAGGTAAGGTAGCTAAATACCTAGGTGTTTCTATTGATGACTTAAAAGAAGATGCCTTGATATCTGTATATAAAAAGGCTATGCACTTGTATGCCGATATTGCACCGTATATTTGGGATTGAGGTGAATGAAATGGTAGTAACAAAAAGAATGGTAGAGGATATGTTCTTACAGAATGTACCCGATGCTAAAATTGAGGTACTTACAGAAGAACCTCAGAGGGAATGGAAACATTGTTGTTGTAATGGTGGTGTAAGTGTAATGTCACCGCAGGTTATAAATCAAATGGGGGTACTTGTGAAGTATGCACTTTGTCCATATTGTCATAAGATTATTTATATAGCGGATTATTCAGGTGCTATTCCATTTAAGATGTCACCAGATGGGTTTATACTTCCGTCTGACCAACAGCAGATGTTCTTTTAGTTTAGCACATCGAATAATTAATAAGTAGAAAACTGTAAAAATTTAGCACATTTTTGAAATATTTGGAAATAAACTCTTGACATTTTATGACATTCATGGTATAATATTAGTATATTCAAAAAGTGTCGGAGGTTATAATATGGCAGATGTGTTTAAAACCGAAGTATCGGGGCTATCTGAATCAGATGTAACACCGTACTTCTCTATTAATTGTGTTGAAGAAAATATACTTGACCTTAATAAAATTATGAAAATACCTAATTCAACCTATTCGGTAGAGAAGGATTTGTGCATAACAAACGGTGAATTTGAGTGGATATGTAAAAATTGGGGTTGTTCTTCAAATGTATTCAATTTGAGTTGTGAAAACAATAAGGTCATATTTTCAACATTAAGTGGTTCACCTATACCCGTATTAAGAAAATTATCATCAATGTTAAACAAATCCCTTATTGTAAAATTTGCGTCTGAGTCACCCGGTGAAGCATCAGGAATGTATAAAATAGAAAACGGGGTAGTTACAAGTGAATACATACCTGAAAATTTTTCCAATGAATCAATGGATATTTATATGTATTTGTTTGAGGATTATGAATACTTTTATCAGGACGAGGACGGAAATTGGCACGAGAAAACTGAGGAAGATTATGAACAGGGTTTGGGTTCAGAAGCTATTGATTACAATTATTATAGTAATTACGATGATGATTATGACTCAGATTATGACGATGAGGACTTGGACTCTTTAGGTTTTACTGAAGATACAGATATGTATGAATAAAAATATTAAGTAGCACTTAAAGTGCTACTTTTATTTTATATATTAAAAATAAAATAAAGGAGACCAAATTTTATGGTAGTAATATGTAGAGATGATTTTATAAGAATATTAAAACAGGGTTCTGCTTATGTTCTTGGGACTTCTACTTGTAATAGTGGACTTCTGACAAATCAGGGTTCAACTAATAGAAGATATATAAGAACACAAAAGTACAGACAAACACTTGTTGATAGTATTAGGTCAGCTATCAAAAATAGGGTGTTTAATATGAATCTTGAAACGGATATTAAACTGTACACACCAACATTTGTCGACACTAATCCATATGCGGTAATGAGAAACCCTCTCAGTGATGTCCGTAACGAAGAGTTGGTTATAAAGACCGATTGTATTGAGATTCAGACTCGTGATAAAGATGACTCAATTTCAGTAGTTACAAGAGCACTTCGTGGTACATCATACAAATCTGATAAGTGTTATCGTACCTCGTATTATTTTGGGGGTAATGTGAAGGTTGGTCAGTCTAATTATGTATATATTGCGGAAACAATTGAACTACCAAGCACTTCGGCATACTCCAGTGTGATAACTTATTCTCCCGCATTTTTTGTAATATATGCAGTAAAGACCGATAAAGAGGTGCCAATACCTTGTCATTCAACGCCTATCGGTGCTAAGGCAGATGAAATACTTCGTGACGAGGAGGAAAAATCGAGTGCAAAGAATAAGTCAAATGCACGAAAAAGGAAGGCGATTAAAAATGAGTTTTAAGTTAATATTAGACATGCATGAAAGTCTTGAAGAAACAGGTATCACCGATGAATACATTGAAGCTCTTGAGGAATTTATTATTGAATGTAACGAGGCTGAGGCTCGTGGTGAAGAACTTGTAGACGATTCTGTTTATGACACTGTTAAAACTTGGTTACAGGATGCAAGTCCGGATAGTGACGTGCTTAAGCATGTATGGTCAACAGATGTCAGTGACTTGACTGATTTGGATATATACCAGCAGAAATTCCCTATGGTATCTATTCAGACAATTAAGGATATCAATGATAAAGAAGTTAACGACTTTATATCAAAGATGACTGGTTCTATGCGATTTTTAGCATCTATGAAATTGAATGGTCACGGTATTAGAGTAGTATTTAATAATGGGGTACTTGTAAAAGCACATACAAGGGGTCGTTCTTCAAATGGTAGGGATATAACACGTCAGGCAAAAAACTTCATTGGTGATAAACCAGAACTTGACGGTTTCGGGTTAGTCGAGGTAAGGGGTGAAGTACTTATACCATTTGAAAATTTATCCGCAGCTAAACAGTTCAACCCAGCAATAAAAAGTGCCTTTTCAGGGGTATCCTCACTTATAAAGGAAAGTTCAACAAAGGAAGAAAACGAGTTACTTCGATTTGTTGCTTATAACGTATTTTTCGATGGTTCTGAAGAATTTGTAGCACTTTCTGATAAATTCAATTTTCTTGATGAGCATGGGTTTGAAACTCCTTACGGTCAGACATTTATGGTGGGACCGTCTAAAGCAAAAATGGCATTTGAAAAGATTGTTGAGATGTTTGCTACTGTTCAGGAGACATATTCTTATTATACTGACGGTGTTGTAGTTTCAGTAGACCTATTTGATGAATTTGAATCATTCGGTAGTGAGGAGCATCATCACAATGGTAATCTTGCATTGAAGATAGGTTTTTGGAAACAGGACATGTATTCTGCGGTAATTGAGGATATAAAGTGGAAACGGGGTAAAAATAAACTTTCACCTGTAGCTGTTGTAGAACCTACTTTGACTGTTACGGGTAACACAGTGAGACATGTTCCGTTATATAATCCTTATAACATTCTTATACTTGATGCATACCCTGGTGAGGTAATTCACTTTAGGTATGGTGGTGAAGCTGGTGTTAAGCCTTGTTTTGCAGACGGTAGGAATGTTACGGAAATTTAATAAAAAAATAATAACCAATTATTAGTATATAGTAAAAAGGAGGGTTAAAAATGAAAAAATATCTATTAATGACACTGGTTGTATTAGCTATGGTGGGTACTTCTGCCTGTAATAATGGTAACGATAAACAAAAGCAGCAAACATTAGCTGATGATAGTTCCGCAAGTCAGGCATCTATTTCACATGTTGAATCTGTAGTAGCTTCAAAGGTTGATGAAAGTAAACCTGACTTATTTGAACGTGAGGAACAAAGTTTAGAGCCTGTTACATCGGATAATATTATAGACAGCACGACACTTCCGGGCTCAACAAGTTCAGAAACTGAGGAATCATTGAATGGTGGCGAGACATCTGAGCAAGTGTCTGAACAGGTATCAAGGCAGACATCAGGTGATGTTTCAGGTCAGGAATCGACAACATCAGGTGAAACTGAACAGGAATCAAGTTCACATGACATAGGTGGCTTGTCATAATACATAGTTAGTAGGTGTCACACAAGGGGTGTGATATAAATGCGTACAAGAAATGGTTACTTTATAGAGTTAAATGGTAAAAACCTTTTTATAATTCAAGAGTCTTACTATCTCAAGGATAAACTGATAAAGATTTTATTGTTAAGATTTGGCTGTAATTATGACCCTGAGTCAATAAAGAAAACACGGTCAAATGCAAAAAGAGCCAAGTTAGGGGTAGACAACCTTGGAAATTACATAGTTAAACTAAAGGGTGGAACATTTACTCATATAGAGAATATTGTGATATTAAACTCAAATTCTTTTAACTTAGATTAAGAGGTGATTACTTGACTTTATGGAAATTCAAGGTGTTTGAACAATATTTCTTAGATGTTATGCAAAGACATGAAACAGAGTTCAACTTGAATATTAGTAATATACTTGTAAGTTTTGACGGTATAATCAAACTAAATGGGGTTTTAACTAATATTCAAAATACACCTTATGAATTAAGAAAAATATATAAAAATATTTTATCTTCTGTATGTAATAATTATAATACAGACATACGGTATAATAACATACACGGTGACATTATCAATCCAGTCATAAATGTATGTTTAACCAAAAATAGGGGTATTTATGACTTCGTATTTGAAATAAAAGTTTAAAAGGTATAGGTGGTAACAAAATGAAATTAAAAAGACTTTTAGCGGTTCTCCTTGCATCGGTTGTATTTGTCGTACCGATGTCAGCTTGTAATAATTCTTGTTGCAAAGATGGTGAATGTCAGTGTAGTTGTTGTAATCAGAACAAGGAAAGTTCTGTTGAATCTTCGGATGAATCTGAATCACTTCCTGATGAAAATACCAACTCTGAATCGTATTCAGAACCATCAGACGAAGTAAAGGCAACAAAGGTTTATAAATACTTTGATAAAGTAAACACGGATAAGGATACAAAAGTTACAGTCACATCTGATAATACCACATATAAGTATTTTGTAAGTGACGGCGAGATGGTTCAGTATGTTAACGTAACGGGTGATAACCCTCAGGAGGGGGTACAATATAGTAAGGGTGATAAAGCTTATATTGTTGATATTACAAATAAGCAATACCGGACTTACGATTTGACGAATGACGAGAAGGCAATGAAATCTACGTACCTCTCAAATATCGTAAAAACAATGTTTACAAGTATAGAATTTGTGGATGAAAAAGACGGATACGAGGTATTTAAGTTTATAACAACAGATTCAGAGGAGAAGAACGGGGTAGACTCAACTGAGAAATCAGTTGTTGATGATATTGAACCATCAAAGAAGTCAACATCGAGTGGTGCTACCGCGAGTTCCGCAAGTACTGACAGTTCTGAGGTTTCTGATGATGCTTCTGAAATAGTAACTCCAGAATATCTTTACATGAAAGTTGAAAAAGACGGAGTACTTGTAGAATCACGTGATTCTAAAGGCGAGATTTTGGACTCATCAAAATACTCAGTTTCAAAGGTAACAGAAAGTGATAAAAAAGTTTGTTCAATAGAGGGGTGTAAGGAAATAAAGGGTGAAGATGTTTCAAATCTTCCTAACGTTCCTGATGTTTCTGAGGATACTTCAAAAGTTGAATCAGCTGTTGAGTCTAATAGCTCAAATTAATAAAGTGTAGCAAGTATGTGTTAGTATACTAATATTGTATATAATACTTGGTGCATTAATAGCAATATTAGCATACATATACTCATTATATTACTTTGTATCGATGTTGTTATTGATGCTGTCAGTTTTTGAGAAAGATAACCAACAAAGAGAGAAGGAACACAATGAAGAGTATACGTGCAATTTTGAAGCAGAATGACAAACATGAAATAAAACTGAATTTTAGTGTGGATAATAGGTACAAATCAGCTATTGTAACGTCTATAATAAAAGCTATATCAATTATAATTTTAGGTATTATTGCACAGGTAAACGTTGGAGGCTCAGCTGGTTTATTTACGTTGTTTTCAACGATAGGAATAGGGGTAGTAATGATAGCACTAGGGATTCGGGTGTCTACAACAAAAGAGTTGTTAGATGTGCTTAGGTTAATCTTGATATATTTTATAACGGGGGTATTATACATTATATGTTTTGTATTAATTATTACGTTAGATATGTTTAAGGTTACGAGTGATTTTAAGTGGTTATCTTTAGTATCAGTAATAAATGTGGTAGTTAATTTCTGTTGTTATTATGTTTCATTGTTTGCATTGGATATGCATTTACAGTATTCAAATAATTCAGATAAATTTTAAACCACAAGGTAGCACGACAGTGTTACCTTGTTCAATTTGTACTTTAATGTTGACCTTTTTGGTTTAAGGTCAAGGGGGACTTGAAGAATGAAAAAGAATATATTAATTTTACTTGTAGCATGTTTGGTTTTGTTATGTTCAGGTTGTACTAATTGGGTTCATGCAGAGAGTGAGGATGACGTTTCTACAGCTTCAGAGGCAAGTATGTTAGAAAAAGCAACTGCATCCACTGATAATAAGGCTCAACTTAAAGAGGAAAACAGTAAACAAGAAGTTATCACGTTGACTACGGAATTTAAGTCAAAAATTAAAAAATTATATGAAAAAGACTCAGATATGACTATAACATGTAAGATAAAGAATCATTACGGTGAGTGTTCTTTTTCTTGGGATTACATTGTAAGAAAACATTCTGATTATGCATATCGTGTATATATTGAGAATATTAAATGTACAAGTTGTAATTTTAAATCTATAACTTCTGAGGATGTTACTAACTACATGAATAGAGTATTAAGTTGTACCACCTTAGAGGGAATAAGAGGGGTAGATGAATGTGCTTATGATTTGTATATTTTTAATGCACGTGTGCGGGAAAAAATAGACGCATCAGATTTTCAGAGACTTGTATTTGATAAATTAAATGACAACGATGAAATAATATATGATTCGTATGATGGTGAATGTTTACGTGCATCACATGAGGCATTAGGTTGTATAGCTTCAAAAATAACAGACATATATGGTGGGGACATTACTTCGGTATTATCAGCTGATATAAATTTCGATGCTAAACAATCAGATAAAACTCAGCATTTCATAAGGGGTAATTACACATATGATGTTTCCTTGAGTAAAGACGAACTCAAATTAAATTCAGTAGTAAATGACGTAAAAACCGAAATGACAATCAAGATTAAATAAGGTAAGCACACTTATGTGTTTATAATAAATTATGAAAAATGAGGTATGAACATGGAAATCGAGTTTATTCCAATCATTATTGGAGTGGTTGTAGTCATAGCATTAATTATATTTATGTGTATGATTTATCGTGTTGCAGACATCGACAAGGCACTAATTGTAACAGGCGGTAAGAAACCAATAGTCAAGGTATCAGGGGGTAGTTTTGTAATTCCGATATTCCGAAAAGCTCAGTACTTTGACCTTTGTATGCTTACTGTTACTGCTGACAGGGATGAGGTAAAGACAGTAACAGCGGTACCAATTATCATTGACTGGACAGCACAGATTAGACCTGATACATCTGATGTAGAAGGTAAACTTATGAAAGCTATTGTATCATTTAAAGAGAGGGGTAAAGACGGCATTGTAAATGACGTAAGACTTACACTGACTGGTGCAGTACGTGATATAGTTGCTTCAATGACACCTGAAGAGGTACTGAAGGATAAACAGACATTTACTGAAAAAGTAATACATATCGTGTCTGATGAAATGGCAAAAATGGGTATGGAACTTGTTTCATTAAACATTCAGGACATAACTGATAAAAATGGTTACTATGATAACATGGCAGCACCTGATATGCAAGCCAAAAGGCAAGAGGCTGAAGTCACAAAGGCGAAAGTTGACCAAGCTATCAGAGAGCAGAAGGCAGAGTCTGAGAAGAAGGCACAACAGGCAGAACTTACATCACAGTTGGAAGTAGCTGAAAAGAAAAAGGATAACGACCTAAAACTTGCAGACTTCAAAACACAGACAGACGTAGCTAACGCTAACGCTGAGATTGCTGGTGAACTTCAAAAGACAAAAAGACAGCAAGAGATAGCCGTAGAACAAGGTCGTATTAAAGTTGTAGAACAGGAACAGGCTAACCTTGCCGCTCAGAAAGAAAAAGAGGTAATTGCCACAAAAGCGGAAGCAAACAAGCAGAAAAAGATGATTGACGCTGAGGGTGACGCAAACGTAAAGAGAATAGCAGCCGAGATGGGGGTAGAAGTTGCAAAACAGGATGCCGAGGCTGTAAGAACCACTGCTAAGGCTCAGGCTGATAGAGTAACTGCTGAAGGTAACGCTGAAGCAGAGGTTGTAAGACAAAAAGGTATTGCAGCTGCGGACGTTCAGAAAGCACAGGGTACTGCTGAGGCTGACGTTGATAGAGCAAAGCGTATGGCAGAGGCAGATGGTACAAAAGCACAGCTTATAGCACAAGCTGAAGGTGAACAGGCACTTGCTGATGCTCGTGCTTCACACGATAAAGTCAATTTTGAACTTGCGAAGGTTGAAATTGAGAATCGTACAAAAGTTGAGATTGCAACTAATGTAGCTACAATAATGGCAGAGGTTGGAAAGAACGCTCAGTTCGTAAATATTGGCGGTTCAGTAGGTAATGGTTCAACAGGAAATGTACTTCTCGACACCCTGAGAGGTATACCGGAACTTATGAAGGTTCTTGACGTTGAAAATCAGGCACTTAACGGAAAGCCGTTCAATGAAGAGGTTGAAGGACTTGTAAAGAGTGTAGCAGGACCTGTAAAGGGTATTTTGTCAAGTAACACACCTGAGGCTACTGATAAGAAATAATTACATAATATAACATTAATACACGTATCATATAATAAATACATAATAATTTGTTATGGCATTTATTGCTGATACGTGTATATTTTTATGCTTAGTGAACATTTATTTATTATGAAATAGTAATGGTTTTGCATATCTTGATGACGTTATAAAAGACGTCTATAAATACATTCATTGATTTATTCTGTCGAAATTTGTAGAAGATTAGAGTAATTTGTTGTACATTAGAAAGTTGATAAGAAATCATTAGTTAGTTTTTATATTCAGTTAGAGGATGGGTGTAATACTATGATTATTGGTTATAGAACACAAAATTCAAGTTTTAACTCAATAGTAGTACCCTTTAAAGATGTACTTGAGTTTGAAACAAAGGAGTTAGGAAATGTAGATATTTACCTAACAATGCGTGAACGTTATGGTTTGAAAATAGACCTACGTTGGAAAAAAGACAAATGTAACGCTATAATACTTGAATATTTTAAAAAGAAATACAAAGGGGTAGTTCCACTTTGTGTTTGGCTTTGTGACTCACCTTATTCTGTTAAACAACTTTACTCACACGGTAATGAACCAATAATAAAGGTAATATTACCTGATAGTACCATTATTGCATCAGATTTGGGATATGACGGTAGGTTATATGTGATACATTCAGGTCAAACTTACTCTTGGGAATATGTATAAGATTTATAATTATTACCTGTTGGTTAAGTATTACCGACAGGTAAAAATTAATAACATATTTCCATTATTAATAAATAAGTGATAGTGTCTGAGTGGATTGAAGGGGAGTTTAAGGACACAAACTAATAGAAAAGGGGTAATACATATGAGAAGTGTTAAAAAACGCATTTTGAGTGTTGCTTTATCATTGACTATGGTCTTAGGTGTTTCAATTTTACCTGCTTCAATTTCTGTTGATGCCGCTAACTTGAATAGTTTAAGTAATGGTTATAAGAAGAATGGTAACATTGAATCTAAATATTATAGACAGTTAAAGAACACGGTAAATGATATCAACGCAAATAATAAGACAAATTCGACAATTTATATGAACGCTACAGCACGTATCGCAGAATCCCAAGTGGGGTATTCTTGTTATGCAACATTCGGTGATTCAAGTGCTGTTCGTTGGAATGGTATATCTGCACGTATGAATGGCTATTACACGGGGAATACTGAATATACACGTTGGTTCTTCACTGATGTAATTAAAGATGCTAAAAACAGGTCTAATAGATATGCAGACCTCGATTGGTGTGCAATATTTGCATCGTGGTGTATGTATCATTCGGGGTATCATGCTAATACCTCTGATAAATATATAGTATACTCATCGTGTGCCGATCCACGTAAGGATTTAGCAAAGGGTGAACGTTGGACTGCATTTAATGGTGCAGAGAGCAAATGTTGGTATACAAAGACTGGTACCATTGCACTTAATGAGCAATCTTGGGTTTATCATGCATGGTCGGGGTTCAACGGTTATAAAGATTTCAAGACTTGGAATAAAAATGTTACATCCAATCATAGAAATCGTAGTGCACTGTATAAATACACAAGCAACGGAAAGACAGTAAATGCAAATGGTATACCTTATAAGCGTGGTGGTTTGGTATTTTTCGACTGGGAACAGGACGGTAAATTTAACCATGTTGCTATTGTGAAGAAGGTTAGTGGTAATACATTAACAATCATAGAAGGTAACGCAAGAGCAGGTGGAATAGGGGGTACACATTCGGGAAATTCTAGTGTACGCATAACCACTGTAAACTTGAAAACTCAAGGCAAATTTATTGCCGCATATATGGAATATTAATATAACCTAACATAATATGTCTATACTTCGGTATAGGCATATTTTTTATTTTATTTTTAATGTAAATTTGAGACATTTATTAATACTTTTATCTATAATAAATAAGTTTAAAAAGCGGAAAAATCATAGGAAAGGGGCAAAACTATGATACTTACTACTATCTTACAAAATAATAAGGAATGATAGTTATGAAATTAAGAATAAAGCCTATTTCGGTTGATTTAAAATGTAAGAAGACCATTGAACAGGCAGCAAGACAACTGGGTATTTTACCATATTTTACAAAATATAATGGTAGATATATAGCAATTCTTACTAACAGGAAAATAAATATAGATGACACAATTGTAGTCAAGGAGGAACATGCCTCAAGTGGAGATGTAGTTTTATTAAATGGGGTATCGACTGTATGGGGAAATTTTTTGTTTAAGAAATTGCAGTTTAATGAATTAATGACGAAAAACTTTATTACATATGCAGAGGTTTAATAGGGGGAGCAAAAATGAAAATTTCGAGGGTATTAGCGGTTAGCATGTGTTGTGTTATATGTTCAGCACTTGTAGGTTGTGATAATAAAAGTAATAATGAGGTTTCAGAATCCGCTGAATTAAGTATAGTAGTAAGTACTGAGACCTCAAATGATAGTAGTGATACTTCAAAAAATCCTATGCAACATGAATCATCAAATGATGCAGAAAGTTCATTAACAAAACCTACTGTATCTAACGATTCTAATTATATCTCTATTAATGACTTAGATAAAACAAAGTCTTACGGATATTATAAAAATTTCAAATCAATGGGTTCAGCGACATTGTCTGGTGAAATTGTAGAAATACTAAACGATTCAGAAAATGTATCGACTTTTAAGATGTGTAAGGACGGTAAGAAAATATACATCGAAATGTTTTCGGGGGATTTTGGTTTAGCCGAATACTTTGATGGAAAGCAATATTACACATTAAATAAAACTGACAAAACCTACAGTGTAATTGATGGTTTATCCTATAATTTTGACGGTGAAATAAACGGTTTATTTACTGGTATGGCAAGTGTAGTAGAAAAAGATGGTATAGAAATATTTACATTATCGGATGTGCAATACGCAGCGAATGGTGATGTTGAATTATTAGCTGAAACAACAGATGATGGTGTAACATTAAGTATTCGCAAAGCAGGGGGTACTGAAATTAAGCGAAAAATTCGTTTTAGAATAAGTACACTTTCAGAAGATGATAAACAAAATTTCGGTATCAATGGTTATAAGAAGGTTGAGTAGTGAGGTTACATATGAAAAGATTATCTAAGAGAAATTCAAGAAACAATAAGATGTTTGTTTCAATACTGTTATGTATTTCGATAGTTCTTATAGCTTTAATGGTAACAATAATAGTTATATCAATGCCTATGTTATCATTTCAAGAAACCTGTTTTGCATTTGGTATTTTATTTATAGCAATGTTAGCATGGTGGTTATTTTATAGGAGAATCCGGAAGAAATTAAAATAAGAGGTGACAGTATGATAGAAATAACGGTAGATAATGCAAGACAGGGTTGCTACGATGGTAATTACCTACGTGGTATGTTTCCTGTGATAGCATTCACAAAATACAGGGGTAACTTTATAGCAATACCAGGTGTAACTTTGAATAAGAATGAAAAAATCATTATTCATGATGTCCCTGATACGAGCAAATGGGGGTTTTGGACAAGAAGTAAACTACCAATAGAAATAACATACTCTTCTGTTTCAGAAAAACAATTAGGTTCAAAGGATTTTGTATTATTTACAGTAGTATAATGTGAGGTGTTTGGATGAATACATATTTTATTTCAGATTTACATTTTGGTCACGCTAACGTCATTAAGTATGACAATAGACCTTTCGTAAATATAGAACAAAACGATTCGGTGTTAATAGACAATTGGAATAGTCGTGTTACAGATAAAGATGAAGTGTACATTCTTGGTGACTTTAGTTGGTATAATGCAGCAAAGACACTTGAAATTTTCAGTAAACTCAAGGGAAAAAAGTATCTAATTCGAGGTAATCATGACAGCAAGTTATTGAAAAACTCAAAAATTAGAGGTCTGTTTGAAGAAATTGTAGACTATAAGGAAATCAAACTAACAAAGGATTTTGGTTTGGTGTTATCACATTATCCCATCCCTTGTTTCAATCATCACATTCAGGGCTGGGTTCATTTGTATGGGCATGTTCATAACACACTTGAATGGAATGTAATGTTACTAACAAAGGAAACATTAGAGAGAACATTCAACGCACCGTGTCGTATGTATAACATCGGTTGTATGATGGATTATATGGGATATACTCCAAGGACATTGGAAGAAATATTGAGTACTTGTGAAAATTAATTAGGGGGAATTTAAGTGGCACTTACAGATGAATATGAAGTGGATGAAAGAGAGGATGAAACCTTAGACGATGAATATGACGATGCTTTTGATGGTGCTGAAAAACTGCAACATGAGCTACTGTCAATAAAATCAGAGGTAACATTAAAAGAACAGGACATTGAAATAGATGATATTCTAACATCTGATTTCAAAAAGGTATCTCGTGGTAAAACAATAACAGGTCTTTCAAATCTAATAGCCGACTGGGGTATCGTAACACCAATCCATGTTTTAAAACTTGAGGATGATGATACATACTTACTACTTGATGGTTTACGTAGAATATATGCAGCACTTCGTAAAGGTGAATCTAAAGTCAGGGCGATAATTTGGGAGTTCAGTGATATTGATGAGGGTAAAGATATTGCTCCTATTGTTTCTTTAATGGTAAATAGGTCACAACCTTATGCTAATAAGGAACAGTGGAATATAATGCAATTATTACTTGAACGTTCAACATCACCTGGACTTATAGAGTTCCTACTTCAACTTCCTGCTGGTGACGCTATGCGATTACAAGATATAATGACAGCAGACGTTGATGGTTTTCAGGAGTTTCGTGATAAATTTCTTGCTGACGAGCTAAATATTGATGCAGCATATAAGAAACTGCAGAAATGTAGAAAAGACGAGGACAAACTTGAAAAGGAAGACCGTACTATCATAACTGATTCAGAAGACGGTGGTAAAGATACAGCACAGGGTGACGAGAGAAGACTACTTGAACAGGATGAAGTTCTCGACCTTCTGGATATGTCATCTGATGGTGATGTCGATGACATGGATGTTGAGGATTTGGACATGACATCAGAGGTCAACAAAGCCAAAGTTCAAGATAAAGACGATAGACATCCTGTAGACCCACTTATAAAACAAGAAACATTCCGTAGAGATAACTTCACTTGTCAGTGCTGTGGTCTTAACGGTGAAGCAAATATAGCTGTATTGATATTCCATCATATAGTGGGGGTAGCTTGTGGAGGACCCGACTCAGTTGACAACGGTTTAACATTGTGTCAAAATTGCCACATGCTTCTTCATTTATATGTATTCGGTAAAGTCCATATCCACTGGAACGAACTTGATGAGGCACAGACGAAAAAATTTAAGCGTATCTGTAAATACGGTAATGTGCAAATCAAAGCTTGGAAAAAAGTGGGGGTATCTAAAGAGGAAGCTTATAAAAAGGACGCAGACTCTCGTAGACACTTATACCCTGGTGAGGGACTTGACGTAATCAATCAGGCATATGATAGAGCAAAAAGGGACGGAACTTTTGATAATACATCAAAGGAACAAGAAAATACAGATGAGGGTTGATATTTATGAATAGTAAAGTTGTAAAGCAGTTCACAGTTTCGGTACTAGAGGTAATGGATACTGTTCACGTTTATGAGAAGTTCAAATTATCCTTTAATGGGAACCTTGATAGATTCATGAAAGACAGTAATGGTATTGATATACTCGAGGTTCGTAAATTTGGTTCAAGATTGTTATTCATTGTTGTGGAGAAGAAATCAGGTGTCACTCCGGATTCAGCATATAGATACTTATTTGAGCGTTTTGGTGCAATTTTTGATGTGAATAGTAATATTCCGGCATGTATTGTTAGAATAAGTGGTACTAAAACTCAAAGTTATAAACTCTTTATAGATGACGAGATATGTGAGAAATCAAGTATCTAGGGGGTGATAAAATGAACAAGAAACTCATAATTGGGGTAATTACATTAGCAATTGTAGGTTCAAGTGTGGTTTGTATGTCAGCATGTTCAAAGGAATCCAATGACACCCAAAGTTCAGTTACATCAAGTAAAATTGAAAAAGACGTGTCAAAGGATACTTCAAATGACACTTCCAATGACACTTCAAATGACACCTCAAATGACACCTCAAAGGTTGAAAAAAGTTCCTCAAAAAGTGGTGAAAACACCGTAGATGTTGATGAACCATCGTCAGTGGTATCAAAATCAAGTGAACCAATTGAGCACCTAATAGCTGCGGAAGCATCTGAGGAATCTTCAGAGTCATCTGAGAGAAAGATTAGTTCTGAGGTTAGAAATTCAAACTTTGGCAAATTTATGTTAAACATAGGCAAAAGAATAGCAAGCGGAGCTACACTTAATGTTTCACGTGATATAAATTCAATAAAACTTGTTACTGTTGATGACTCTATAGCTTTGGTTATTAAAGACACAAATGATGAAATAACATATTATAATGTTGTAAAGGACGGTAAATCTTTCGTTATTGACCCTAAGAATAAAACTTATGTTATATCAGATGATTCATCACGTGCTAAGGATTTAGTAAGCACGTCAAATGATGAAATTAATAGTGGCTTAGATTACTTAAAACTTGATAAAGTCGAGGATGGCTATGAGTACTTTTCATTTGATGCTGAAGCATCATCACAAGGGGTAAATGATATTTTAATAGTCAAAGCTACCGAAGATGAATGTACGATTTATGCAAATACTCTTGACTCAACACCATATATGACATTCAAACTGTCGAAAGTATCAGACAATGATAAAAAGTTATTTGATATATCAGGTTATAATGAAATAGACGCAGCGTCAGTAAACTAATATATAGTAAGTGATGGTTTTCCATCACTTATTTTTATATTTTTAAGACTTCCTATTGACATTTTAGGAATAATATGTTATAATATAGTAAATAATAATTTTATAAAAGGGGGTAAATATATGTCATATCAGAAAAAGTACTGGCTCGAACATAAATTACCTGATAGTAATATTTGGAAAGGCTGGATAAATTTATACAGTACGTGTATAACGGATTTACCAAAAGAAATATTTGGTACATATTGGTTTGAAAAGACATCAGTAGGTTGGCGGGGTTACTTTTGGTTAAACAATCAGACCGAACAAGACGCTGTAAACAATAACCAATTTGTAGTCACAGCAGGTATTTGGAGACCTGAAGTAACATTCAAAACACCGCCTATGTCTATGCAAGAAGCTGAAGCAAGATTACGGTACTTAGAGGAAATATCAAGCAATTACACAGTCATTCCGAGGATAATATGTAGAATTGAAGATAGTGTGATATTGTCAAAGTGTCATGTTATGGAATATTGACTGTAATAAATTAGGTCAAGGGGGTAATCAAAATGAAGGTAATTACAAATAAGGAATTATTACAATTTATTCGTAGAACAACAATATCTGAACAACTAAGTCCGGTTACAGATGATATCGTGAAATTTACTGCTGTACTTAATAATTTCATGGGACCTCTTAATTCAATCGGTGTTGCTAATAAGGTTAATAAATTACTTATGTCTGCAACTGACTCTGAGGATTTGAGGCATATTTTTCAGGTTGTCAAAGTTGCAGAAAGTAGACCTGTAAATTTGGACAGATTAAATATTCAGGAATTAAGACTTTACTGTAATGCTTTTGACTATAAATATAATGAATGTCTGACAAACTCATTTGACATGTGGTCTGAGGTATTTGGCACTGAGTTCAATAACTGCGTACGTAAGGAGATAGTGGCATACATAGAAAATTGTGATTAATGGGGGATTCTTATGTTACATTTATACATTGGTAGAAGAAAGGGCTACTTCTTATCTGGAGATGGAGTATTCGACTTTAACTTTGACTGTTCTTATTTATTAACTGACTTCTCCAAAAAAGTAATCAAGGCAATTGATAAAAGTGAAGTAGTGGATAAGAATGTAATAGTATCTCCAATATTAGGGGGGTATTGCACCTTCATTTTTGGCAGGTAGTACTAAGACTTTGTTAATGTTGATGTATACAGATTATAAATTTTATCTTGAGGCTATGGGTGATAATTGTTTACCCTTTTTAAAGTATATAAGCGACCAAAAAGATATTTTTATGTGTACGACAACTATACGTCCTCTGTTTATTGCTGGGTTTACTAAATTCTATGTAGAAAACACAAATGAAATTGTAACCGACGTCGATAGATATATAGAACTTGAGATTGAATATGGTGGTGACAGAGCATGTTAGGGAAGCATACAATAAAAGCAGTGTCCAAAAACGAAACATATTTAAATGTTAAAACATTTAGGTTAGGTGGTATCAGAAAAATGGAATGTAAATATTGTGGTAACACAGACGCACATAACTTTGTACTAAGACGAAAAGGTTCTCAGACAGGTTTATATTGTGTCAACTGTGGAAAATGGCTCAAATGGGTAGGTAAAGTGGAACTAAGGGCAATAAAATCATTAGGGGTAAAAGAGGAAGTCGACCAAGAACAGAATCAAGTACCCAACACTTTGACAAAGCAACACGACAAGTTCATCTGTACTTACTGTGGCTCAACCGAATATGAAAAACGTCAGGTCAGTATTCACACTGGAATTTACTGTAAGACTTGTGGGAAGTGGCACTCATGGGTCAAGAAAAGTCGATAAAAGACGAATTGACGGTGATTCATAATCACCGTCAATTTTTATGGTATTTTATGGTAAAATTTGTAGAAAGCTCTACGGCTCGATTTAAGGGGATTTTCATAGCCGAGGGGTAGTTTCTCAAATATCAATAAAAAATCGCTCACAGGGCTTCACAGGGCAAAATAGAGCTATTCTGAGGTTCAGTTGTCAGGTGGTCGGTTGATATTTGGTTGTAGTTGGTCATTATTGTTAAGTCGGTGGAATGACAGATTTTTCCAATGTTGTATTATTTTTCGAGGACATAGAATAATTAAATACTACTTGAATTAGTACCAAAAAATTCATATGTAGCAATAATAAATTGCAAAGGAGTTGTTAAAATTGTTAGTAAAAGAACTAAGGGATAATTCTGAATTACCTGAAAAATTTATAGATACTTTGCTCGAGACTTGTCCTGATTGTGGTTCGGACATGCAAATTAACGATTCACTTAGGGAATTAAGCTGTAGCAATCCTTATTGTAAAGGTAAGGTAGCACAGAGAATGGTTTCTTTACTTGCAGATATGGGGGTAAAGAACATGGGTGAATCTCGTTGTTTGAAGTTTATTGAAGAAACAGGGTTGAAATATCCGGCATCTATTCTTCAATGGGAACCTTCAGATGGTGACATAGGAGACTTATCCTCAGACTTCCTAAATGGTATCAAGGAACAGATAGACAGTCATCGTTCAATGATGTTGTGGGAGTATATAAAATATTCAAATATTCCATACTTGAGGGATACGGCAAGAGAATTGTTTAAGGGGTATAATGACCTTAAACAATTTTATGCTATACTTGAATCGTATGGTGACCATGGGGTATTTTTTATTCAGGATATACTGAAAATTAAGGATGAGGGTGTAGTATCCATAAGGGCACTGAATATTTATACTTCTCTTGTTACCTACAAGGAAGAGTTACTCTACGGAATAAATTTCGTAAATATCATAGTTCCTCAGTCAACATTGAATGTTTGTATTTCGACTTCTGTAGGAAATGGTTACTCGTCCAAAGCAGATTTTGTAAACCAAATGAATCAGAGATATGGTGATATTTGTCACATCAACTTCTTATCTTCGGTGACTAAAAACTGTGATTATCTGATATGGTCAAAACAGGGTGCGCCCACATCAAAGGTTAATAAAGCTACGAAGTATGATATCTCAATACTGACTGGTGAGGAGTTTGAAAGAATGTTGAGGGATAAATACAATGGCTAGAAAGAGTAAAACATTGGATTATAGATTAAGACATGCGGCAGTTTCTTATATTACTTCATATTATCGGGACAACTTGCGTGAAATAAGGAGTTCGGAACTTTATAGTTATGTTCAAACACATAAGGAATTATCAAACTTTGATTATGTAGTTTCTGTGGACACAAAGTCGAATAGTTACTTTTCATATTTACAGAAACTATTGAAAGAAATATGTGGTGATGGTGAGCGTGCTGCTGAAAGATATAAATACTATTACGTCAAGTCTTTATACAAGGCTTACGAGGATATAATAGGATATAGTGTAGGTGGTAGTTGGTCACAGTTGTCTTTACTGATTGCGATGTGTGCATCGTTGGATATTGATTTCAAAGACACAGGGGTATCAATAGATGTACATGTAGTAAATCTTATACATCGATTGACTAATTACATAATATCCTTGTTTATATTGTACCAGAAGTCTGAGGGGTACGGTGACTTGCTTGTTGCATGTATTGAAGGTGTGGATATAGACGATATTGTTTCCGATATCATAGAACATAGTAAAGAGTGAGGTGATACTGTTGTCAGAGTTAGACGAGAATGTAGAAACAGAGGGTGTAGGTGTCACACCAGAAAAAGACATAACACCGATAAAGACTAAGATTATACATACTATTATTTGGTGTTCTTATTTTGTGCTTGGTATAATTATTACAATAGTAGCAATGCTTGTACAAAAAGAAATAACGATTAACTACAGTTCTTCGCAAATACCTTTAATAGTACTAATGTTTTTATCAGTAAGTGCTCAAAAGTATATAGGTCTTATGGGAGCAGTAGGGGTATTTTTTGCGATTAAGCGGAAAAGTTTCCCTAAATACTTTGCATTTATTTTTGGATTTTATACAGTCCTTTTAATATTTGCTATAATAGGAGTGGTAATACTATAATGGAAAAGAAACATCGTGATATAGTGATTAAGTACATGGAGTACTTCACTGAAACAACAGGAAAATCAGTTGATGACTTTTTTGCAGAGTTGTCAGGGTCGCCATCATGGCTGACATCTAATATTGTATCAACACTGAATAATAAGGGTATAAGTAAAGATAACCTTTTTGAGTACAAGGACTTAATTCATAGGTACGATAAAAGAGTATCAAAGACTGAGGGTGAGTTTTACACACCTGCTGTATGGTGTAGAGAAGCCCATAAGTATATCAAAGACCTTTGTGGTTCAGACTGGGGTAGAGTGAATATTTGGGATGCATCTTGTGGTACTGGAAATCTACTTGCAGAAATTGATTATCCACACGATAAGTTGTTCTGTTCAACTTTGAATGGTGAGGACATTGATATTGTTAAGACAAGACTTCCTGATGTTGAATCCTTTAAGCTTGATTTTCTCAATGAACGTGATTATGACGATATGAACGAGTTCTTCTCTGAAAATTTACCTAATAGTCTTAGGGAGAAACTTCGTAACAATGAACCGTTCTTGTTCTTTATGAACCCACCGTATAGTGGAAATACACAGTCAGAGGTAGCAGAAATAATGCGACAGGAAAATCTTCCCAACGCATCTGAGGCATTTTGTCAGTTCTATCATAGGATTGACATGCTTTGTGATTACTATAACCTCACAAATGTTTACATTGCTTTCTTCCATCCGCTTTCAAAATATAAGTACCTGTTTAACAAAACAAGTCAATACAAGTTTGAGCGTGGTTTTTGTTTTGATAGGAAGGAGTTCAAGGGGACTTCAAACTTTGATACAACATGGTATGTTGGTCTTTACTTATGGAAGTCCACTGAAGCACCTGTAAAGATGGATTCTTTTCCATTTATAAGAAAAGAGAATCATGATGGTACTATTGTAGATTGTGAAGAAATATATGTTGGTAACGATACTGACTATAAAAAATCGCTCAGGGGTAGTTCCTCGGTGGGGTACATGTTCCTACCTGAATGTAACGGAAATGCAATCGACACTTCAAAGTCTGTAAAGGTTAAGAAAAATGCAATAGGCTACTTTTCAAATCCATTTATCGACAAATCATCAGCTATGACAAGTAGTTGGTTTGATACTGTACCTTATTGTGACAACTATTCAATTACTCCTGATGTATTTTTCAAGTTTGTACCGTTTGTACTTCTTAATGGTATGCGTAGTTCTGGTGCAATTCAGAACAGTAACTTTACAATTCATAGTCCTGACGAGGGACTGGGTTACAAGGATTGGTTAATGGATAACCTCCCTCTGTTTTTGTTCTCACGTCATGCAAGATTCAGGTCAGTAAGGGGTATTGAATACGGTGGTTCAAAAATTGACATTGCAAACTCGATGTTTCCTGCTAAAAAGACCGATGTTCAGCAGATTATTACAGACGAGGTTCTTCTTGAGGACATCAATAATTCTGAAGCTAAGAATGATTTCATTGTTCAACTTATAAAATCAAATTATAATAGTTTCAGTGCTCCTGCACGTGACTTTTTCGATTTCTGTATGGTTAATGTTCTTGACAGTCTTACAGAAAATAAGCGTAAGAGTGACAGTTATGCTGGTGGTACTCAGTGTTGGGATGCTGGTATATTCCAAGTTAGAAAGTTACCTACATTCTGGACACCGGATAAAGAAAAGAAGTATTTTGAATTACAGAATGACCTTGTAAGCTCACTCTCAGATGGGGTATATGATTTCGGACTTGTAGACAAGGGTTGGAAAAAAGAAGTATTTTGAATTACAGAATGACCTTGTAAGCTCACTCTCAGATGGGGTATATGATTTCGGACTTGTAGACAAGGGTTGGAAAAAAGAAGGGGGTAATTAAAATGAGACATTTAGATAGTGACACTAAAACAGCGATAAATCGTCTGCGTAGTGTTCTTCAGCATAAAACAATCAAATTCGGGGTATTTAATAATGTACTCGATATCGAAAAGACTGGTTCTGTTGTTTCTTCAAGTGTGAGCGAGGCTTGTGCTGACGGTCTTTATTCTGAGACAGACTCAAACATAGCTTTGGATATTACATATGTTACAGCAAAAACAAACATGGTAAATCAGCCTGAATGTCCTCAGCAGTCAATGCACCTGTTACTTCTTCCTACTACAGCGGACAAAACATTCCCTGAAATGGTAGAAGTAAAGATGTTTGGCTCTTGTGGTAAACCGTCTACGGTGGGGGTAAATAAAGATACTGGCGATGTTTATCTTGTTTACGTCTTTGATAAGGAAATACAATTTTTACATTTCGGTACTCTATCTCAGATGGATAAAGAATTTGTCGTATCTGATGACAACATGACAACACCTTATGAGTTTGGTATTTTCAAAGCAGCACTTTATAGATTTATCACACGTGACAATGGTTGGGATAATTTAAGAAATAGTATGTATATTCAGTTTAATCTGTCGCCTATTGTTCGTATGGCAGTTGGTAACGAGCCTGACGACAATTAAGTAAGGAGTCTGTTATGCTTGAACAGATAAAATCATTACCTGATTCTATATGTAATATAATCGAATATTCAAACTGTAGTTCTGTTGAATATATAGCACAGCAGTTAATTATGGATAGATACATCATATCTCCTAATTACACAAACAATGTAGCATCTGCTAAATTATTGAAAGACTGCATTAGTGAATCAAACACACTACCACTTCAAGGTAATCGTTGGTTAATAATTGTGGACGTAGATAAATTGGGGGTATCTGAAAGTTTAAAATCCATGGATTCTGTTGTTGCTACATCTGTTGTGATTTATCTTACGCACAATTATCGAACATTCAGAACGTTGATTGATAGTAGACAATACAAACAGCAAGGTAGCACAAACTTTGCAACTCAGTTATACCTTGGTAAGTTGACTGATGCTTCGATTGATTTATTGTATGAATATTATATGAGAGGTAAAACTCAGGTAGAGCGTGATGTATTCTCAAGTAAGTTAATGAGATACATTAAGAAAAACTATAAATTTAACGCTGACCTTGTATGTGAATTATTCAGTAAAATCAAGGACGGTGCAAAACCTGTAAGTGAGAAGGAGATTATCGAATTAGTAGGTGTAGGGGGTAACACGCCACAGGCACTAACGATATCCTTATTAACCACAACAACAAAATCAGTCGAGGGTAAAAAGCGGTTTTTGAAGAAAAATCTTATGTTGTTTAATGACTTGTCAATAAAATATAGTTATGAAACAACGTATAGTTATATGATAGCAACACTTAAAGGTATTATAGATATCAAGGAACTTCAGATAAGTGGAAAATATTTTGAGTTTTTCAAAAATATACCTGATAGTTACCCCGAAAAACGTCTAAAAAGAATAAACAGACTGCATAGATTTGAATATATAATACTTAATAGAATTTCATTGAGACGTGCTTTGGTTCTTCTTAAATGTATGCAGTCTAATGATTTTGACAAGGAACAAGTAATACTCAGAGGAATTTACGAATATACTAATAGGTTGGGATGTGGCGACAGTGAATAAAACAAATGCAACTTCACCTAATGAATTTTATTCTAAGGTGAAAGGTAAGTACCTTGATGATTGCGACCTTGACTCATTGTCAAGTGAGTTGAAAGGCTTAGTAAATAAATCAAGGGGTGCAAGGGATGCAAAGCGTAAGGCTGGTTTCACAGATATAGACAAAAACATTGAGACATTTAAGTCTGATATAACTGACATTGATGAAACTGTCAATGGTTCAGATTTTGAGGACGTTGACGACTTTGAAGAATCCGAATATTCTGACAGCACTATAGAAAGTGAAAACGAGGATGATATAATTATAGACGAAACCGATGACGTTGATGACATTGACGAAATGGACGGTATTGGAGTCGATCCAGTACCTGAACCAAAGAAGAAAACTTTAATTAGTGACGCAAGGAACAATGAAGATGCTATGGTAAAGGTTGGAATGATAACTTGTATAATTATCTTCTTGGTTATACAGGCATGCTTTGTAATACTATGGGGTATTGACGGTTTTCCACAGGAAAGAACATTTGGTGTATTTATTCCTACAATAGTTATTGTAGTTCTATACGGTATCATAACAATAGTTGACCTTATAAGGTTTATTAGATATACTATTAAAACAAACAAGTCGAAAGGTGGTAAAGACAAATGATAGTAAAGATGGCATCTAATGAGTGTGTCGGTAAATTTACATCAAAGCGTAAGATACAGACGGTAGTTGAGGTAGAAACCATAGAGGATTTAAGGAGTAACTTTAATAATATTAAGACTGCCGACGTTGTTGTTTATAAGGGTGATATTGACACATTTATTGATTCATTCACACCGGACAATGTACTTAATGTAGATATTATGTACTCAGTAAACCCTGATATTGTAAATCTATCACTGCTTGACAAGTTAAAGGGGTATAATGTACTCTGTAAAGTTCCTGATGGTTATCATAACATGGAACAGCTTCATAGTATCAGTTCAATGTATGGTAACATTAGATTTTGTGGGGGTCATTTACTGGCACTTGATGGTATAAACATCGGCTTGTTTGATGTTGAAAAAGAAAAGAGATATGTATTTAAGGATGAATATAGCTGTCAGGAAGATATTAAGACACTTGCAGACCTTGATGAACTTGGTATAACTTACGCTTTCACCTCACCTAAGGAAAATGTACCTAAGATACCTAAGATTAAAGCACCGAAAGTTCTAAAAGATACAACTAAAAAACCAAAAGTTTCTAAACCCAAGAAACAACCTAAATTCAACGTAGGTGGTATGGGTGCTTTTTAAGTTAGGGGTTGAACATTATGAAAAAGTTAATCACTAATTTAACAGAGCAATATATCAAGATGGAGGCTAAAGGTAAACAGGGTTTGAGATATAAACTTTACGGTTTTATAATAAGGTGTTATAAACGGCACGAAGGTAAAACAGTATCTCGAAAGTGGTTCTGGTTTTGGGGTCGATTTCACTTGCCTCCTTTTTGGTGGCGAACTAAAACATTTAAGATTATCACTTCATGTATGGTTATTTTGACTGTTGGTATTGTGGTTTTATACCTTTTATCAAATCAAAATGCGGAAAAAATTGTTTCTGATATAAGTTTAACTCCAATAGAGCGTTCAAGTAATGGAAGTAGAGAAAATACTAATTCTGTTGAGTCATCAGATGACCGTCCTAAGATGTATGAGGGTTCACTTGATATAGAAGAAACAGAGAACTATGATTTCTTACGCTATGACTTATCTGATGCAGTAGCAAAGAATAGTGATACTGTGGGTTGGTTGACGGTTGATTATTGTGGCATAAACTACCCTGTTGTTCAAGGTACTGATAATGACTTCTATCTTAAACATGATTTTTACAAGAATTATAATTCTCATGGTTGGATTTTTCGGGATTGTAGATTTAATGATACAACATATCATAATACAGTACTTTATGGTCACAATCTAATGGTTGGGGGTATGTTTTCAAATTTATCGTCTATATTTGATAGCAAGGAGCCTGTTTATGTAAAATTTCAATCTACTTCAAGCACTTATATTTATAAGGTTGTTTCAGTGTATACAACTGAACCTGTTTTGGAGTACATTGAAATGAATTTTGATTCTATTGAAAAGTTAAGAAAATTTCACAAGGATATATTGGCAAGTAACCAGTGGAAATATGCTCCAAAAGAGGACTTAAAAGATGATGACAGAATATTAACATTATCTACTTGTTATGGTGATAATAGATTAGCTGTTCATTGTAAACTTCTTGCTAGTGAGATACTTTAATAAAAAGTTAATAAAATCAAAGGGGTAGCACATCTAAATGGTGTGCTATTTACATTTTTTCACACTTAAACTTTATATGATAATAAGAAAAATTAAGTGTAGGAGTTGATTTTATGCATATTTCGGAAGATTACAGAATCCAGATTCAGGCAGAAATTGACCGACTTCAAAATCATGAGGGCAAGTCAAAAATTCAGCCACAGGATATTGCAGTTATAAGGATATTGCAGAATATTCTTGATGACGACCAATTACCTTGGGAAAAGTCTTTTATAGCACCGGCAATTAACTACATCACTAAAACTCAGTATTCAGGTGTTAATCGTTGGATACTTCCTGGTGGTGAGTATGTAACCTTTAAACAGTTGGTGGAGTACAACAAAAAGAACAATACAAACTTTAGAATTAGCCCTGTTACAGATGAGGACAGGGGTATGACTCGATTGCTGAAGGGTTCTTTTCCTGTTGTTCATTATAATGTAAGACCACCAAGGGAGGCTACTGAGGAGGAAATCAAGAGGCATCAGGAAGGTAAAAAAGTATACGGTATATATCAAGATCAAGATACTGGTAAGTTTATGATACAACCACATGCAACTTGTAGTTACTTTAAGGTGTTCAATACTATTTATATTGTAGACCCCGATACTGGGGAGGCATTTCCGAGGTTAAATATTGAGAAACATAATACTCTATTTACAGGTGAAAAAATAGTATCAGAGTATCAGAAATTATCAGGGGTAAAAATAATGTATGACACTCCTGGTAGATGTTTCTACTCACGTAATGAAGATGCAATTCATATGTCACCGCTTAATACATTTAGGAGTACTAAGAAAAATCTTGACCCTGTTGTAGAATATTATAGTACTACATTCCATGAGATGGGACACAGTACAGGGGTAGAAAAACGTTGTAACAGGGAATGTTTTAAAGAATGGGATGGCTTTGGTTCTTTGAATTACTCGATGGAGGAATGTGTGGCTGAAATGACTGCAACATTATTACTCTCTGAGTTAAAAGTCGACCATAATACAATAGACCGTACTATTGATAATAGTGCATCATACATAGCAGGTTGGCTTGACTTTGTGTTAAAGCGTGATAAAAATGATAAGTACGGTAAAGGTGCAGAAAAACTGATATACGCTGTACGAAGGGCAGAAAAAGCAAGGAACTATATCATGAGTTGGTTTAACGAATGTAAATCATCTTCTTAAAATTGACATTTGTACTAAATCAACACTTAATTGAAATAAAACTGATGTTTATTGTAAAAAGTTGTTTATTTTGTAAAAAATAGGCAACTTTTTTCAAATTTTTGGGAAAAAAGGGTTGATTTTTGGGAAATTTCATGGTATAATATGTATATAAATTAAAAATCTGTCAAAAAGGAGGATGTAGTCGGGTTTTGACCTGCAGGATATGTCAAAGTTTAATTAAATGTTGTATAAAATGATAAATTGTAGAATGACAGAGATTGTTAAAATATATTTTGATTTTTAAAGCACATGAATTAAATAGGCATAAGGAAAATCACTCGATTACAAAGACGAATATGTTATCTTTTTCTGTTAATGCACAAGTTACTTGTGATGTACCAGCACAAATGCGTAGGCTTATTCAGGGTAGTATTGCAAGTGGTGAAACGCACTTTCTTTTAGAGGATATAGGCGACTTATATCTTGGTATTGCTGACCCTCACAGAAAGAATCATGTATCTGAGGACGTTAACACGTTCAGTTATATGAAAAAATGTAAATGGACAAAACAAGCACGTAAAAACAAGTACGAAAGTAACATTATATCGCAGGAAGAAGAGGACGATGAAAACGTAACAGGTGGGGTAGCCGAAAGAGTACTTGCCTATGTCGAAACAGACCTCGATAGAATTGCTGACAGTTCCGAATTTAAGTATTGTCTGGAACAGCTTTATGATATGGCTGATTTGATAGAGATTGAATATGATATAAACATTATCACAGCTATGCTTCAGGCAGCAAAAGGAAATATAGTATCGATCGGTCTTATTAAGAGTGTTAAGGACAAGTATATTGGTTTATCTGACTTGTTATTTAAAGTTATGACACATGAGGGCTGGGCTGAGGCTCTTGCTCATTAAGACTTAAAATTATAAAGGACGGTATTTAATCAATGTTATCATTTTCAGTAAATTCAACTATAGAGTTAAATTTAACAGCCCTCCTTTGGCGTTATGTAGAGAAAAATGTAGGTATGATACGTAAGGCAGTATCACTGAATGTACCTGGATATGTTCAGGATAGAAAAGGGGTAATTGATGCTCAGGTTGATGTTCTTAAAGAAGAGATATGGTTTAAGACCGTAACCAACTTTAGGGTTAGTCTAGCTAACCCTAATTTTGATTACGATGAACAAGTAGAGCACTACGTTAAGTCAACAATTAAGAACACCTTAAAAGATTTGAATGACTCAAAGAAAAAAGGTGCTGTTCCTGTTGACTTAGATTTACTCGATGGACACAATAACACATCGGATGATGAAAATGTGGGTGATGCAAGAGCACTGTATCAATTATTCCACACTGTTGCAAATAATCCGGAGCACCTTGAATCTTTGGAACATTCCATTAAACTTGAGGAGTTTCGTAAACTGGTGGTGGAAATTTATCTGACAGATAAAAAGTTATACGATACTCTGGATGAATTAGTTCAGATTTGTTGTGATAACAGTATTTCACGAATCCGAATAGATAACAAAATAAAGTACATCAGGGGTAAAAAGGAAGAAAAATTGATTTTAAGGTTTTTTGACTACTTTGCTCATGCAAGTTTACCTGAGATTGAAAATACTTTTAACGAATTTAGAAAGGTAGCTCCAGCACCTATGTCTAAATCAAAAGAAATCGTAATAAAGGATTATCCATTTTATCAGTATGCAGAACCCGATGAAATTTATAGAGGGGTAGTCAAACAAGGAAGTAAACTTGCAAAATTTGATTTTACCAATTGTAGATTTGACAACAACGTTGAATTGGAGACTTCTCTATTTAACATAGTAAACTCTAAAACAAATAAGATATATCGTATTCGTATTGAGGATTACTTAGATTATGCAAGTTATAATACAAACGTGGAAGAAGGGGTAGAAACCGAGTTACTTCATTGGTTTAAGGATTTTTACATATACTCACTCCCCTCTGGAAAACGTGTCGGTTTCTGTAACGACCCTTCTGAATATATGATAATGGTTAAACAGGAACTTCTCGCAAACTTGCTAAAAAGTGGCATTACAAACATATTTGCAATGACTGACTCTTATGTTTATTTCTCACCTAAAACTAAACCAAAATATTCCTGTGTATATAGTAAGCTTTTCAATGGAAAGGTTATAAAAATGAATGTGCAGGAGGTTTACAATGTTAGTAGTAAAGGTTGACCGAAATGAATATACCGAGAACGGTAGTAAACGGGAAATATGGGGGTATCAGTTCCTTTTAGATGGACATTTACTGAAGCAGGAGGTTATAAAAGCGAGGGTAAATTCTGATGACACACGATTGATGCGTTACATCAGATGTTATCAGTGGGCTTTTGAGAAGATAAGTGGTTATATCAATACCAATAGTATTGGTAGAGATACTCTTAATATTTATTTTACCAATAGTACCATAAATACGTGGTTGCATAATGGTAAGGTGTATAAGGATTATCGTATAGCCTTTGATAAAGTAATGGGGGTACTTGACAATATTCCTATGACCTTGAAATTTATTAAGGTTGACCGTAATTGGTCTTTTAGAAAACTGTTGGTGAACGATAATATAACAAGGGAGCGTTATTCAAACCTTGCATCATTTCTTAATTCAATGGAGGGGGACTAATGCTAACAGGTGTATTAAAATATAGAGATTTAAGTAGTAAAGACTACGATGGAACAAATATGGATTATACCTTTAATGTTAAGGCTGCGGAGTTTCCTGATGTTCTTTGGTTGTCACTTGTAACGACTGAGACTGATGTTTTTAAACTTGTCGATATCAATAAGATGATTCACAAGTGTGTAAAACCGGAAAAGTTTGATAAAGACGTGAGTGATATCGCTACAGGTTCTTGTCGAATTGACGTTGGTAGTTCAGTAAAAACAAATGCAGTAAATACAATCTTCGCTGCACGTATAGGTTCAGCAGTAAGGTACGCTTTGAGTGTCCCTGGTAGGACAGTATTGAATGAAAACGGTGACTTGTTAGCCACTGACAAAATAGGGGGTAATGAGTTCAAGGTCAAATATTTCTGTAGTGTCCCTGTTGAAGTCTACATTAAAACTAAGTTTTTGGAACTTAGTGTAACAAAGGTTGATTCATGCGAGGTATTCCCTAAACTTCAGGAAAAGAATAAATACGGTGATATTGTATCAATTACTCCTATTTCAAACATCGCCGTAAAGAAAAATGAAGAATTTTTAGGTTTTAAACCTCCTATGAAGGAAGTCGATGATGTTCCTGAATGGGGGTTAAGACAGACAATAGAAGAAGTAATCGAAGCAAATCCGAATAAGAACACATCATGGATTTTGGATAGACATTACGTCATTGTTGATAAAAACAACGTTGATGAAATTATTGAAAAATTCCTAAATTATGACGGGCTTATAGCGTTCGATACTGAAACAACAGGTCTTGATATTACATTTCGCTCAGCACAGGGCAATGGTGATACGATTGTAGGACTTTCATTATCTTATAAAGCAGGAGAGGGTTATTACTTCCCACTTGCTCATAAGAAATTTGAGAACCTTACAGATGATATCGTCTACTTCATGCAAACAAAAATTCGTCCTATTCTTGAAGGTAAAAAGATAATCTGTCATAACACAGCGTTCGACTGGAAGGTAGGCTATCTTTACGGTATCAACACGAATGTAGTGTTTGATACACTTGTTGCTTTCAATTGTACATTCCGTTATCAGTACGGTAAGGGTTACGAAACAGGATTGAAAGCGTTGGCAAAGAATATTCTTGGGTTAGACATGTTCGACCTTGAGGACTTTGTAATAGGAGAATGGGGTAGTACTGAAATAAACTTTTCTGACCTACCTTACGAACTTGTTCGTAGATACGCAACTGCTGATGCTGATATGACATTGTCGTTGTATGATTGGCTTGTTAAGAATGATATACTCAATCGGTTTAATGCTGTACGTGTTCATGATTTAGAGGTACAATTTGCAAAGGTTGTAGCTTATTCTGAATATTGGGGGTATCGTGTTGATATGGCGAAACTTCCTGATATGGTAACGAAAAATACTGAACAGTTAAAAACAGCTGAGCAGGAGATGTACCGACTTGCAGGTCATGAATTTAACCCTAATTCTCCGAAGCAGTTAAAGCAGATAATGTACGAGGAGTTAGGTATTGAGCAAATCAACGGTCAGGATAGTACCAAAGCGGAAATTTTGAAGGAACTTGATAAAATTCAAAATGCTGATGGTACTCGTAAATATCCTTTTGTTCATGCACTGCTTGAATATCGTAACAAAGAAGGTACGAATAAGAACTTCATTAAAAAGCGTGACGAGTTTATAACTCCTGACGGGTTTATTTTCCCTCATGTATTCCAATTTGGTACTGATACTGGTCGTGTATCAATTAAAGAGCCGAACTATCAGTCATATGATAAACTTGTAAAGCATTATATAGTACCAAGAGAGGGATATGTTCACTTTGACTGTGACTACTCTCAGATTGAATATCGTGTTCTTGCGTCAATGGCACAACAGACAAACCTTTGTGATGCTCTTGCCGACCCTGACATGGACTATCATACATACCAAGCAGCGAGAATGTTTAATGTTCCTTACGCATCTGTAACATCTGCACTTAGAAAACAGTCAAAAGGTATCAACTTTGGACTTCCGTATGGTATGGAAGATAAGTCATTGGGTAAACGTATATTTGGACAGGTAACACCTGAGAATACTGCCAAGGCTGCTTTACTTCGTAAGAAGTACTTTCAGGGTCAGGAAAAGATACAGCAGTTCTTTGAAGTTGTGCGAGCACAGGGTGTAGCAGAGGGGTATACTGAAACCTGGCTTGGACGTCGTAGATACTATGATAAACAGCGTTTTGACGTTGGTTCAATTCGTAGACAGGCGGGCAATCATGTTATACAGGGTTGTGTTGATGGTGATACTTTGATTCAGACGAAAGAACTTGGTATTGTTAAAATTAAGGACATAGTTGGGACAAGTCTGAATATATGGAATGGTGAGGTTTGGACTCATGGAGATGTGATGTACTCCGGTGAAAAACAGAAGTGCATTGTAAGATTCAAAGGCGGACAGGAGTTTATTTGTAGTCCAATACATAAATTTCTTGTTATAGATGAAAACAATGAAGGACATTGGGTTGAATGTAAGGACTTGGTTAATGGGTTAAGTATACGTGTTAATGCCAATTATTCAAATTCAAATACACTGATTTGTTCATATTATGACGTAGAACATGTATTTGGTACTACTGATAGTATAAAAATAGGAAAGAAAATTGGTGGTATGGTATCAGTCGGGGTAATCAATGACACAGGTTTTCATAGATTATGTTGTTCAGATTATCAGAGATATATTGTTGAGGGTATATTCAATGATATGTTTAAAGATTGTGCTGTAGTGCGTGGTTTTGTAGCTGGACTGTTCTCTAAATATTTCAAGGACAATGGTTTCGATGGTGACACTGTAGAACTTACATTTATGGATAATGAATGGTATCATACATTATGTAAGAACGTACAAAAAGCATTATTGATGCACGGTATTAAAAGCACGGTGTCTAATAGTTCTATCGTAGTAAATGGGGTAGATGTTGAGAGACTTAAAAAGTTAGTAAAACTACCTGCTTGTAGTTTAGATGACTATGCTGGTGGGGTAGAGATAGAGTCTGTAGAAATCACTGATGAATATATTGACATGTATGACGTATGTAACACAGATAATGGTTTTTACATGGCAGATGGGGTAATCACTCATAACACTGCGGCAGACATCTACAAGATGGGTGTCGTATCGATGTTTGATATGATATGTCGAAATGGTTGGCTTGGTAAGGTACTTATTAATGCATTTGTACATGATGAAATCCTTATTGAAATACATAATTCGATAAATCCTTATGAGTTCCTTAAGTACTGGCGTGATGAATATCAGGTAAAAATAAAGGGGTTCTGTCAACTTTACGCAGGTGCTGGGTTCGGTGAGAATTGGTACGTGGCTAAATCTCAGGATTTACCTCCGGGATTCATTCAGGAATGTATTGATAAAGCTGATACAATGGAATGGGACGGTGACCTTGAAAAATTTCTCAAACAGTGTAATGATGATTACTTTGATTATAAGGTAAGACGTGTTCGTGATTATATCACTGACAGTGAGAACGATAATCAGGTAATTAAACCGCTTATAAATGCACTTCTATTAGAGGTTACGTCAGATGCTCTTAACATTAGTGAAAAGGGGCTTACAAATCAGTATAAGGCACTTAATGAAATAATCGAAAAATTTCATGAGGTTTATCCGACTTACTTTAATAATGAGATGCAGATATATAAGATACTACCACCTGATGCAGTAACGTCTAACAGTAGTCAACAGCAGGTCAGTGTGAATATAGCACCTATTGATAAGGAAAAATCAATGGTAGAAAGGTGCAAAAATTATGGGGTAGCTGTAGACGTTGATAATATGACAATATATTTGTTATTTGTACAGAATCAGCAGGTAATGAGTGTAATAAAGGGGTATTGTAATAACGATACGGGGTACAAATTAAGATTTGTAGTACCGAAGGGTGAAAAAGACGTTACTCTTATGCAAACTCCTTACTTCATTAAAGGTGGCGATGCTTTAAGTCTGCAATCAATGTATAAAGGACTGATGACAGTATGACATTTAACGCTACTACAGTAATAAAAAGTTTATGTGGTGATGTGATACGGTTCAAACGGAAGAATAGTTATATAGACATAAGTGCATCGGTATTTAAACAATTAGCAGTTTTAGACGGTAGTGTTGCGGTGTTTAGTACTCAGTTCCAAACAGATAAAGTAATTTTAAAATGGAACACGCGTAAAAAGTTGAGTGTATCTAAAGGTGTTTATTATAATGGTATCCTGTGTTTACCACAGGATACTGTTTATTTTGAATCAAACCGAATAACAACTGTTCGTGTAGCTGATAATATTATAATATGTACTAAGGTAATAATGACATCGACTCTTCAAGATAATATAGTAGAAATAATCCGAACAAATATGGGGGTATCAGCATTTAAGATGACTGATTCTGATAATTCTTCTAACTCTGTATCATTTAGGTGTAGGATCAGTGGTAACAAAGCTGAATTTGAGTCAAGCTTAAGAAACATGTTAAATGTGCAATTAAAACGTTGTGATTTGCGTGTAAAAACTATAAGTAGTCAGCAGATGGGGATTAATTCGGTATATAAGATAACATTCGAAGTAGGCGATTAAGTTGGTGGATTTAAGTTGTAACAAGTGTGGTGCGGTATTAACAGTAGATATAAAAGATATACGTGTAGTGTGTCCATATTGTAGGGCTAACTATCTTGTAGAACAACTAATCACTGAAAAACGGCTCAATAATATTGACGAAATCAATCGTCTAACTCCTATTGCAGAGAACGCATACAAAATATTTGATTATGCACATGCTTTAGAATGTTATACTACACTAATAAAGTATGACCCGTCTGAAACAAATATAGCGAGGTATAATATATGTAGACTTGCTGTTGACAATTTAAAACCATCAAATGAAGTTTACGACACATTAGGGTGTATTGCTGATGAGGAGCGGTACACTCATCTTGAAAAAATAAAGGCAAGGGCTCATAGTACAGTTTTTAAACGAATACGGTATTCAATAAAAACGAATAGGGGTATTTATAAGTTACTTGAGATTATAAAATTGTTATTGTGGTATAGAAAATATAAATGGCTTGATTTAATGGTTAGACCTATTAATTGCGTTTGTGGTAGGACAGTTGATAAGGGGGAAACAACTTGTAGTTGTAGTCGTCCACGTTCAGAGATAGTTAAAAACTACATAACAAGACGTCGTAATCTTAAATTAATAGTGGTATTACTTTTGATTTTAACTATTTTGTTTATAATAAAAGGTAGCTTATAGGTGGTGTTTAAAATGGTAGGTGTAAGTAATTTATGGAATGGTATTGTAGCTTCTGTACGTTCTCAAGTTGAGGGTGCGTATGTTATATCTTTACCTGTAATAAGTTTTCGTAATTCTAATACGATTCATTGTTTTATATGTCCTATAAAAAAGAATGAAACCTTATTAGGTAATTCACTTTGTTTAGGCCGTCCATCACATTGGGTGAAGGCAAACATTGAAACTGGTTCTATTATCATATATGATTGTAGTATGAATGATTTTTGTTTTAATGTTGGTATGTCAGCATACTTTACACCCTTCTTGTGCAAAACAGGGGGTATCGAGGCACTAAACGAATGTTTAACTGCTCTTACTAATTTAATGGCGGAGCAAGTTTCCGATGACGATGACATATTCAGTGAAACAAAAGTAAATATCAGTAATGAACAGATAAATACATATAATGATAAAGTTCTTTCCTTGTCGGAGGGCTTTACACACAAGATATATGAATATCTAATAAAAGGATAGGAGTGATACTTATGTCTAATCTTCCTGAAGCTGTTCCAAAATCCTTATCAGCTTTTTATTACTTTATGAAAGAAAAAGGATTTCCAATTGTATCTGGTGCTTACGAGCATGGTGATGATGGGTTTGTTTGCATTGTATTTTTTGACCTCTCTGTTACGATTGATAAACTTTGGAAATTTCTCAATTTACCAAAAGTAATGTCCAAGACATCAGATAAAATAATGTCAATGGATAATAGTTGGTTCATATCAAAGGATGATGGTATTGTATCGTTATCATTGGACGAACCGCATCACGTTGGGGTAATGTGTTATATAATGGCGAATAGATAAAGGGGTGTGAAAACATCCCTTTTATCTTTACCTATTTTATTACTTAATATTTTATAATCAGGTGGTGATATTATGGATATTCAAGAGTTAAATGATTATAAAACTACGAATACAAGTCTGCAAAAATCAGAGTCAGGTGAGGTATTAGCTTATAAAATAGGTCATAGTAGAACATACCCTTGTGTAATCCTCAGCAATAAGAATAATGAATTTAAGAAATATAAGTTAGACGTAATCAAAGGTTTAATTCGTAACGAGGGGTATATGGTATATTTACGTTCACCCAAAGGTGACATCAAGGTGGGGTATATTGACACTAATGGTTTGCGGGTACTTAAGGATAGTGACGTATTTTCTGATTATGATTTTACTGTATATCTTGATGTTACTACAGAAGTAACAGGTGACCTAATATATGCACTGATGTAATAGGGGTAATGAAATGCAATTATTTAATGACGATGCAATTAAAATTTTGAAGTCACTTCCTGATGAATCAATAGATTTGATAGTGACCGACCCACCTTATAGAACAACCCCACATGGTAATTGTGGGAACGCAGGTGGAATGTTAAAAACGAAATTAAGTAGGCAAGGTAAGATATTTGAGCATAATGACGTGAAGATTACTGATTATGCACCAGAGTTTTTTCGTATACTTAAGGATGGTACTCATTGTTATGTAATGACAAACCACTATAATTTGCTTGAAATGCTAACTGTATTCACGGATGTTGGTTTTCATTTTGTCAAATCACTTATATGGGACAAAACAAACAAGATAATGGGTAAATATTATATGTCACAGTTTGAATATATACTATTTTTCAGAAAAGGCACAGACCGTTCGATAAATAATGCAGGCACACCTGATATTTTGCGTATACCAAACAAGAAGTCAAAATACAATGGTACAAATGCTCATGACACAGAAAAGCCTGTTGAACTTATGAGAATACTTATTGAAAATAGTAGTAATGAGGGTGATTTAGTATGTGACCCGTTTTTAGGCATCGGAGCTACAGGGGTAGCTGCTATTGAAACTGGTCGTGACTTTGTGGGTTCTGAAATAGACGAGGGGTATTTTAAAATAGCACAGCAAAGAATTGAGGATGCAGAAAATAGTGCTGATTTACTTGACTTTAGTAATTTGGAATAATTTCAAAAAAATGTAACTTAGTATTGACAAATTAGGAAATTTTTGTTATAATAGTTAATGTAGATTATTCAGGTAAAAACATAAGGAGGTAAAATCATGAAAAAATCTGCTGTTAATTACACTGAGGACATAAAGGTTGAGTTTATTCGTGCTATCAAGTTGTTCATCTCAGAGTTTGCAATAGACGGTGACGGTAAGATAGAGATTGATAACAGTAACGAGGACAATCCGCTAGAACCTAACATCGTCCTTATCTTCACAAACGAAGGCACTGACTTTGACCTTTTAATTAATGAATACGTTATGCTTACGAATGTATACAATTCAGAAGTTGGAAAGACATTTGATAGTTTTGAAGCACTTATAAGAGCCTATAATCACATTGACGAAGAGGTTGTTGGTCTTATGTATTTGCTTAAAAACAGTGTTAAATATAGTATTACTAATGAGTCAAAACTTACTGTAGTATTCGATGTAGACGACATTCCATATTTTGTACTGAATATGTACTATCTCGAATGGGGTAAAAAGCACCTTTCTATTTCTGAAGACGATAGTATCGAACTGTTTAAGACTATATGTGCTAAATACCTTTAAGGTGGTGTTTTGTTATGAAAACATATGATATAAATACTCCGCACTTATATTTATCAGGTACTTCGGACGACATATTTAATAACTGTTCTATCGGTGTTTATATACTTTCTAATGAGCTTGATGCATTTCTTAAAAGCCAAATGGACATGTCTATAATGAGCCAAAAGTTACGAGTAGATGGTAAAAACAGTGACTCAGTATATATTACATCACGTCAATTGTGGAGCAAAATGGTGAATATGGAAATAACCATAGAGGACTATATAAGACCAGCATTAAGTGACTTTGTTATCTTTGAAGACATAGATACGCAATCTATTAAGAATAGTAAGTTATCTAGGTATAATAAGGTATGGTTCTCAAAAACATATTTGAAATCATTTAAAGTAGTAACCAAGGGTGACGGTGAACTATTGTATATTTATCCATATACAGATATCATAATGAATAATGTATATGCGATAGCTGGTGTTATACTTAGAGAGTCAGATAAAAAGAGCTGTCTGTTTACGAGTCTATTTTCACATAATAGATTGAATAAAACAATAGAACTTGATTTAAACAATGATGACTCTTACAAAGAAATCATGGTGTTGACAGTACTTCATTATTCTGCAATTCAGCAAATATTTAAGAATAAACCTGAATTGTTAATAAATGCACAAAGTTCAGTAGTTAAAGAAATATCAGGGAAACGCATAGAACACAAAAGCAAAAAGAAAAACAATAAGAAAAACGGTGTCAAAATCGTAAAAAGGGTGATTATTCATGACGGGGACGTAGTAACACCTAAAGTAAAGGCACATAGAGAGATATTGTGTCCATCTTGGGGTGTCGTAGGGCACTGGAGAACATATAAAAAGACAGGTAAGAGGGTGTGGGTAGCACCTTATAGGAAAGGTAAGCAAAGAGATAATCCTAATATATACAAGGCTAAGGATTATCATTCTTAAGTAATTACAGGGAGTTATTTTCCGAAAAAGAAATAAGATTATTTTTGAGGTTGTAATCAAGTTTCGTTTCGGAAATAGTTCTCTTTTTGTCACAGATTGGCTGTAAGGTGTGGAAGGTCAAAAATTAATAAAGTTAGTCTTTGGGTAAAAAAGTCGCTTAAAAAGGCTCACAGGCAATTTCCGATAGATGGTAATAAATGGTAAGAAATGAGGTCATAACATGGCAAAGAGTAAGGAAGTCAAAGAATCGAAAGAATCAGGGGTATTAGAGACCGCTGACGTTAAGAAGTCAAAAACAAAGGCAAAGAAAAGCACATCAAAATCAAAGGTTGACACCAATGAAAAATCAAAGGTTGACACCAATGAAAAATCAAAGGTTGACACCAAAAAGATAAAGACTACAAAAACATCAAGTCCAAAGAAGCCAAAGAAACCTGTTGACCCATATAAATTAAATCTATCACATGCAAGAGTTGCTCAGACTTGTTATAAAGTGCGTAACGAAGAAAAGAATTGGGTAACGGAATATGGTGATAGTTACAGTATAACACTATTTAGAAAGCGTATCTTCAAAGTAATACTGTCCGAAATAATGTTAGCAAAGGGGTATAAGTCAGTGGACGCACGACTCAGGGCTGAAGCAATTCTTCCGGGTATCAATCTTAAGAGTTACTCAACAATTCTAACATTTATGTACGCTTATATCTATGATATTGAGTTTCGTGATATGTTTAATTACAATATAGACCGAAATATACATAAAGTATTAAATGCTATTCAATTTTACACGGTTGACTACAAGCCAAAAATCACGATGCTTGAGTCCAATTATTCAAAGGTCAGCGAAATGAAGGTTGTACTCACATATCTATTTGAGGTATTGTTTATAATTCGTAAATATGGTTTAATGACTGGTAAGCAGTTGATAATCACAAGGGGTACTAATTCAGTTCTGAAGGATATCTGTTGTAAGGAGTTTAAGGAACATTATTATTTCTTTCATAGAGGTTCAAAGTTGTCAATAGTACCTTGTAGAAAGATGGATATAACACAGTATACTGATACTGGTAACATATATAGTTGTGTTGACATTGTTAATCAAATAAACTATAACACACTTATTCGTCTACTAACATTAAAAAAGATGTGTAAGGATGCTTATGATGACACAATAAAACTTTCGGAGTTGCACATGATTGATTATCTTGTAGGTAATAAAATCAACACACCATTTTCTCTTTATGACATGTCAATAACCACAGTTGTAAATGAGTTCGGTAACACTTGTAAATTTGATAAAGAAATAGCATTTTATAGGGGTAATGAGTACACAAACTTAGATTGGTGGTACAAGAAGGATGTTTGATAAGATAAATAAGTTAGCTATTATTGTTGGTTCACTTTTGTTAGGTAGTATGATAGCTGTGGTTGTATGTGTCACTTGTTTATTTTCTGCTGACATTGAGTCACTAAGTGCCCCAAAGATTGAATCGGGTGTAATAGTTGATAAGTATGATTACATATCCTTAGATCCTGGTAATACTTCTGAGGTTTACATGATAGTGTATGAAAAAGTCGTAGATGGTAAAAAGGTTCAAAGGAAGGACAGAGTGACTTCGGTCACCTATTCAAGTTATAAAGTAGGTGACACCTTTGAGCGTAAGAACCACATAAATAAAGGAAATTAAACTTGGGGTGATATTAAAATGATTGATATTTATAATAGGCATAGAAAGGAAATGAAGTAATGAATAAAGAAGTCAATTATACAGTTTGTTATTTTGAAGATAATAATAGAATATATGTTAAGCTTGGTGAGGGTGGGTATCCTTATACATCAAAAGATGGAACGCCGTTTTCTTATTATAATGGATATAAAACTGAACAAAATGCTAGAACAGTAATAGAAGTAATAAATAATCATTTTAAAAATGATTTCCCTACTCTAATTATAGAAAAATGGGAAATTTGGCTTGATAAAAATGAAAACATTAATACAAACCATATAATTATAGAATAGGGTGATATTAAAATGATGGCAGAGAATTAAAATAAAAGGAGGCCTTAATATGATAGATTACACACCTAAATACTTAGTAATGGTAACAGCTGATAACCACAATAAGTATTATAAGATGACACCACAGGGTGATTCCTGGTTAGCCGAGTGGGGTAGAATAGGCGCAAAGGCACAGTCATCAGTTTATCCGAGGTCTAAATTTGAATCTAAGTACCGTGAAAAGGTAGCAAAGGGTTATGTAGACCAAACATCACTTGCTCAGGATTTGATACAGGTACAAATCAAGCAAAACGATAATCAGAGGTATAAGGACATTGAGAATAGGGTCATCGCTGATATAGTAAATAGACTTCAGTTAATGGCAAAACAAGCTATTGATGCAAACTATACAATTCAGTCTAATGCTGTTACAAAGGCAATGATTGATGCGGCACAGTCGATTATTACTAACTTGATGCATATAGATGACCTGTATGCATTTAATCGTGAACTTTTGAAATTGTTTAATACCATTCCACGAAAAATGAATAAGGTTTCTGACTTCATAGCAAATTCAAGGGAAGATTTCAAAGGTATTATAAAAAGAGAGCAGGACTTGCTTGATGTAATGAGAGGTCAGGTTGTTCAGAATGTTGCTGTTGCTTCTCCGCAGGTGCAAACAGGTAATCAGACAATACTTGAAAAACTTGGTCTGGAGTTTGAACCTTGTACTCCTGATGATATTGCAACGATTAGGGCAACACTTGGTAATTGTAGAGCTAAACTCAAAAATGCTTGGAAGGTTACCAATAAGAGGACACAGGCTCGATTTGATGCCTACTGTAAAGAAAATCGTGTCAGGGGTAAAAAGTTATTGTTCCACGGTTCAAGAAATGAGAACTGGTGGTCAATTATAAATACCGGATTAGTACTCAGACCTACAAATGCTGTAATCACTGGTAAAATGTTTGGATACGGTCTATATTTTGCACCATTGGCACAGAAGTCATTGGGATACACGTCACTTCAAGGTAGTTACTGGGCAGGTGGTCACTCATCAAGTGGTTTTATGGCACTTATGAATGTCGCTACTGGTACTGCTTATAATGTTTATTCATTCGATAGTAAGTATTATAATTTTAATTATAATGCACTTCAAAAGGCACAGCAAGGTGCAAGTTGTTTACATGCACACGCTGGAAAAATGCTTCGTAACGATGAAATTGTAGTATACAAAGAGGAACAGTGTACTATCAAGTACCTAATAGAACTTACGAACTAAGATGGATACTTATAATAGTTAATGAGGTGATTAAGTGTTAAATGTAAACAATATTAAGGTAATGAATTTAGAGGGAGCACTCAGGGGTATGCGAAATCCGATGAATAGTTGGGATAAGAGCGACAGTCGTAAATGTCTTGACTACCCTGTTTCAGAATGCTACGCATGTAGTAAGCAGCACATGTGTATAGACGGTTACATTGTTGGTGCTGCTGACTTTGAGTTAGCAAGAAAACTATGCAAAGCTGGTTCTGACCATCGTAAATTTATGCGTCAAATTCTTGTAAGTATGGATATTACCGCTCCACTCTACTGGTGGAAGGAATTTGACACATACAAGGTAGGTACTGTTGCTAACTCAACAAGTACAATGCATAAGATAACGTCAAAAGAGTTTGTACTTGAAGATTTTAGTTGTGACCACTTGGTATATGACTCAACAGTCGTTCTAAAAGGGGTAATTGACTCACTGAATAGGTGGCGTGACATCTACATAAATGGTGGACAGGCACAGGTCGATGAAAATGACACAGCAGTTTATATCTTTGAACCTAAGGATGAAAATGTGTGGTGGCAATTAATTCAGTTGTTACCTTCTTCATACAATCAGACACGAACTGTATCATTGAATTACGAGGTTTTATGTAATATCTACAATGCACGAAGATGTCATAAATTGACAGAATGGCGTAAACTATGTAAAACAATTGAGGATTTGCCATTGTCCGAACTAATAACTAATAAATTTGAATATATTGACGGGGGAGAATAATATGAATAAATTAAGCTATGATGAAATACTTGGTGATATTTTGAACTTTGATACTGGACATGAAAATATATGTGAACGTATACATGATAAGATATTCTTTCCGACTTCATGGGAAGTTGACGAGGATATGTTAATTGATACCGATATTAAAACAATGGAACAAGTACAGAAGGCTGTAAACGAGGTCGTCTTAACAATATTTTTCAGGGAACTTTTGATAAATGTAACAGGTTTTTCAGTTAAGGATGCATCGGTTACTGCAAGAAAATTGGTATCGTCAATAAAGAATAGGGGTATTATAACTCAAGCAAACCAAATTTTATACGCTTATTCCAACATTAGCGATTTTTCTTATATATTGAACAATTCGTTATATTTGGATTCTTCACTTGAAAATGTACTAAATCACACATATGATATAGTAAAAGACATGAAAATGAATTATTCAGGTATTACAGCCGAAGTAATTCAGGAAGCTTGTGATGAATGTACAGAAATTCCTGAAAACCCAGACATTATTTCTGTCAATCTTCTCTATTACAATATTCGCATGGTATTTGTAGAGTTGGTTAATGCTGTGTTCCAGGTACTTCGGGTTTCTTATCGTAAAAAACCCATTTGTCAGATAGAGTATAAGATTGAGAATATACTTGCAGAGTTTGGTTTAACAAGATATAAAGATATTATTATCGACAAGGATTTTTATGAGAAGAACCTTGATAATATAAATCAGTGTAACCTTGATGATGCTTGGTGTGCTGATATTACCATAGATAATATTTCAGCATTGCTTGACTGTGTTATTCTTAAAAGTAACTTCCCGACCGCATATTCTATGGTACAGTTTGGATTAGATTACGAGTTTGCATATGAATACTGTCATATAGAAGACGGTAGAAAAAGAGATTCCGCAGGTTTCATATATGCAATAGTGGACACTATTGAGGATTGTATGCTTACTAATAGGTCTTGTTTACCTTTTTCATCTGAAAATTTAGTAAGTCCCCCAGATAGAGTACCATTGGAAGAGATGGGTATATTTGGTTTTGATGAAGACATCGCCAAATGTGATGATAAGTAATAAAAATAAGGTGTCAATACAATAATTTTGATACTTTATTATAGTATGAAATAGTAGGTTATCCTATAATAAAATAGATTGGCGATGGTATTATGACAACTTTTAATTCAGCGGAACTGTGTAGGAATGGTCGTATCACAATGATTGTTGCAACGTCATCGAGTCCAATAGGGGGTACTCCAGAGGACGACATCAAAACAGCTTATGCAATATTCAGTGAGTTTGACAATGAGAAGCCAGACATCAAAGAAAATGTATTAACTCAAATGTTCGACCTTTTAACATTTAAAGTTTCGGGTAACAAGGTTTTCATAATGTATCAAATGAAGAAAGATGATGATACAAATGAAGTTTAGTGCGGACAAAGCATACGAATATCAATCATTGTACGGTAAACAGATGTTGTATTTCAGTATGGGTATCTACAATCACGATAAATCATTAGCACTCATGGCATCCACATTCAATGACCTATATCAGCTTGACGAGCCTTATGGTTATATCACTGTATGTCTTGGATGTGAACACAAACGTGGAAGGGCTTTTGTAGATATAAATAATTTACCAGGTATTGATAAGGTTCTTGAGCATTATGGTATAGCAAAACCAACAGGGGTAAAGAAGGCATCTGGATTTGTTGTATATCCCGAATATACATTTTCCGAAACATTTTTAAGAACAATATCACCCGATGTTTATAAGGAATACTTGAATGTAAATCATTGGACTATAAAATGACAAAAATGTAGATTCATATGAACCTACATTTTTGTTGTTGAATATTTTCTATTGTTTGTAACAATTAGAGTGTATCGAAGTATTCAGTAAAATCTTCATACATTCTGTAAAAGTCTTTTATACCAAAGTAGGTATTGATTGCATAAAGTGTAGCACTATGTTCATGAGATGCAAGTACAATTGATGGAAATTCATCTTTGTTACATACTCCGATTTCGTTCATATACTCGTGTGTATTCTGTATTTCAATATTGTCACAAGACAGTGATGGAAACCAATGATTTATCAGTGATACATTGTGTACGTCACTTGTGTTGTAGTCAAGAATAGGGGTAGTACTTACGGTAGATGGGTTGCAATGATATCTGAAAGTTAGTGGTGAGGTAAATTCAGGTATTGACTTGAATATTTCAAGAATTGTCGTCGATTTAGCACTCTGGTCACTTTTCCAATAATCTTTCGTACTGTCAGTCATCGGAAGTTCATCACAGTGTTCTTTTATATACTCACATACTTTAATGTAGAGGTTGATAAATATAAGACTTTTTCCACTGTATACTTCCAACATTACGTTTCCATTGTCGTACACAAGTTCAAAGAATTGTTTATCATTTTCCAGTTTGGTGACGGTGTTTGTACTTACAATTGTCTTGACAATATCGAGGTTATTACACTCGGATTCATCAAATGTTTTAAGTACTTTGACTTCGGGTTTAAAGGTTTTGATAATGATTGACATATGGATTGCCTCCTTAAATTTAGTATATATTAAGTATATCAAAATACAGGGAATTTGTCAATAGAAATTTTAAGAAATTATTGAAAAAAATTGTAACATAGTATTGACAAAATAAGAATTTTATGTTATAATAGATATAAATAATTTATAGGGTACGACCGTCTTGTTAATGGTTGTTCTGAAATGGAGGTATTATAAATGTTTAGTTATCAGGAAATAGACTTGATGTTAAGAAGTTGTGAATTCACTTGTCCATGTTCAGGTACAAACAACAGTGGTGAAACACTGGTATTTGAAAGGGGTAGGGACACTGAGGGTGAATGGATTGAAGTACAGACATTTCAGCGTAAGAACTGGATTCGCAAGAACAGGTTTTATAAGTCAGGTGTAATCACTGAGGAGTTTGAAAGATAGTTACGTAAAAATTTGAGAAGTCATCTTACAAATTGTTAGATGACATTTTAACAAGTCAGGTAACATATTTAAGGAATAGTTTGACTATACTGATAATTCGTGGTACGATTACTATTTCAATAATTACAGATAAGGAGAACAAGTTATGTATTCGTACAGTATAAATGGGGTAAAGCACTTTGTCAAATTTAATGTGACACATTATGCTGCTGACAGTTCATTATATATAAGTTACTCCAAAATAAATGATGGTGGTTCTTATTCAGAGCCTGTTGACTTAACATTTTGGACTATACATGCAAGTATTCTTGAACCGCTCGAATTAAATCATGTGTTAATTGATAAGGAATCACACTCACATTTGGTAACAGCACTTGAAAAAAGTGGGGCAATCTATGCAACAGGAAGGAAAATAATTGACCGTTTTGATTATTTTCTGACACTGTATGAGTATGTATTTGTTGGTTCTTTTCTAACGGTTCAGGATAGTAGTGGTTATATGTCATACCTACGAAAATATGTTCAGACTCAAAAAGTGATACAATCATTGGAGGGCGTGAAATGAGTTACACAGTCGATATGTCAGGTCACATCACTTTTTCTGAAAATACCAATATGGAGTCGGTGTGTGAAACAATATTTAACTCATACAGTGTAGGTTTTTACCATGATGAAACCATCTATGGTAAATATTATATAGATATCGACAGTGAATGTATTACATACAGAGGTGATGCATTTCGTACCTTATTAATGACTTTATGTTCAAATTATAGCATTGAACATGGTATAATAGAGGTTGCCGACAGTGAGAAATCATGGTTGTTTGAATACAGTAAGTCAAATAACACTTGGGTTGTAAAAATAATGCGGAAGGTAAAATCAGGGGTACTAATGCGAAATGGTACATCACAGTGTTGTGGCAATTGTGGTTTTATCTTAAATGATAGCGTCAATTATTGTTCAAACTGTGGTTCGGTAATAAAACTGACTGACGCTGAGATAGACTTAATAAATCGTGAATCACTGTGAATGACTAACGTATTATTTAGTCTGTTGTTGATGGCGAAGGAACTGTTATAATAAGGAGGACACAAAATGGTGGTAAAAAACATGAATAACATGGGGGTATCTTCAGGTATTGTTGCTGACATTGATTTAATAGATATGCTAAAAGGCGGATTAGTTCAAAACATAAGTTGGTCAACACTTTATCAGAATAATCAAATACAGCCTGCAAGTTTGGATGTACGTCTTGGAAACACATTTGCCATCGTTGAGGACTCTCATAATAACATAATTACAATGACGAATGAAATCAAGTATACAACAATTACGACAGACAAGTATATTCTGATGCCAGGTCAGTTTGTTCTTGCAACCACGATGGAATACTTCAAACTTCCTAACAATATCACAGCATTTGTAGAGGGTCGTTCGTCACTTGGAAGAATGGGGTTATTCATACAAAATGCAGGATGGGTCGACCCTGGATTTGAGGGGGAGATCACTCTTGAACTTTTTAATGCTAACCGTTGTGCTATTGAGTTACAGGCAGGTCGTAGAGTAGGACAGATGGTATTTGCAACAATGACAAACACACCTTGCAGTGCATACAATGGTAAATATCAAGGACAGAGTGGAGCGACAGGTTCACAGGTATACAAGGATAAAGATTGAGGTGATTATACTGTAGATTGATAGATAAGACAACTTTTAGAAGTAATAATACATCAGGAAGAGATGTATATAATTGCAATAGCATAAAAAAGCTTTAAGGGGGTAATAACATGTCTGTAAGAGTATATACAGATATAGTTGAGTGTTACATCGAAAACAATAAATATGGATCACTTGGTTGGATTCCTGTAGCACCATTACCAAATATAGACTTCGGTTCAAAAGTAACAATGGTAGCATTGAAGTACTTTGATTACATGAATAATGAAGTCATATCAGGGGGTACTGAGGAACTCAGTATGGAACGTATAAAATCCAAAAATCTTACAAGTTATGCATTTATAGTATATAGTGATAGATTTGAGGTTGGTCGTATAAGTTTCATATGTGCTAAGCGAGATTATGACGTAGTTTTAAATATGTTTAAACGTCAGTATATGCGCTATCCTAACGTAAGTTTCAAGGGCATTGTTTGTGAATCAGTATACACAAGCATGAATGATAGTATCAATTTAGCTATTAGAAACAGTTGTAGTAGTTCACGTAAGGTAAGAATATACACTGAGGTTGCAGAATATTATGTAGAGAACAAGTCAAGACGTTCACATGGTTGGATAGCTCCACATAATATAAATGCTCTAAGACCGGGGGATGAAATCACTGCACTCTCATTGACTTATCGTGAGTTTGTAGATAATAATATGGTATCTGTTGGTGAAGAAGACCTGACTGTGGATGTTCTTAAAACTTCAAACATTATAAAATACATATATTCAGTATGTGACGGTGATAGAGAAATTGACCGTATAAGTTTTGTATGTCACAAGGAAGACTTTGGTGCTGCATTGAAGATGTATAAAGCACCTTATCAAAAGTATATGAGTGTTACATTTCGACCGTTGCGTAAAACAAACATAGCAAGGCATCTTGGTAAAACTCTTGCAAGTATAGAATAGGGGTAAAGCTAACATGGAATTTTACAATGAATTTACATTTACATTCAAATCAAAAGAAGAATCGGAGAAAGCTATTGATATTATAAAGACAGCAATAGAAAATAGTCCGAAGTATGACTTTGACAAATCTTATGCACAGGACTTCAGGAAGGATATGGTAGACAATCTTTATCTCTACAATCAGGAAATGGAGTTCTACTTGGAAATAAACATTTACAATGTTATTCTAAGTCGTAAGTGTTACTTGACAGCAAGTGACGCACTTGAGTTTTTCACTGACCTGTTGAAAAATATAGGCGATACAGTAGGTGATTACAAATTCTCAGTATCAAATAATGACACATATGAGGATTCGTATATCGAAGCACAGAAAGAAAATGGGGTACTTACAATTGACACTGTATCCTACCCTGAGGGGTACTGTGATTCTGCTGAATGTGAGGAATGTTCTTTTGAAGTCACTGACAGGGCTGAATGGGACGGTTCACCTGTTGCAATATGTCCTGTGTGTGGAACTGAGATAAACCTCAAAGAAATATTTGAAGTCGAGGAGAAAAATACTCACTTGAAGATTGTTTTAAATGACATGAAATGAGATGATGTAATGAGCATATACGTTGTAAAACATAATGGTGACTTCATAGTCACCGATTCTGCAATGCGAGTTGACGGTGAGAAGTTAATATACCGAAGTGATAGAGAACTATATTCAATGGAGTTTTCATTGAATCCATATGCTGAGGTTTACACACCAGGTAATGGTCAAAAAGTTGCTGAATATTTCAAGAAAGGTAATGATACGTTAATTATACAGTATCAAAATAGCGGCGACTTTCGACAGTTGCTAAATAACAGGAATAGGGGTAAATATTTTTCCGAGCACTTATTTTCTGATTGGACTTGTGTAGAATTTGGTATATCTGCAAGCAAATTTTCTGACTTAATGGATATATGTCTTAACCACAATCAGTCAGTGCTCTTAGATATGATAACTTACAATAGAGGTGTTATTCACTTCGAGCGTTATTATAATGGTTCACTGTTTTGTGTAGCAACCGTAGATATAATCAGGGGTTGGGTTGTTGAAATAAGGACTTTTGATATTTCTGCTGACGATATAAGCGAGGTTTATAAGTTTTTTGGTAGTTGTAAACACACTGGAAACGTTCATTCAGTTGTATTTCTCAATGGTAACCGTATCATATTTGATAACAAAGCAGAAATGCTTGATATGACACATAAATGGTATTTTTACGAATGTATTAAAGGATCAAATAGGGGTAGGCTATTTAATGACATCAACAATATCCCTAAAGGTACATCATTGAAAAAGTATAAGTTACATCGTGATTACAACCGTTATTATGTCGAGCCTACATGTGATATAGTAACAACCCTCAATTCTTAAAATGGGTATTACTTATATAAATGATAGACGCAATAGTTCATGGTTTTTCTCCAATGACAGTTTATAGATATAATGGTTGTGATATAATATACTTACAATAAAGGAGTGATATAATATGCTTACAATAAAGGAGTGGCTTAATGGTTCAAGACGAGATGCACAATTCAGGGATAGGTTATACAACTTTTGTAGGTTGTACGAGGTTTTAGACAATGATGCACGTGCTTCGGAGTTAGTTAATAACGTAGCACTTGTATACGCCTTATGCGGTTATGATGTACGGGGTAAAAATCTTAGTTATGTCAGAAGAATGTACGGTAATGTAGCAAGAAAAATGACCGAACCATTGGACTTGAATAAAATTAAAACATTTTCGTTTCTTAGGAGATACTGCGAACTTTCTGACGACTTGTATAATACAGCTGTTCTTTCTAAGTACGACGCATTAATGGATGCTACATATTTTCTTTCAAGCACGGAGCGTTTGGATTTAGCAGTACGCTTAATCAAAGTTGAATGTTCCTAATATTAAGCGCCTGAAATTTGTTAAGTAACAGAATTTCGGGTGCTTACTTTATTTCCTACTAAATGATTAATAATAAGAAAATCTAAATTAGGAGAATGATATTAAAATGAAAGTAAGGCTTATTGAGTTATTCAGTGGTATAGGTGCACAGGCTAAAGCACTTGAAAACCTTGGTGTTGATTTTGAGCATTATCGAAGTGTGGAGATTGACGAAAAACCTGTGAAAGCATATAATATACTCCATGGTACTAACTTCAAACCCCAGTCAATAACCGACATCTCAGGGTCAGAATTAGGGGTAGAAAATCTTGACGAGTATCTTTATATAATGACATATTCATTCCCGTGTCAGGACTTGTCAGTAGCAGGTCAGAAACGAGGTATGTCTGAGGGTTCGGGTACTCGTTCGTCTTTACTGTGGGAAGTTCAAAGGTTACTTGAAGAAATGGATGAGGACAAACGTCCACAGGTGTTATTGATGGAAAATGTCACAGCTGTTCACAATAAACTAAACTATAATGATTTTATGAAATGGCATGGCATCCTTGAGGATTTAGGCTACACATCATATTGGTTTGATATGAACGCATATGACTATGGGGTACCTCAATCAAGACCGAGGTGCTTTATGGTTTCTTTTGCATCACCTCAGTGTATGTTCTTTGAACCACCTGAACCTATTAAACTCAAGAAAACATGGCGTGAAATTATAGATGTGTCTATTGACAGTTCATTATCACCGCTTCTTATAGAGCGGTATAAAAACATATTGCCTGATTTGAATTTGCCACAAGGTTTATCACTTATATCAGCGTCATACAATCCAACGGTGTGTGATAAATATGTTTATTGTATAACAACAAGAGTTGATAGAATTGAACGTCTGTTTGAGAAAGCAGGTGGACTTGTAGTAAATCGTGATGGTGACGATTATTCTGTAAGGTACGTTGCTGCAAAGGAAGCACTAATGTTTATGGGTTTTGGGGTAGATGATTATGACAAACTCAAGGATACATTTTCAGAAGCACAGATATACAAGTTTGCAGGTAATTCAATAGTTGTAAATGTCCTGATGTTCATATTCAAGGCTATATTTGACCATCTTGACTTAAACGATGGTATTGAAATAAAGTACACATGGCGAGGTGATAATTAATGAATTTATATAATGATGACTGTATGAATATTCTTCCGACACTCAAAGATAATTCTGTTGACCTTGTAGTAATCGATCCACCTTATGATATCCCAAATATCACACCAGGTAGTAACTCAAAACTGTCAAAGTCGTTAGAACGTAGTCTAAAACAGCTTGACGAGTCTGACATAGTTGGTGGTTATGATATTCAAGCGGTGAACAAGGAATTGGTACGAATAATGCGGGGTATCAACATCTACATATGGTGTAACAAAAAGCAGATACCTGAATATATTGATTTTTACGTCAACAAGCTCGATTGTAAGTTTGAAATTCTTTGTTGGCACAAGACAAATGCAATGCCTACATTCAATGGTAAATATCTTACCGATACTGAGTATTGTCTGTATTTTCATAAAGAGGGGTATGGAGCACAGCCGTCCTGTTATGATGACGCTCAGACTTATTTTCTTGCTCCTATAAATGCTAATGATAAAAAGTATTATAAGCACCCAACAATAAAGCCACTTGCAATTATAGAACGTTTAATACGTAATTCATCTCAGGTTGGTGACACAGTTCTTGATTGTTTCATGGGTTCAGGAACAACAGGGGTTGCCTGTAAAGACCTTGAACGTGAGTTTATAGGTATTGAGATATCTAAACAGTGGTTTGATATAGCTTATGATCGAATAACACTTGGTTCTGCCACTGTCGACACATCAGAAATGCTCGACTTTTCTGATTTAGAATAGGAGTGATTTTATGACAGTAGTTTCCAATGATATATGTAAAATAAAGGCTCAATCAGTGTTTGAAACATTCAATGACTTGTTGGTTGTTATGTTTAATTTTGATGCAGTAGATGATACAGTAGTTCATCAAATAGCAACATATTATGGCTCTCCTGTATTACCTGATGTTTTGGCTCAATCAACAAACGGTAGATGGTCAGCATTTTATAGTTTACTTTGTAACATTGATGCCGATATCACTGAGCAAAACAATATGAAAGACATTATTGAGACATTTGAGGAAACCGACCCCACAGACTTGGTTACAATCAATATGTATCTGATAAAATATTACCACTTTTACATATTATATGACGATGGTCGAGCAATGGTTTTAAAGAAATGTTCCAAATAGAGGTGCTAAATGGATATACAAGAATATACTTATAATAATACGGTAATATACAACGGTGATTGCTTTGACGTAATGAAACAGTTCGATACAGGGGTAGTTGATATTATACTTACATCACCACCCTACAATACAAATAAGCATGCTGGTAAGAACACTGTAATTAAAGATTTAACCGATAAAAATGGCTTAACATCAAATATTCGATACGATATGCACGTTGACAATATGACAAATGACGAATATTGTGACTTCACACGTAAGTTATTCATAGAATTTGACAGGATTCTGAAGTCAAATGGTTGTATCTTATATAACTTGTCCTATGGCGGTGAAAATTCAGAGTGTATGTTTCGTGCGGTAAATGAAGTAATAACCAAAACACCGTTCACGATAGCCGATTCCATAGTATGGAAGAAGTTAAATGTCTTTCCAAATGCAACATCATCTAATAAATTGACACGTACTTGTGAGTTTATATTTGTATTTTGTAGAGAGTCGGAGTACCACACATTTCATTGTAATAAACGTATAACAAGTTACCGTGATACCGGTCAGGCTTGTTATGAAAACATTCAGAGTTTGATTGAAGCAAAGAATAATGATGAAGTGTGTCCATATAATAAAGCTACATATTCAAGTGATTTATGCACAAAGCTTTTAAAGATATATGCACCTAAAGGAGCATTAGTATATGACCCGTTTATGGGTTCAGGCACTACGGCCGTAGCTTGTGAAAAAATGGAACTCATGAGTTGGGGTAGCGAAATATCGAAAAACCAATGCGAATGGGCTATCAACAGATTAAAAAGGCAGGAAACCATGTTAGAGTTTGACTTTAGTTCCTGTGAATGAAATGAGGGATTTGTATGAATTTAACAACCATGGTAATTATAGGTATTGTAATACTTATAATTCTTTACATCGTATGGCAAATAGTAAAATGGAAATGGGGTAATACCGACAAAGAAATGGTTAAAGAAAAGGCAAAAGGTGGTATACTTGACATATTCACAAATATAAGTGAATGGTTCAACGAACGTAGATATAAAGATGATGACAGAAAATTCTAAATCAAGGAAATGAGGTAATGAGAATGGACACAATATATAATGTAGGGTACACAAACGAAAACGGTGACACTCATATTTGTCTTAAAACAGCTGATTGTCTTGAGGCAGCACGTGAGGTTCTTAACTGGGACAATATCAATGGTTATGCTTACATAAACAAAGTTGTAGCAGACACTGTTGTATATCAAATTTTTTGTGATAAACGTAAGGGAACAGTCAGAAAGTCACATGTAATAAATACATTTAACAATTCAGATATGGTTGCAATTGCAACATTGTTTGAGGCGGCATATAAAAGAGATAGAGATGGGGTAAAATAAATGGCAAGACCACACGATAAAACCGGTTTAAGATATGGTAGACTCCTTGTTCTTGAAAGATTACATGATGAAAATGGGACATTACTGTATAAATGTCAATGTGACTGTGGTAATGTGACTTACGTTAAAACAAATTATTTGTGTGACAGTAATACTGTGAAATCTTGTGGTTGTGTTAAAAAAGAGCTTCTCACAAAGAGAAGGCAGGAAGCATTAGACAGGGTGTTAGGTAAGAAGTTCGGTAGATTAACAGTCTTGGAATTTCAAGACAAACCTGGTGCAAGAAAATTACACTTTTTATGTCAGTGTGACTGTGGTAAAAAGATAGTAACGACTAACGATTCTTTACTAAGCCAGCATACTATATCTTGTGGTTGTTATCAAAGAGAAGTTGTCAGTAAGGTTAAAGAAATGATAGGTAAGAAGTTTGGTAGACTTACGGTAATAAAACCTGTTGAAGAAAAAGCAAGTAACGGTAACTATAAATTCTTATGTCAGTGTGAGTGTGGTAATACAACCATAGTTACAGGGGGACATTTACGCACTGGAACTACAATCTCATGTGGGTGTGCCATAGTTGTAGATAAGACTGACATAATAGGTAAAAAATTCGGTAGATTAACAGTACTTAGTCTTGACGAAGTTAACAAATACATAAGATATAAATGTAGATGTGACTGTGGCAATGAAATTGTAACATATCGTTATGCCTTAATTAATGGGGAATCACAGTCATGTGGATGTAGACAACGTGAGGTTGCATCTAAAAACATAAACAACTATTTAGGTACTGTTTTAAAAGAAAAATCAAGATTAGATTTGATGAATACTAAACTACATGTTAATAATACCTCAGGAAGACGAGGTGTCAGTTGGAATAATAATAACCAGATGTGGGAAGCCTACATAGGTGTTAAAGGAAAACGTATAAAATTAGGTTACTTTACTGAATTTGATGATGCTGTAAAAGCAAGGGAACAGGCGGAGCATGATATGTGGGAGCCAACATTAAATAAGTATGGCAGAGAGTTGGAGTGAGCAACATGTATAAATTATACAATGACGACTGTTTAAAGGTAATGCCTACATTGGAGCCGCATAGTATCGACATGATTTTGTGTGACTTACCATATGGGGTATTAAGCAAATCGAATGAAGAAGCACAATGGGATAAACCATTACCCTTTGATGAATTATGGAAAAACTACAATAGATTAATAAAACCTAACGGTGTCATAGCTTTATTCGGTCAAGGTTTATTCTTTGCGGAGTTGATATTATCAAACAAGGACGATTTTCGTTATGACCTTGTATGGGATAAGCAACTTACAAGTGAGTTTCTCAATGCAAACAGGAAGCCAATGAGGGTTCACGAGCAAATAGCTATATTCTACAAAGGTAATCCTACATATAACCCGCAAATGACCAAAGGTAAACCTTTACATAGTAAAGGCACACGGTACAAATTAGGTGGTTCAAATTCAGCCTACGGTTCATACGGGGTAATTGAACAACAGCAAACAATAACAGATGATGGTTACGCAGAAAAATATCCTACTTCACTGTTATCATTTCAAAAACCACATCCGTCAAAAGCTGTTCATACAACTCAAAAACCCACTGAACTTCTTGATTGGTTGATTCGAACGTATACAAATGAGGGTGACTTGGTTCTTGACAACTGTATGGGTTCAGGTTCAACGGGGGTATCTGCTGTTCAATTAAACAGGGACTTTATAGGAATTGAGGCATCTGAGCGTTATTTTCCGATAGCAGAAAAAAGAATTGATGACGTGTCTGACGGTGCTGATTTACTTGACTTTAATGGTCTGGAATAATATATCAAAGGTACAAAATAAGAAATTGATACAGGGGGAATAAATAATGAAACGAACAAAATCAATGTACTATTATCCAACAGAAGAAAGTTTTGAATTGTATTTGTATACTGTAAACACTAGTGAAATATACAAAGAGTTTACACGACCGTTGATAGAACTTTTGCGTAAACGTTGTCAGCAGGGGGTATACGATGAGCAAAAGGCAATTGACGCTTATTTCGCCATTGCAACAACAGCGGCAAAAATGTATAACCGTGAGTTTGCTTCTGAAGGTGTGGTGAACTTCTCAGTACGTGATAGGTTTACTGTTGCTATTGAGATGGAAAAGAGATACTTAGAAAGTGTAATGAGTAATGATTAAATTTAAGTTGGGTGATATTTAATGAATTTGATCGTAAAATTACAAATAGATAAATTACATAAGTCAAAGAAATGTAACATGAAAAATATCTCAGACGTAAGTGCTAAAGCATCAGAGTTAAATCTTACGGCACTTTTAACTTGGGTCTACAACCATCAGGAAGAATATTTACAGTATATAGAAAAGAAAAAGTATTAAGTTTAAGGAATGACAATGTCATTCCTTTTACTACTTAATAAGATACTTTAATGTTTAATAGTATAAATAAATGTTAGGTGGTGATTCTATTGTACGATTTATATAATGACGACTGTTTAAAAATAATGCCAACACTGAAACCGCATAGTGTTGATATGATTTTATGCGATTTACCTTATGGTACAACAAATAACTCATGGGACACAGTAATACCTTTTGATGAACTGTGGACACAATATAAAAGGTTAATAACCGACACAGGTTGTATTGCACTATTTGCTCAGGCTCCATTTGACAAGGTTCTTGCTTGTTCAAACCTTGAAATGTTTAAGTACGAGTGGATTTGGCAAAAGACAATGGCAACAGGGTTTGCTAACAGTAAACATGCCCCTATGAAGGGTCACGAACAGATATTAATATTTAGTAAGGGGGTAGCTGCACCGTCATCAAGAGCTGACAGGTGCATGACATATAATCCTCAAATGACTGAGGGTTCTTTTTACAAAACTAAATCAAAACCTACATCATCAAACTATAGTGTAAATAAGTCATTTGTATCTGAGAGTAGCGAAAGATATCCTGTTGACATCATTGAATTTCAGCACGACCGTCCATCGGTGCATCCTACTCAAAAACCTGTTGCTCTGTGTGAGTATTTGATAAAAACCTACACTAATGAAGGTATGATAGTTCTTGACAATTGTATGGGTTCAGGTTCAACAGGGGTAGCATCCGTAAGGTTAAATAGGGACTTTATAGGGATAGAAAAAGAAAAGAAGTATTTTGACATTGCAAAGAAAAGAATACAGGACGTAGAAAATGGTGCTGACTTGTTAGATTTCAATGCTTGTTATTAATGATTGAAAGGTGGTTCTTAAAATGAACGATAATAATGAACAGGAAAAGCAGAAGAAACGTGATAAACGATTGGTAGTTTATTCTTCAATAGCGATAGTTATAGGGTTACTTTCAATATGTGTAAACATAGGTTCACGTTTATCTGATAACAATAAAGAAAAAGTAGCAGGGGTAGTCGATTCATCTGTCACCACAGAAAATTCCAAAGATACCTCGACTTATAAGTTACATAATTCTTACTCAGCGGCACGTGACATAAATACAGTTTTAACATATGATAATCTTGTAAGGTATTGCAAGGATAATAACCTTATTGATAAAAATGACCCTAACGAGGAGGTATTTCCAAAGAACGCTGTATTGGTATCACTTGAGGCTTTTCTAAAGTACATGTATAAAGATATTGAAACAAATGAGGACTATTCATACATATTCAAGGTAATTGATAACAGAGAGTTGGGGTATACGGACTACGAGGTGTTTAGCGTAGAAAAACTTGCTAATGACGGTAAGAACTTTACATATGTAAAGCGTAGCACATCGGTAATAGAAATTCTTACAAATAATATGAATGTTGCATCTGAATTATCTGAACCAGAAACAAGTTGGGTGGTTGATGACACTGATGAGAGTGAAGTTGATAACGATAGTGAAGGTATAGATGACCCTGAATTGTCGGTTGAGGACTTGAGTATACCTGATAGTTCTACTAAGTCATCCGAGGTTGTTTCTGAAGAAACCTCAGAGTAAGGCGGTGATATAATGGAGTTTGGAATGGTCAAATACGATAATTCGACATACACGGTATTCCAAGAGCCTCACTTGGATAAAAAGACTGGTAAAATTCAGGCAGTAGTTGCAGACAGTAGAAATAAACCACACATTGCATATTTTACTGATATTGCTTCGTTAGAGGTTTATTCAGTAATTCCGATAAAAGGTTTTGATGATATAAACGATGTAATCACATTCTTCCACATTAAGTGAGGTTAAACACCTCACTTAAATTTTTTATAACAAGGTATTGACATTTTCTGACAAATTTGTTATAATAAAATAAGTCGATAGTGTCGGTCTTTAATATTCTTAAAAAGAAATAATGATTTTAAGTGGTCTGTAAGGCTTTCTGAGGGCTTAAAAATCAAGGGTAGGTCGGTGGATGTTTATGTATAAAAAGTCGCTCAGAGGGCTTTACAGGCGAAAACAGAGGTAGTATAGTTCAGTATAATATTAAAAAATATTAAAATCAATATAAATTTTATAATAAATTTTGTTTAAAATAAAGGATGATAACGCATGATTGTAACAAGGGTAGAAAAACATATCTTAAAACAGAATAATGAATATTACTCTTTGATAGATGATTTTTGTTTAAAGGCTAAAAATCTATATAACCATGCTAATTATATTATCAGACAAGAGTTTTGTTCATCAAATAAATGGATAAGATATTCAGATTTAGATTCTATTCTTAAAAAGGATAAAGATTATCCAGATTATGCAAATATGCCAACAGCGCAATCAGCACAGCAGATACTTCGTCTTTTAGATAAAAATTGGGTTTCATTTTTTAAATCAATCAAAGATTGGTCTAAACATAAAGATAAATATTTAGGTAGACCAAAACTTCCTAAATACAAGTCTAAAAATGGTAGAGAAATACTAATATTGACAAATCAAAATGTTAAACTTAAAGGTGACATACTTCATTTTCCAAAGACATTTAATAAATTTACTATAGAACCACAATTTATCAATAGAAGTGATTTTGTTTCGTTTCAGCAAGTGAGATTCTTACCGAGGAATAAACATATAGTAATAGAGATAGTTTATAATATTGAAGTTCCTGATTTAGTAAATGATAATGGTAGATATTTAAGTATTGATATAGGGGTAGATAACTTATCAACCATAACAAATAACTTTAATGAAGCACCAGTTATTGTAAATGGTAAAGGTCTAAAGTCTATGAATCAATACTATAATAAATTATTAGCACATTATAAATCAATAACAAAAACGTTAAATAAACAAGACTATTCAAACAGACAAAACAAATTTACTATTAAGAGAAATGCTAAAATAACTGATTACTTACATAAAACAAGTCGATTTATTGTAAATTATGCAAAACAACATTCAGTTTCAGTTATTGTTATAGGGTATAATAAAGAATGGAAACAGAATAGTACTTTAAGTAAAAAGGTAAATCAACATTTTGTTCAGATTCCTTTCAATATTCTAATACAACAGATACAGTATAAAGCTGAAGAGTTTGGTATTAAAGTTATTTTAGTAGAAGAGAGTTACACATCAGGAACATCATTTTTAGATAATGAATTACCTGCAAAAGAAAATTACAACAAGAGTCGAAGAAAGCATAGGGGTATATTCAAATCTAATAATGGTACATTGATAAATGCTGATGTAAATGGTGCATTTCAAATTTTAAAGAAGGTATTTCCAAATGCGTATGCAAATGGGGTAGAGGTTGTAGTGTTTCAGCCAATCAAAGTAAACTGCGGTTGATTGATAAAGTTTTTATTAAAATTTTTTAACAGTTGTTAATAGTTTTTATTAAAAACAAAACATTAAGATTTTGGTAATGGTTCAAGTGGTAATGATTCAAGGTCGGTGGAATTTGGTAAATTATTCCAATTTTTGATTAGTACTTGAATAAATACCAAAATTTTAATATGTAAGTCAAATTTCGAGGACGTGAAAATATGATTAAACCAATAGGTATTTCTAAGTATTCTCACTACACAATATCGGAAGATGGTGTAGTAATGAAAGGGGGTAGGACTTTAAAAAGTTATAAGGATACATATAAAGATGTTATGCTTATATGTTTGAGAAGCTCAATAACGAATAGACCATCTCCTTGTAGACTTGGTTATATTGTCGCAAAGACATTTATTGATAATCCTAATAATTATAAATATGTAATGCACAAGGATGGGAATTTTCGGAACAATTCAGCGAGTAATCTTGAATGGACAAATATATCACCGCAGTGTAATAAAGAAAAGAATATAGCAAAAACTCCTGTAACTGTAACAAATTTGAGAACACTTGAGGTACTTGATTTTTCAAGTGTCTATGTTGGTGCTAAATACTTATGTAGGTCATATAGTATCAAGGAACGTTCGATGTACGGTCACTTAAATAATAGATTGTTGAAAAATAAGTACTGGGTGTATAAAGATTACCTCATAACATATAAGGGGGTAACTCCTGACGTTCCTGATGACTTTAATTTAATCAATTATAAACTGGAAAATGAGGTATTAACTGAAAATATCACAAGGTCAATACTTCGTCGTTTTGTATTGAATGGTAAAATTAATTTTATAACCGTTTGTGGTGTTAGATATTACTCAGTAAAAGAACTGACTGCTTTTTTCAATTCTGACTGTTATAAAAAATATTTCGGTATTAGTGATATTCCAATATATAATGGTAGCAGAATAAAAGACACGATGAAGCCTGTGGTTCTTACAAACATAATAACGAATAAATCTTATTCTTTTTCGTCACTAACAGCAGCTTCGGAATACTTGATAAACATATATAATACAGCAAAGATTGAAACAATACAGCAATCTTTAAGTAGAGCACTTAGGCTAAACAAACCAAAATACAAAGGATTTTATATTAACAAACAGGAAGTGAAAAATAATGGTTGAAATTGTATCTGTACCTATTAAGGGTTGCGAAAATTACAAGATTTCCTCAGATGGAAAGGTATTCAATAAGTTAGGCAAAGAGTTAAAACAGGAGTTGAACCCAGATGGAAGTTTGAACATCTGTATTACAAAGAATATAGACGGTGTTCGTATTCAAACTCATTTATCTGTGGCTCGTCTTGTTGCTTTAGCTTTTCTACCTATGGATAAAGAATACCGTTTCGTAAGACATAAGGACGGTAACAAGAAAAATAATAACGTAAATAATATTGAATGGGTTACTGACAAACGTAAACAGGAAAACCCCAATCAGTCGAGGGCATCTGAAGTTCTTGTAATGAACATGTATACGGGTGAAACTCAGAGGTTAGTAAGTATTACAGCATTTGCTCGTTTTATGGCAATGAAGTATCCTGAAAAGACAGAGACTCAGCACTTGCGTTCAATAAATCATTATTTGTCATTCAAACCGAGATTTGTTATTTACTATGAATATAAGTTAAACGTGACAGTAATAAAATTAACCGATGAGGAAATATCTTACAACTTTAATGATTATATAGGTACAGATGAAGCTATAAAGATATTGGGGGTATCGAGACCTCATTTTAAGAATATTGTTTTACGTTATAATATTCGGTCATTTTCTCAGAAGTCAACATTTTGGTATCATAAAGATGACCTTAAAAAAGCTGCTCAGGATATTTTTGTTTTGAATAATTACATTTATTATAAATCGGATTATAACTTTAATATAATACCGGAAAATTCAGAAAAGAAATACGGTGCAAAGTCTGTTATGCTAAACAATAGAATGACTGGTGATGTAATATTTTTTAATTCACTAACTGATTGTGCAACGTACATATGTGCGGTATCAGAAAAACTTGATACGGACAAACTTACTGTAGAGCATATGTTGCAGAGTTTAAGTAAAAAGTTATCACAGGGTAATCATAGTTACAAGTTCTTTGAAATCAGCTTCACATCTGATAGTGTAGTGAAGAAGGCAAATAAGGCAAATAAGACAAATAAGGTAGAAACAGTAAATAAAGCATCTTACAAACCTAATTCTGCTGATTATGTCCTTATGTCAACAATTGACAGTACAGACAAACAAAAAGAAAACCTTAAGAAAGCTATATTAGGAAACATTAATGTATTTCCGTTTCCTAATGAAATCAAGGTATCAGACGTGTACTCATTACCTGCTGTAGCTGAAATTTTAAAACTTCCGTATAGTACAGTGTCAGCGATGTCAAGATTTGGGGTATTTCCTACTTACATAAAAGACAGAAGTGCTAAAATTCGTTATATTAAATATAACGATTTAATTAATTTCTTAAAAAATGTAAGGAAAAACAGAGGGGAAGTATTAGAAATTACATAATTTAACAATTCAAGTATATACTTAATTACGGTTTCTGGTATGAAATAAAAATAAAAAATTTATCACCTGTTATTGACAATTTCGGACAAATATGTTATAATATTAGTAGTTAGAAATCAAGTCAGAAAGGATGGTAAATATGAAGACTTTTTCAATTAGTGAATTATCGATGTCAGTTAACGGTGAATTTGGTGACTTGTTGTATATAATAGGTATAGGTTCGAGTTCCAACAAATATGTATGGCACTTAGCTAATGACGGGGTATCAGACTTCAAGGCAGTATATCCGGTTTTTGGTAGAGATGCTAATAACTTTGTGATTCTTAGGCTTTACAAATGTATTGACATGACAATAGGTTACTCCTATCAGACACGATTTCTTGGTCAAGTGACAGTAGAACGGGGTTCAGCACAGCTATCAATCATGGACGACATTAAATCTTGTAACGACCTTATCGAACTGTACAAAGAAATCAACTCAAGCACCAAAAAGGATAAGTCGTGGTTGGAGTCATCAAGGAACAGGGACATGTCAGACGTTATTGACACTCTTGAATATTGGGACAAAAGTAAGTCACTGCTCAGTGTAACTTATGGTGAAGATGAGGACTGTATGGAGCTTGACCCAAATACAGCGAATGTAAGTATCGTAACACGTGAACTTACTCAGTGGTTGAAAAGAAAAGAGGGGTACGACTTCCGAATAGTAAATACTTTGAAGAATCCGTATGATGACGGTCGTGATATTGAAAACTCAAAGATACGACTTTATAAGGATATGTATACTAAAGAGTACGTATATGAAATTTGTATTGATTACGATATATCACCTATTATGTTAGGTATCTTGGATTTAATCAAGACTTTGAGTGAGTAATAATTAAAAATGTGGTGTAAAGGCACACCGCATTTTTTGTAATACTTAATAATGCACCAAAAGTTTAAAATACAGAAATGAAAAAGAAAGGCGGTCATATTATGGCTATTAAAGACATGGATGTAGGTACATCATTTAAAGGTAAAGCTCTTTGCACAAAAGCGGAAATTATCGCTTGTAGCAACGGAAAGAACGCACTCTTTATGGAGATGCAAACAAGAGACGATAGTTTTACAGCTAAACAGTGGGATGTTGGTTCTGGAACAACTGCTGATACATTCAGTGGTAAGGTTGTAAGCATTGACGGTATCGTAAATGTGTATAAGGGGGTAAACGAAATCAAGGCTTACACGGTCACAGCTACATCTGACGATGCCGCACTTTATGTAAGAACACTTGACCTTGATAGTCTTGCGAGGGACTTTATGGGTTTCCTCAAAACTCACATATCTAATGAGTACTATGAGGCACTCAAGATAATTTTCGGTTCAATTGATTTTGAGAAGTTTGTAAGGGGGTACGCAGCTACAAGTCATCATGATAACGTAAGTGGTGGTCTTATTAACCACACACTGAAAATGCTAAACATTGCTGAAACTGTTCTCAAAAATCTACCTGAGCTTGAATTTATGAAGGATAACATTTACATGGGCATTGTTGTTCATGATATCGGTAAGATTGATTGTTACACTTCAACAGGGTCAGTTGATACTCTCAATTATGTTGACCACAAGGCTCTTGGTATTGAGAAGATGGCTCAGCTTAAGTTACAGTTGCTCAAGCATATATCTGAGGATGACTATTATCAGCTTCTTGCTATTATTCTTGGTCACCATGGTGAGTTTGGTGAATCTTGTCACACTGTTGCAACACAGATTATTCACTATATCGACATGCTTGATTCTCAGACCACAGGTCTTGTTCAGCTTATGAAACAGGTAAATTATAGTGGTGATATTAAGTTTGATGGAAGATACTTACATATCTGATTTGTTTAAAAAGAGGGAATGTAAAAATGGATACACGATTTGTAGATTTGATAACTACATCTTCTATGATGAATCAATACACAATTCCAGATACCACCTACCTGCTTCATCTTGAGGAGCAGGTAGATGATGCTATAATTGGACGTGAAATAGCCCCCGAATGTGGGGTATATAAAGCGAGATTGTATCTTGGAAAATTTGACAAAGCAAAATTGAGAAGCAACGTAAGTAATGATTCTTTTCGTACTTCAATAGATAAGATGGACGTTTATCATTATCTTTACGGTTCAATTTTTATTATACTTAGAAATGATGATGTGCGTATGGCACGTGAAAACTGGTTATTTGAGGCTCATGGTAGGCTGAGTAGGATTGGAAATAATAAGTGTATTTTCTATCTCACAAAATGGCATAATACAAGTACAAAGGAAAAACCCTCTTGGACTCCTGGAGGGGTAGTTTCTCACCCACCTGAATCATTCAAACCATTGAATGATGAAATCAAGAAAACCATTGAAACTCAAATACTTCAACAACCTAAAAGACCGGCAATACTTCAGGAAGTGGGTGTAGAAATTCAGAATCCGAGGATGATGCATGTAATCACTGCACCTGAATATGTACCTGAGCCACTTGGTGAATTGGGGGTATCTAAAGCGAACGAAAGAGTACGAAATATTGTACCACCTGCATCTGATATGCCACCCAATATAGAACGAGGGAATGTAGGTAAACAGTGGCGTGAAGAACTTGTTAAGAAGGAATCAACCGATGTTAATCGTTCTGAAATATTATATGTGCGGCATGAACTTATAGAAAAGGCAAATGACATTGAAGAGAGACAGAGTCAAATAGTGGATTACATTACTGAAAAATGTATTGTACAGAGTTTTGATGATACTCTAATCGAGAAACTGTACCTCAATATAGGTACACGAATAAGCGAGTACTGGGGTAAGCAACCTGAAGTTGGTGTAGGTTTCACTGGTAAAGCTTTATTCAAGGAGGCTTTATCGAAAGCAGTTGAAACAGACGATGATGCTAAAAGGGTATCTCGGTTATTTGACATGTACGGGTATTCTCCTGACATTGTTGAAATCTGGATGCATAATTCTATGGATGATGTTGACGGTAATCCGGTTCTTCAGTTATTGACTAAATATCGTACAAATATACTATATAAGATTTACGAAACAGTGCTTCAGTTAAATTGTGACCTTGAAAAAGTAGACAATTGTTGTAGGGGGTATGGTTACTCTGTTTTTGAAATGATGACTGTATCACCTTATCGAATAGGTATAGCTGCATCTATATCAGTTAAAGACCTTGACAAGTTGGCTATGGTTTCAAGATTATTTGATAAACCTGAACAGTTATCAGACCGTAGTGTAGCGTATTATCACGAGTATTTGACCGATGAAAACCTCATGGAGGGGTCTACGATAATGGCTGAACAGCAGGCACGTATAAAAGTAAGGGCAGGTTACCATTTGTCTAAGGCTGAATATACGAGGTTAATGCAGACAAACGCTCAGAGGGGTATTTACTTCGATTATAATTTAACTGTAAATATGCGTTGTTATTTTGGGTTATACGACATGGATATGTCGCTTCCGTTGTCAGGTTGGAAGGAAAGCTACAAGGATTGTTATTTACAGTCTGTAAATGCCTTTGATACATATATCCAGAGGGGTATCGGTGTTAAGGTTGTTTTAGATAAACCTTATATAATTGATTTTAACTTGTTCAAAAAAGAGATTTACATATATGAAAAATTAAATCGAATGTCTGCACCAATACCGTCAATAGAAGATATAGATGTGTATATAGACAGGTTTGAGCTATCACAGGGTTCAAATTTCAAGTTGGAGGAACGTCAGCGTCAGGCAATAAAGCAATGTTTCATTTCCAACAACGCAATAAATGTAATCACAGGAGGGGCTGGTTCAGGTAAAACCACATTGATAAAAGCCATCGTATATGTATATACTACAGCCCTGGGGTATTCGATTGATGTTACCGATGAAAACAATAATCCTGACATTGTTTTTGTAGCACCAACAGGTAAAGCCGCAAACCGTATATATGAAAGCACAGGTTTTCCTGCAAGAACTATACATTCAAGGTTTAAGATTGGTCTTACTGATGTTGATTCGTATGATACTCAATTCAAGGTTTTGTTTTGCGATGAATGTTCAATGATTAACCTTGACGTGATGTATCAGATGCTAAAGAAAGTTCCTGACGATGCACGTATAGTATTCAGTGGTGACATTAACCAGTTAGTACCTATAGGTTTCGGTCAGTGTTTTGCGGACATAATCAATTTTGCACCTGTAACAACTCTTAATGTAATGAAAAGAGCTGAAGGTACGTCGCTTATAGCGAAAAACGCAAAACGACTTGTATCGGGGTATGAAGCACTTTCAGTAGGTAATGATTTCAGGATTTCAAACGTTGCCAACTTTAAAAATGCTATATCTGAAACGATAACTTCTCTTACATCTAAGGGTGCAGATATTGACGATATTCAGGTTATCAGTCCTGTAGCAACAGATAAGTACGACTGGGGTACTTCAAAAATGAATGTATTTCTTCAGGATTTACTTAATCATGATGTCCCTATCACTCATAAAATTCATCAACGTAGGTACAAGGATTGTTATGACACATTTCAAGTAGGCGACCGTGTAATTCAGACGAAGAACAATGCTGAGATTATCCAGTACATAGTAACGGACAATCAATATGTTGAAGTAGGTCAAGGGGTATTGAATGGTGATATTGGAAAAATCAGGAAAATTTTAACATCTGAAGAAATGTATAAGGTAACTGGGGATGACTATTTGTTAAAACAGTGTGAGGACCCTAATACAATATTTGTTGATGTTGAATATACAGTAGCCGGTAGTTCTTATTCAATAATTTATACTACAAAAACAACGAATCCAGACGGTAGACCTACATACAATGGTTATGAAACATCAGGTGGGAATGTATCTCAGATACAGTTGGGGTACGCCATCACAGTTCATAAAATGCAGGGTTCTCAGTCAAAACATATAATACTTTTGTGGTATCCTATGAGAAGGAAGGATTTTCTTAGTCGTAACATGTTATATACAGCAATCACAAGGGCAGAGAAAGATGTTACCATATTTGGTGATGATTTTGCGATTGAGAGTGCAAGGCATATCGTAAGTAATGATGCGAGAACTACATATTTGAAACTGTACTTTAAGCATTCAATTGATACATGAAAACGTACCTAAAGATTAATAGGTGTAATCAAAAAGTGTTATATTTTAGTTAATGCTTAATGTGGCTATTTATTAAGTTTAGCGAAATATCGGTGTTAAATAGTATTAAATACTTGATTGATTATTCGTACATGAAAATGTACCAAAAGATTAGTAAGTATAAACGGAAAAAGTTTATCAGTCAAAGTAGGGGGTTTCCATTCCTGCACTCCTTACTTATGTAGAGTACAAGAAAGGTTTTCATTCATTTTTATTTTCTCTTTTGCATGGGGTGGTACTCCAACCACCCCGCTCACATGAATATATCGCCTTTCATTTTTATAAACTGGTCGGGTGGTTGTTTCCACCCACCCGACCACTCGAATGAGTTTATCATTATGTACTCAATCTGATTGAATACATAATGATGGATTCAAGTAACTTCCATTAGGTTACAAAATCTATCAAACCTAAAGTTGGTGAAATTATGAACATGGTCGAAAGGTACAAAGAGATATGTAGAGTTCAGGATTTACTCACTGAATGGTTCGATAAAATAACTCCAGTTTTCAGCACAGACGATGTAATACTCGACTGTATGATTTTAAGGGGTTACGAATCTGAGGAAATGTATAACCGACTCAAAGATATCAAACTGTTCAAAATTGACGATATTGATTCAGCTAATCTAATTCATTCTGTTAGTGAAGAAGATTACGAGTTGATGGGATTAAAAAAGAACGGTACATACCTTTTAAGTGGACGGTACTGTGTTCCAATTAGGACAATAGATAACAAAGTCAGTGCTATTGTAGGTTACTTTCCCGACCAAAGAAAGTATGTAACGACACCAACGGTAGGGTTCAGTAAGAATACTTCTCTATTTGGGGTAGAACATTCTGAATATTTTGATGCTCCTTATGTGTGTTTGTGTGAGGGTATCTTTGATACCTTATCATTACAAGCTTACGGGTTTCCGGCACTCGGCAATCAGGGTTTAGGTTTATCTGTTTACAAATCCGAAATGCTAAAAAGGTATAAGAAGATTGTAGCAATACCTGACGGTGATAAAGCTGGGGCTACTGCAAATCCTTATAAAGCACATTCAACTGGTAGAAAGACAAATAGTTGGAATATTCCCTTTGACAATAGTGTATTCATTGACTTATCGGTTTTATATCAGTTGGGGGTAAAAGATGTCGATGACTACTTCAAGAGAGGGGTATCTGCTGAGCAAATCAAAGACTTGGACAACATCTTCAAGTCGAGTCGCTATATGTTTACTTTAAAAGAGTAAAGATGTTAAGATGTTAAGACGCTAAGACGCTAAGACGCTAAGACGCTAAGACGCTAAGAAAAAACAAGACGCTAAAAATGCTAAAAATGCTAACAAAGAAAGATGAGGTAAACGTTATGTCAGTAAAGGTTAATATGGCAGAAGTACTTAAAATGAGACAGTCACAGGAAATTGATAAACCTTACGGTTCATCAGACAGTAAGTTTCCGCTGTTCAAGACACCCGTAAACGAGCGTCTGCTTGTTTACATTCCGTCCCTGAATGTTATAGAGCATGAGGATGGTACATCAACAAACGATGTTCTCGAAACTGCACTTCACAACTATAAGTTAGGTAAGAAATTTGGTACAATAACTTGTATTTCAGGTATCGACAATGATAGTCCTATCGCTGAAATCCTTGGTTATAAAGACCACACTTGTCCTGCTTGTGACGCAGTAAACGAATGTTGGAATCTTGTAAATGCTAAGACCGAAGCAAAAGCAAAGGAACTGGGGGTAAACCCTGAGAATGACCCCGAAGAGGTTCTCAAGCCCTTCAGAAAGAAGTACATTCAGGATATGGTTATGACTCGTGCATCAAAGTACGTAACATTCCCGATTGTTGTTATTCCACATAAGGGTAACAGACTGACAGGGGAGTCGGAGTCAGGTATGTCTGCGTATTATGTTACAATGACAGAGCAGAGATACAGAGAAAAGGTTTGTGCATCACTTTCAACTCTGTTTAATAACCCTGGTCATATCGGTGGACGTTTCATGGTTTGGGATTTCACTTATGATTCAAATGGGGCACAGCATAATGCGAGAGATTCAGCTAAGAACGCTAAGTTCAACATTATTATTGACCCCGCAGCACTTCAGGCTTTTGAACCCATCAGAGCTAAGGCTGAGGAGCTTGCTAAGGAGTTTACCAACATTAAGGCACTTGAGGTTCTTACAGCACTTGAGCCTGTTGAATACTCTAAGCTTAATTCTTCTGTAGACTCAGTTATGAAGGAAACAAGAAAGATTCTTGCTATGGTAAGTGAGGGTTCGGACATTGCCGCACTTCCGTCAGCACCTGAAAAGATTCTTGAAAGCTTTAGTGCAACACCTCTGAGTGACGGTAATCTTGGGGTAACTGAGATTGCTTCTGCTGATGCTAATGCGACTGCAGGTGCTCACCGTTTCGATTGATAACAATAACTAAATAGCACTGACATGAACAAGACCGCCTTGTATAGCACAAGGCGGTTTTTTATTACTTGTTCATTTACCATTTGATTATAGAATAGAAAGGTGGTGAAATTGTGAAGGAATATAAATTTATAGCACCGAGAGTAATTACTGAGTTTGATGATTTTGAGTTTTCTTTTTATACTTGGTCAAAGTTAAGACTTGATAACATGTTTAATATTATTCCGCACTACAGCGATTTGTATGTAAATATATCGGATAAAGTAAAACAAGAATCACACTGGGATTTAAGTCCATGGCATAGTTTAACTTATAAAGACAAAGATGGGGTAAATCATGACATTGCTTTTGAGGTTGATTTAGACAATTTAATGAAACATAAAAGGCTTTTGAAATACACTGAGGGATTAATAAAAGCTGAAAAAGAAGAAAAGGCAAAAAATAAAGTAAAGAAACCTAAAATAAAGAAAGCGAAAGTCAAGAAGTCCAAGGTAGTACCTAAGAAATCGAAGGTAATAAACACAAAGTCAGAAGTTGATACAACTATAACAGTTAGTGGGGATACCGTTAATGACATTACCGGGGTCACCGAGGTCACTGAGGTAATTGAGGTAATTGAGGACACCGACGAACAGCAGACAACCACAGCAACGGAAGTATCATCTGACGTTTCAAGTGATGTAGTCAAATTTGACGAGGTGATATTATACGAAGACCTCAAACCAAAAGTAGTAGACCCAATTATAGATATCTACCAAGTCTTAAAGAAGAGGGGTACATCGAAAAATAATGATATTATCACCAACAGACAAACAATTAAACGTATAATGGGAATAGATATAGGTATGAAGAACATGGCTGCAATAACAAGTAACGTGTTCAAACCTGTTTTTATAAGTGGTATTCCATTATATAAAATCTTAGATACTTATGCTGGTTGTTTTATAACACCTGGTTATGGTAGATTCTCATATAAGCACAGGAAATCATCTCAGAAAAGACATCTTGAAAGACGAAATGATAAACTTAAAGACTACCTCATTTTGTGCGTTGACAAAATAATGGAACTTATAAGTCATAATAACATTGATTGTGTAGTAATAGGTTATCCTGCAACATGGGGTAACCACAAAAAGTTCAATATAAAAGGGGCTGAACAGATGACTCAACGTGTATTATGTCGTTTCAAAGATATGATAAAAAAGCGTTGTTCAAGACATGATATTGATTGTGTAGAGATAGATGAAGCTTTCACATCAAAATGTAGTTTTCTTGATAATGAGCCCATAGGTAGACACAAAGAATATAGGGGTAGTAGAACGGATAGAGACACTTACATAACAAACTCAGGACATCAGATTAATGCCGATGTTAATGCAAGTCTGAACATTATAAAAAAGTATCTAAGTTCTATAGGAGAATGGGGTACTATTTACAGATATCAACTTATAGGTGCAGTGGCATTAAGTCGATATTGTAGTTTTAACACAGAGATAGGGGTGAATGACATTGTCCAAAGCAAAGATACAGCACAAGAATAATCAAAACAAGTCAGATAGTAAACCTAAGCAAAAGAGCGAGGGTGAGGTAGATGATGTTTTAGTAGGTTCTGGGGAAGAATTTTTAAGTCTTGCGGTAAACTTAATTACCTCTATAATGCTTGCTAAATCTGAATATGCAAGATATACCTCAGAACTTTCTTACTATGACCAGTTAATTGAGGATTACCTACATGTTCTCGAATTAGAGAATCAAAACTGGTCTGAGCGTGCAAAAGTAGCAACTCAGTTAGCTTATGCACGTAAGCAAAGACGAATCGTGAAAAACGAATTTGAGTTACTGCAGCCTATAGTTTCATTTGCAAACTCAGATAGTGGTAAAAAGTTTCTTGAATCCTTAAGGTCACTGTCAGGAAATGTTAGAAACGTAGATAAAAGGCATAAGCAGTCAACATATAAATGTCGTGTACTACATTTAGATGAGGACGGTAAAATAAATCTCAAACCGCCAAAGAGGGAGGACAAATGAATAATAAGTTAGACGACTATGATATAGCATTTGAGCCGTATGAAAAAATGGGCTTTAAACCGTTAAACAGTAACAAGTTAAGGGGTTTGCTATTCGGGATTATAGGCTCTATTATGATTGCTTATATGTCAATCTTACTGAACATGGTAGTCTTAACAACACTACTATTAAGATGTGCCACAGTTTTATTATTTTTAGGTATTCTTAGTTTATGTGCTGCAATCATATTCGGGGTACTTGGTGTTATTGAAGACAACCTAAAAAAGGACAAAAAGATTAGTAAGTGAGGTGATAAAAATGATACAGTCAATTTATATTGAAAATTTTATGTCAATATCATCAGCTAATATACAGTTTGATGACAGCAATATCATATCATTGTGTGGCTACAACGATAGTGGTAAATCTGCTGTTATAAGACTGATTGACATAATGTTTTACAATGCATACTCTACTGAACAGGTTCACTACATCAAGGATGGTGCTGACTTCTTCAAGTGTATTATATCATTCAAGGATGGGGTAGAATACGAGCGTATTAAATATGCTACAGGTTCATCTGTTTTTGTACTGAGAAAAGACGGAAAAACATTATTTGATAATCGTAAAGGTAATCAAATCATAAACACAGACGGTGTTCCAAAAGTAATCATGGATTATTTGGGGGTAATACGCGACGAATTTACTAAGGAGGAGTTGAACGTCCGGCGTTGTACTGATAGATTGTTCCTGATTGAAACAACGGGTGGTGACAACTATAAAATCCTTAACACAATTCTTCAGTCTGATAGACTCGCTGAAACGTCAAATAGTCTGAATACAGATAAAAACAAACTACAGCAGGAGATTGTGGTAAGTTATAACAGATTATCAGCACTCAGGGACGAGCGTGACAGGGTTGTTGTAAGTTCAGGTGATTCAATAGATACATTTGAAAAAGACGTCACAACTCTTGAAGCTATAAACGAACGTTTCAAACTATTGAATAAAATAAATGACTATAACACATTAATCACAACGGTAAAGATACCTGATGAATTATCAATGATAGACGTTTTCAGGTATATGGAAATAGACAGAATAAAGGGGTACTCAGAAAAAGCCAAAATTGCGATATCACCTGAGGCTCCTACGATATCTGATGTTTTAATTGATAAATACTCTAAATTGAGTGAAATGACCGAAACAAGAAAACGGACGGATGTAGTAATACAGTCTGAAGTCGATGTTGTAGATATCGACAGGTATAATTCCATTGCAGACCTTATTTCAAAGCAGAGTACCACCAAGGTAGATATCCCAAAGGGGGTATCTGAAATTGATATCGACAGACTTAATAAAATAAGCAATCTATCAATCATAGCTTCACATTTCAATTCTTGTAATAATACATATGAAACCATAGTTACCGAGTGTGACAAAGCAACATCGGAGTTAAAGAGATTTGCGGACACGAATAATTTGACTATATGTTCAAATTGTGGTGCTGTTGTATCAAAGGATATAGGAGGACATGTTCATGTATAAAGCACTAATTATAGGTGACTTACATATTTCAGATGCATATGTGGGTTATCATAAGGACTACTGGGCTGAGTGTACAGAAATTCTTGGTAAAATCACTTCAATCATAGTCGATAAGGGGGTAACACATCTCATATTAACGGGTGACCTTGTTGGTTTGCGTGAGAAAAATTTCAAACAGCGTGCAAGCCTGATGTTGTTTATGATGGCACTCAAAAAATGGAATGAACTTACCGATTATAATGTTTACTCTCTTGTAGGTAATCATGATATGAGCGGTCGAACAACTGATTTCGAGTTATTTGAGAGTCTTGGTCTTATAAAAACTACTCGAACACTTGGTAAAAGTTTCTTAGATATCAATGATACACGTTTTCACATGATTAATTTCGGTGATGAGAATAACAAAATTGAATTGAAAACAGGAACAGATGCTACCAATATAGGAATAACTCATGCAGACATTCAGGTTACAGGCAAAACAACATGGTGGTACCCTTCAAATGTAAGATTTGAATTAGCAACAATGGAACATTGGAAGGGTATCGAAATGATTATCGCAGGACACATTCATAATCCGTCACCTAAAATGGTAACAACTGATATTGACGGTTCAAATGTAAACCTGTTTTATGTTGGGTGTCCAACAAGACCTCGTAAGAATGATAATTGGGAAAAATGTTGGGGTACATTGTTTGAGATTGATGGTACAAACGTAAATTGTTCTATTCTTGAAATTCCGTTACCTGTTGATGTGTTCGTAGAAACAACGGAGGATATCGACACGGAGGAGCTTGAAACTGATGAGGTAACAAAGATTGAGGAACTTGCAGCAATTTTGAATACATTGTCTGAGTATAAACTTGACTCAGATGATGATATCGAGGGTCAGATAAAAAGGTTCTCAGGGGTAGACACAAAAGCTATGAACTTAGCTTTGGAATATTATAACCGTGCTAAATCTTAAATACTTGCTTTAGCACCATAAGATTATATAATGTCAGCAAAAATGTTGAAAATATAAAAAGAGGGAGTAATCTAATGGATATTATTTCAGAAGTAAAAGCACTTAATTCAAAGGCTGCGGAACTTAACGAAGCTCGTAAAAAGGCATTGTGGGAGAAGAACAGGGCTGAGGAAGAACTCAAGACTGCACTTGTTGAATACAACAAGAAGTATGGTACATCACTCACAGCTGATGACATCAGTTCAGAGTTTTCAAAGGTCGAGGCTGAAATCAAGGCACAGGCAGAGAAGGTTAAGGCTGAGATTGAAGCCATTGAAAACGGCGAAGAAATCGTAGACACTGGTGTTGAAAACGATGACACAGTAGGTACTCACAAAAACTCAGGGGTTTCTGAAAACTCAGTAGCTTCTGGAAACACAGTAGCTTCTGGAAACACAGTAGCTTCTGGAAACACAGTAGCTTCTGGAAACACAGTAGCTTCTGAAAACACAGTAGCTTCTGGAAACACAGTAGCTTCTGAAAACACAGCGGCTTCGACAGGTACTTCATCAAAGGTTCGCAAGGTTGACGCAGCATATATTGCCGATGGTTCGTTTTTGTTTGATAACACAGAGGACTTCGCAAAGCAGATAGTAGGAGGGGTAGCAACCGAAGAAAAGTCAATTGACGAGATTCTTGCATCTGCTACTAAGGAGGAACCTATTAAGGTAGAGGAAAAATCGAAGGAAGAGCCTAAGAAACCCATAACGACCATCGGTGGTTTTGATTTTTCAAAATATATTTAAGGGGTAGATAACAATGAAGATAACAATGCCAATAGCAAATCTTAATAAAGCACTTGACTCATTCAAGGTAATCCTTAATGACGCACTGCTCGCTGATGACAAGCGTAATATTATACTTTGGAAGAAGGAGGACGGTGTTAAACTTGTAGCAAAAAATGATATCATTGACTGTATCTGCGATATAGAAGCCACATCTGTAGTAGATGGTTCTGTAAATGAAATGCAGTCAATCAAGTATAAGGAATTACAGGGGGTACTTGATGGCTTTAAGTCACTGAGAGTGACTCAGGCTACTAACATTTCATTTGAGTTTCTTGAAAACTTCATAGCTGTTGAAGTTGAGGAGGAGCCAATTGATAAGGACAGTGATTATGCTGAAAAACTTTTCAGAACGAATAAGTATCAGCTTTCGAGGTCGAAACCTGTATCTGATGTTCAGCGTAATGAAATTCTTGCTGTATCTCTTTCAGATGAGGGTACTGTTGTAAATAAGGATGATATCATTCCTTATTTTGCATCGCTTCTTCCGACAGTAAAGGATATGCGAGAGGGTGTACCTACAAGATTTAATGTAGTAGGTGATTATATCTATACAACACCGATGTCTTTTGCGGCACTGATGTATAATACAGTACCTGAGTTTAAAGACTTTATTCTTACAAGTTCAGCTGCTAACTTTATGAAATCATTCTTTGAGCTTGAAGATAAAACAAACATCAACATTGAAGCTATTAATGAAAATGCTAAGATTGTACGTCTGAGTAATTCAATGGCGATGGCTGTTGTAAAGACAATATCTACAAAGAAGGCTTTCAACGTAGCAAACTATATCGAATTACCCTCAACAGGGGTAGCCGTAGACAAGGGGTATTTTTGTGATGTTATCAAGCGTTTCACAAATAATGCTGAGGCTATCAAGATTACTATAAAACCTGAGGAAATAACTCTTAAACAGTCAAGGGTCACAATGTCAGTTCCGGTATACACTGCAAGACTTGATGATAACTTCACTGAAATGACTTTCTCAGTTAATGCAAATGTTCTTTCAAACCTTGTATTCGCTCATGCAAACTTCAGTAATCTGCTGTTCATCTACTTTAAGAAGGTAGGTAACAAGTGGGCAGTATCATTCACAGACGATAGTTTTGTAAATGATGCAGACGGTAACAAGAAACATGTATGGTGGACAGGTGCTAATTTCAAGGACAACAGATAAAAGTAAAATGGGGTAGAAAGATGCTAAACACGATAGTAAAGTTGCACAATATAGAAGTGGGGGTATCGGACTTCAAGGTTAAAGTCATGGCGAAACACTGTATAAGTGCTATACTGTTTGAGAGTAAATCAGTAATGTCTGATGAAATCTACAAGGCTGTAACTTCTGATGATATAATTCCTTATGATGGTACAATGTCATTATCTGAATTATCTCATTTATCCACTGAATACTTTATAGACGATGGTAACTATCGTTTAATAGTTGCATTGTACTATCGTATGGCTATCTTAACCTATGAATATGTTTCAATTCTGCGTTCAATAAAAATACTCTATAATTCAGAAATGTCATTACCTATAAGGTTTGGCAAGCTTGAAAAGATAGAACAAAGAATACATGATTTAAGGCTTAAAGTTTCAAATGTAGAGGCTAATATAGACTTAGTAAAAGACATAGGTATTATATCATTCTACAGTGAATTTGAAGCTATAAAAAAGTTTGCTAATACGAAGTCATTCAAAGACATTGACTTTGTTGCAATAGATAATCAAGTGGTTTTATAAGTGGTGTAGGTTATATAAGGGATAACCTCAGAAGAGGGGTAATGGGGTGCATTACCCCCTATTATTTATAGGTAGGAGTGAAATCAATGAACTATGATAGTTTAATTCTTAACTCAAAATTGAGACTAAGTGCTGAGCGTGAGAAAATAAGAATGGTCGATGACCTTACAGAGCGTATTATAGCACTTGAACAGTCTAATAAAGAACTCGATGAAAAGTTTGGTGTGTACTGTAGGGCAAGTTCTATTTTGGGTTCGGTAGCTGACAAGAATACTGAAACAAAGATAAACGCAATAACAGGGGTAATCAACAAAGCACTTGCACTTCTTTTCCCTGACGGTTCAAGAAAAATTGAATTAAAGCAAACAATGTACCGTAACATATACCCTCATTTTAATGTAACACTTACAGTAGAGGATGGTAAGACGAGAACATTCAAACAGTCGGGTACAGGTTTGGCTCAGGTAGTATCATTTCTTTTTACAGCTTGTCTTATAGACGCAAGGGGTGGACGCAAGGTAATGGTAATGGATGAGTTACTTAATGGTTTACATCCTGACGCAAAGGGTGTTGTTAAAGACCTAATGTTAGCACTGTCAGATAAGTTTCAATTCATCATCGTAGAATACGGTCTAAACATCGGTAAGCAGTATGAAGTAAAGAAAACAGGGGGTACTTCAACTGTTCTTCCTATTGATTATAAATATTATGATACGTCAAACGAACAAAATGTAGGTGAACAGGCGTCAAATGAACAGGTGTTAAATGAACAGGTGTCAAATGAACAGGTGGTGACAGTGTGAAAACAGTAAAAGTATACCATAATAGTTCGGGATACAAAATTAAGGATAGTACCACAAAAGAACGACCACTTGTAACTATATCAGTGAATGAAAACGACCCTGTTTATATTTTCTGCTACAATGACATAGAAATACCTTTTCAGGATTTGGACGCATTGAAGGACAGAGCAACACAAGAAATTAGGCGATACTCTGTTTCAATAGTTGTTTTCAAACCCTCTGAAGGGGTATTTAAGGAAAGTGCAAGAATGTATATCAACAGGATAGGTGCTGACTGTATATCTTTTACAGACGATATTGACTCTAATATACTTGGTATTTATGAGTTCATCAGAAGTAAGAAAGGTTGTGACTCTGATGAAATGTAAAGTATACCAGGATAAAGAGACTGACGTTTGTTTCAAAGTTGTCAAAGACGGGGTAGAAGTCAGTAACAGTTTTGAATTATTAAAGGAAATTGATATAGACGAAACAAGACCTGTGTATGTTGTTGAACACCAATTAGGAAGTACAGTGGACAATATGTCACTTGCAATCATAACTCAGGAATTTGACGATATTATAGATTATGTTTATAACACTTCAAATTCACTATTAACTTCAGTAGCAAGTTACAAAGTTGAGGTTCTGTCATGCATCTCAGGTTCATTTGACGAGGTAGCCTCGTTTGAGATATATCCTTTTATTTTAGCACCGTCTTATACATTAACATTTAGGGGTTGCACAATATCGAATTATGCACAGATTATAAACACCTATAACAAAGCTGTATGTATAGCTAACGCTATATCAAGGAACTTCAATGAATAAATTAAGGTTCATAGTACCGATAATATGTATTTTAATAATATTAACATTTGGTGTATTATTAATTGTAATAAACCAACAAAACATTCACAGGTGGTGGAAAACAACCACAGACTCAGCTTATGGGGTAGTACGTGAAGTCACAGTTGTAACATACAATGGTAACGAATTATGGCACTATGTTGGTAAAGTAGACATATATCAAAGTGGTAATGAAATCATAATAGATGACGAACAAGGTTTACGTCATAGTTTCATCAATGTGTCGATTGTATCACATGAAGTGGAGGTAGACTAATGGAAGACGAAGACTTCATCATATTTGATAGCGAGGAGGACAAAATGAACAATAGTAAGAATAAATGGACATCAGTAATTGTACCGATAACTTTAATTTTCATAGCACTATTTTTAGTTGCAATTTTGATAGTTGTATGTAATGGTAAAGATAGATCAGAAATAGTGGGTAATACAAAGTCAATTGATGATATACCTTTAACATATCAGCAAATTCGGGTGTATCGTGAAGCTGACACCCTATGGAAATATAAAGGTGACGCAGCAATAGTATCAGAAGGTAATTTAGTAATTGTTAAGGACTCAGCTGGACGTTATCATAGGTTTGCAAATGCTTACGTATCTGCTCATGAGCTGGATAGGAACTCATCATCGTTAGATGGTGCATATAATGAAGACACAAATAAATCTGATGTATCAGAGGAATCGCAGGTATCTTCAAATGCACCTGTGGAGTCCTCAAGTGTACCTGAAGAATCTTCAAAAACGGAAACTTCTCAGGTATCAACCACTTCTCAGGTATCAAGAACCGCTACAACGTCAAGATAAATAATTTCCACAATTTGGATATTTTGTATAACTAAGGTATGCACATTGTGGGTTCTTTTTATAAATCAAACAATTTTCCAAATTTTACAAAAAAGTTTTAAACTTAGTGTTGACAGTTAAGGACATTTGTGTTATAATATATTTGTAATCAAAAAAGCAAAGGAGAAATCAAAAGTATGAAAGAACAAGTAGTAAACAATGTAATGTCTGTTGATGAATGTACGGACAAGGCTATGTCAATCCTTATGGGGTTTGACCTTGAGGAAAAGAAACGCAATAAAGGGGTAGCACCGAAGGCAATTGCAAGTATTGCTGCAATGGCTATTGCAACAACTATTCCGATGTCAGTTTCCGTTTCCGCTGTTGAACCTGAAAAAGACGATATAGTTGAACCGACAACCTCAGTCAAGAAGGTATTCACTACTTCAACTTCGGCATCCACTGTTACACAGGTATCTAATACGGTATATACCACCGATTATCTGAGAGCACGTCTTGCTCCGTCACTTGATGGTGAAATCGTAAGGGTTTATGAACCAAATACAGCTGTAACAATGGAAGTTTACGACCCTGAATGGTCACTTGTTAGTATTGGTAATAATCATTACTATATGGCTACGGAGTACCTTTCAGAAACAAAAGTCGATTATAAAGGGGTAGTTGATACTTCATCCGATAGTGATAATGATGACGAAATGGCACCAGATTATCTGGATGATGGGGTAGATTTTGAGGACGATGCTGAAACAGACGGTTACACATCTTGGGACTCATACACCAACGATACTTCATATGAAAATGATGAAGAGGAAACAGTGTATGTAGATAGTACTGACGCATTTGTTTCACCATCTGAACTCAGAAATATGGGTATTGTGTCTTATGGAGATTACCGCTATACATGGTATTCAGAACTCGCACTCCCTGGTGAAGGACTTGATATCCCTGGACGTCACGTTGATGAAAACGGGTATGTATGTGATGAAAATGGCTACATATGCCTTGCAAGTGACTCTTTGGATAAAGGCACAGTGATTTACACACCGCTTGGCAAGGACGGTAAAGTTTATGATTGTGGACCAGGTTCAGACGATATTCTTGATGTCTATGTATCTTGGTAAGAAAATGTAGGAAGTTGAAAGAGGGTGTACTTAAATGTATACCCTCTTATTGTATTATAGGTGATTATTTCACAGTAATTTTTAAGAAATGAGGTAATTTTATGAAAACAAGAGCATTTGTAGAAGCACTATCAACAGCTATTGGTAACGACCTTAGTGACTTCAAGGTACGAGTAAACAGAGGTGCAAAGGGGGTAGTTGATTCAGTAACAATAATGTTTCGTGAGAAGAACGATGAGAATGGTGAAAGCACCCTTGGTAGATACGCTTCTATGTGTAAACTTCTTGAACACTTGGGTTCTGTTATGACACGTTATTCTGAAAGCATTGAACTTACATCAAAACCAAACTTTATGTCTGATTTTGCGAAATTCAACAAAGAAACGAGACTTGTTTTGGATGAGCTGCGTAAGACTTCAAAATTGTGGAATATTAAAGATACGGGCGGTTACACATATTTAAGTTATACCGTAAGCAGTGACTACAGGTTCATTGGTGGTTTCATGTCTGATGTTCATACAATTAAAGAATCCGAGTGGCGTAATTGGATATCATCGGCAGATGCTAATAACATCATTAATTGTATGATAGACGATTATATTTCAAAAGTCGGTTCAAAAATGAAGAAGGTGGTATAATGGGGTAAATACTTTATCTGTTTTAAAAATTACTTGTAAACGAGTGATTAAAGCACAAATTATGGCAGATTTACAACTTGGAAAGTTTGACTTTACAGCAATCAAAGGTTATTCTTACCATATTTGTGAGTTTCTATCTTGTGACTTTTGTGTAGAGTTAGAAACTTGGGCTGAGAAAACTGCAAAATCGATGTATGGAAAATACATTAACTCAAAGCATAGTGAGATGATAGCTTATGATGTATATTCACAGGAAGCGAAGGAAATAGCATCAGCATTTATTGATAAGGACATTGTGTTATTTGGTACTTTAAATGATGCTGCACACTATGAAATTATAACTTGTCAATATTTAGATTTGCTTGAAAGTTATTGGTTAAGAGTACGATTGAATTTATTTATACAAGACAAGCTTAAAAAGATACATCAATAATATCAATTATTTGGGACTATTATTCACATAGTAGCCCCAATTTTTTATTGATTTATTATTGAGGTGATAGTCAGGAATGGTTCTCTTTTGGCTGAGAATCGTCTGTAATCAATTTTTAGTAAAAAATCAAGTAAGTTAGTGTGGGGTAAAAAAATCGTTCACAGTGGCGCACAGCTCATTTCTCATTAATTGGTAGTTATTGGCAAATGAAAAATATCTGTCAGAAGTCAATTTTTGATTGAGAAAATAACAACTTAAATCTATAATTAAGTAGGGTATTGAATCAAATCAAAATTGACGAGGTGATTAAATGCGTACTCATATAAATAATAAAGTATATGATACTTCTACGGCAAAACAAATATTTCTTGTTGCTAATGAATATTCTAAGAATGATTTACGTTATCAGGAAATAGGTGTTTTTAAGAAACAAACTGGTGAATACTTTTTATATCAGTTTATGGCACAGAGAGGTATTATATCACCCTTAAGTTATGCTAAGGCAAAAGAGTTTACAGGTATATACGGGTCAAATGAGGAATATAACAAAGAATTTGGGTTAGTCGTTGACACCACAACAGTTTCTTCAAGATTCGATTTACCTTTAGATGTAAAGAAAAAACTTGAGATATTAGCTTCAAATCGTGGTCAGTCAAGGACTCAGGTTCTTATTGATTTAATAAGGAGTGTGTAATGAATGGAAACAGCAAGTAGACATGACAAGTTAAAAGCAGCATTGTACCCCGGTAAGGATGCGAAGTCCCTGTTTAATTCAGTAGCAAGTGGTACTACAATATCGGGTTGGTCACCGCATAATCTTAGGCGTGTTGTAATAAGTGAAAACCATATTTTTATTCAGTGGTATATAACAAGTAAGGATACTCCAAACTTAATAGATTTAGTCAAAGTATACCCAGACATAAATCAACGTGACTTGGAAGCTGGTACTAGTGTACCATCATTACTTGATTTATTATTTAAGAAAAATTACGGTAGACAATTTTCAAATATAGAGGAAGTCATATTTTTAGACTATATAAACGAAGACTTATACCTAAAGGATATAGCTAATTTAAGTAGTAGACAGTACGATTTTTCAGCATATTCGCATTTAACATACATATCTAAAATTAGTGGTGTTACACCAGAAGTAATGTACGCATTGATAAAAGGTGCGACATGGGGTAAAACAGTTACAGAGTGTATTGAAAACAAGTCATCAGTTCAAATATTGTATAATCCAAAAGGTCAATCAAAAACGCAGGTAAGAAACGCAATGACCTATAATAGGGGGTATTATTCACTTGATGACAATTTAAAAGTTACTATAGATAAGTATGAAGCACAATTTGTCGCACAAACAGCACGGGAAAAGAAGGATAGTATCAGACTTTCATATAGTAAGCTTAGTGAGGTAATGCCAAAAGTTCCTGTAAATAAGGAAGATCCAAGGTGTGAATACACATGTTCATACAATTCTATGGTATTAGATATAATCTACTTAAAAAGGGCATTTGAATTTGTGAATTTTAAGTTGTCAATCACAAAACCATTATTGGAGGCTTGTTTATACTATAAAAATAAGTATAAGAATATACCTGAGGACTTATTACCAACTGAAAAATTAATTCGTAGTAAATCTTATAAAGGATTTGGGCGACCTATTACAGCTGACGATAACACAAGTAAAGAGTTTGAGTTGTTAAAAAATCTAAAGGAACTTTGTGAACCATTACAGATATCTTTCGCAAATGTAATTGACAATAATTTGGAGTTATGTATCACTTGCGTTTTAAATGTACTTCGTAGTATTTATTATTCACACATGATTGCATATTTTGGTGACAAGTTTCCGCCGGAATACTGGGTTTTTCACAGTATGATATTCACAGAGTGTGATGTTAACTGTATTCGACAGTTAGGTAACAAATTTAGAAATGTAAATTTCTTTTTATTAAATAACGTAAGGAAAACGACATCAAAGGATTATCTAACAGTTTGTGCCATTGGTGAGGGTGGTCGGACATTACGTGTATATGAGATGTTCAAAGCCCTTAACGAAAGATTAGAAACAGAAGGGGTAGCTGAAGACATCGATGAAGAAGAAGATGAAGATGATACATGGGTTGATGAAGATGATGATACATGGGTTGATGATGACTCAGACGATGAGGATGACGACTCAGACGATGAGAATGATGAGGGCGATACATGGATTGATGATGACGATAACTCAGACGATGAGGACGTAGTTAATACTGATAACTCTCAATACTCAAGTTTGATTACCGCATTAAATCAAAAATACACCTTTATAGACTCATCAAAATTCAAGGATATAGTAATGGAACGTCTATCAATAAATGACATAGCGTCTATTTCGGAGGCGAACCAAAAAGAGTTTTACTCTGTATACATTACTTCATTCTTATATTTAGTATTATATGAACGTATAAATAGTGTTGTACGTGTAGCACGTCCTATGGTTCAATTAATGATAGAGACGCAGGTTAATTCTCCTATATCTTACGATGATAGAGAGATTGAAATAATCAACAAGTACAAAAATTTAGGGGAAAATTGTAGCAGTTCTAATAGTTTTTCATTTGCACATAAAATATCTGTTGAAGAACAAAAAGCAAATAGGGACACATTAATTCCCCTACTTAAAAACATAGTAGAAAGGGTGGTGGGGTAAAATGGCTCAAGAAGGCATGGTTTCAATAGTTCACGGTATTTTAGACTATGTTGTAGCACAACAGTCACGTGATGGTTCTACTGTATATTCGGAGTTTGAAACTGAATTGAATACATTTATATACCCACAAGCTTCAAATATTCATTTATCATTTTTACAAGATTATAAACTTGCTTGTAATATCATAGCTTTTGGTATATTGCGAATAGCACGTATGAATAAGAAGGAAAAATCAGATAGATTTAAGTCTGTACTTGATGTTCCTGCAGATGTCGAGCCTATTCTTAAAAAGATAATAGGTCTTGACTCGTTTACGCTTGATTATTGTTCAGCATTATTAGGTATAAAATTTAATATTGTTGACTTTGATGGTTCTTGTAAGCAACAAGAGGTTGTATATGATAAACTTGCTGATATGTTTGGTACAATAGGTATGTTATTCAACTTTACACCTGAAAATGTATCGAAGGTATCGGTGCATAAAACTGAGGTTGATTCTCTATTTGACCGTTTAAAACTTATAGTTGAACGAAATGAGTTATCTGCGCCATACGGTGTAATGTATTATAGGGATAATCAGGGGTATTTTCTTAAACCAACAACATCTGAAAACTCTGAATTTTATCCGTTTAAATTAAATTATTTTGTAGATTATAAACGGGGTATAATCCCATCTACCGTGGTAGAAGAAAATAATATTTCTCAGTTATTTACAGATTATTTAACTACCTCAGAACCCGGAGAATTTATTTTCTACGATAGTAACTCAAGTTCAACTGTTAATTTACCTGATAACAACGGTAAAGTTAAGTTTTACCCTATATTTATAGCATCATTAATTTTCAGGCAGAAGATGCATTGTAAGCAAGTAGGTACATCTGGGGATAAATCAGGTGCAATGTGGTATTTAGACCCAGAACGTATGAAGAAAGATGACTACATTGAGTGGTTGTCAAACTTCTTCTATAATCGTATGATGCCGGCTGTAATAGGGAGTATACCTGTTGAAAACTATTCATCTATATGGTTATCTGTTACAAAGTCGCTCACATCTTATGTATATCTTGAGGATTACAAAGGGGTAGCAAAAGTATCACTTATATTTAGTTTTGGTGAAAAGAGTAAGGATATAAGTATACGTTGTAAAGCTATATCTGACCAGATATTAGATATTAGTAACGGAGCCTTTGGTTCTTCACTGTTTCCAGGTAAAACATTGGAAAAGATTGATAGTAGGTTTTTAAGTCAATCGTCACAGGATTATTCGGGGTACATTATAGCCTTTACTGCAGACAAAACTGCATATTATGCACTTACATCATTTGCATATAAGACCTATGCTCAAATGATGGAAAACAATAAGGAAATTTCACTTAAGAGTTTGTTTGTTGGTAAAACAAAAGATGACCAATTATTGAGTGTGGATTTATCGGGTAACACGACTCATTCAATGTATATCACCGCAGGTTCTCGTTCAGGTAAAGGTGTTTTAACCTTAAACTTATTAGCAGGTTTGATATATAGTGGCTGTCCACTTATATACCTTGATAATAAACCAGACATGGCAAGTATGCTATGGCAGATGGAACGTGAACTAAACAATGGAGTGGTTGATATAAATTCTGATGGTACAGCTAACCCAAATTATAAACGTATATTATCTATCGAATCACTTCGACCTACGAAAAAATTCCCAAAAGATGATAATAACGTTCTTGGTTTTAACTCTACTCGTGTTAAATTAGCATATCAACATGCACAAGCAAATTGTCCATCAGAATTTAAGACTTTATCTATTGGTGCAAAAGCGTTTATTTCATATGCTAAAGCTGTACAATTAGCTTTTGTTGTAGCACAGTCACCATCAACATTTGGTGTAAGTCAAGATTCTAAATTAGTTACAATAATGGACGAGTTAAATAATGCTACTGAAAGTTTGGATGCTTGGGTTGATACTTTTGGTTTATCTAAAGCATATAAGGATTTAAGGTACACACTTCCTGAAAAGTTAAAAGGTACTCCTGAAGGTAAATTTTTTGAGTTATTAAATGACCTCACATCAAGTTGGAATTTAGGTAGAAATGCATGGTTTACTGATACAGGTGGTGCTTTATTCATAGAAATAGCACAAAAGTTAAGTGCAGGGGGTAACACCTCAGGTGGTGGTAAGACTGTAACTAAATCTTTTATGGCAAACATGATACAATGGGCACCTTATAAAATTTTTGGTAAGAACGGTAATATGAAAACTGGTGTTGATAAGGCTGATATGACCGCATTTACTACCAATAATGAAGAGGGCAAACTTTTAGCATATAATGAGGTACAGGGTGCAGGTGGTTCTACGGATAAAGCAACTGGCGAGGAACTTACAGCATTAGATGGTTGTAGTCGTAGGTTTATATTTACGTCTGACAGTGGGTATAGAGTGTTCGCTCCTTTGTTCACACTGAATAGAAACGATTTACTTTTAGCAACTGAGAGTATAGCGGAACAAACAATCAGTGGTAACCCTCCTGTAATAGATGATGCACTTATTCATAAAATAGCAACAAACCAGCGTTGGGCTAAGTCAAACGTTGGACCTTTCCTTGATATTCAAGAGGGTAATCACAATGACCCAGAAACCGTTATAAAAGCGGAGATTGTTGAAAAACAGCAAGATGGCACATATACGTTAAATGAAAAAATTGGTTTTATGGGTCTGTTACGTATGCTACTAAATTATGACGATGCTAAAATTCTCAGTACATTGTCACGTGGTTACGATATTTGTTGGGAAATATTAACTGCATCAGGAATTGCTCAGGAACATGGGTATACATTCGTTGAAGAATATCTATACGACCTTAGACCTGATACTATATACTCAAGCTCGGAAATTGTAGAACGCATGCAGAGTGGTTTACAGGCAGGTTCAGGTGCGTCAAGTTTTAACACAGGTGACTTCAATAATTCGGGGTATGACGAATATGCAAATCCGACCCAAAATTCAGATATGTCAGAACCTGATTATGAAGATAATTCAGATGTCGAACCCATTCGTGGTACTTCGGAAACAACTTCAGCTCCATTACCAAACCCATTTCAAACATCAGGTAATACATGGGGTACTCAGCAAAATTCAGACGAAACACTCGACCCTGAAGGTGACTGGGATAATAGTGAGTTTGATGACGGTTCAGAGGATAATTATGGAGGTCAAGAAACTACAGAGCAACCCATCAGTGGTTTCGGAGCACCCACAGGAACTCCGATGGGAACACCGATGGGAACACCGTTTGGAACTCCGATGGGTTCACCACAACCTGTCCCGCCGGCACCTGATTATTCAGGTATACCAACATATGATAAACCATTTGTACCTCTAGACCTTGAACTCGACTTTGGAAAAGGGGTATATGGTGGTTATAATTCAGTTCGTCACTACAGTGAGGTATTAGTTGAATGTATTCGTGAAGCTATGGGTGACCTAAATAGAGTAATTAAATTTGAGGTTCAGCAAGGTGGTCATATAGTTGTAAATGGGGTACATATAGCACCATCAATTCAACAAAGTCAGCTTGAAGCTTTACCTTTAGATATACGTGCTCGTGTATCACAGGGGATGTGGATAGATATATTTCATTTTGCGGACTTGTATAAATTTAAAAATCTGGCTTACCTTAGTGTAGATGACATTGACTTAGCATATACGAAGTTGAGAACAGAGATTGGCAAACCTACATTCTTAAAGGTAAAAAATAAACTTGCAAGAAAGACGAGTCTTGAAATATTGATTATAGCCGGTCAGGTTATAGATGAAACACCTGAAAGTACTGAGCAACAAACAATTAACGAAAATTCACATAATTTCTCGTCAGCATGTAAAAATGGCTTTAGTAAAATAGCATCCGCAGGTTCTGCATTAGGACATGCTTGTGGTCGTATATACTCAAGTAAAGTTTGGCAATCACCTGTTGGTAGATTTGCAAAAGGTGCAGCAACTGTAGCTGGTGTTGGTGTTGGTTTATCATTAATGGGTGGTATTCTCGGACTGTTGGGTGTGTGGGGTACTCTTAATTTGGCACTAGTCGGTGGTGGGGGTATCTACAACGCTATAAGAAAACGTAAAAAGTAAACAAATAAATCACCAGTTGTCTTGGCAACTGGTGACACTAATTTTGGGGTGATAACATGAAATGTAAAATAATCGGTATAATAGAGTTAAATGATAATACCTTAGGGTATAAGATTTTAGACATGAACGGTAACTGTATAGACATCGATTTGGAAACTGCAAAGGCATACATAGCAAACGGAATAATAACAAATGCACTCTTAAGTAATGGTAATATACGTATATCAACCTTTGATACTTCAAAACTACCGAGGTTCACTCCTGACGGTCGTGGAAGTTATGAAAATAGCATTGTTGTATTGTATGCACTTGAGTGTGGTTTGGTTCACATAGGGTTTAATATTTTATTACCTCTTGGTAATATTAAGACAATATCTATGGAATCTGCTGTAGATTTAAGAAAAAGAGGTATTTCGTTTTTAAATGCTGGGCTACATAATAATAAACTTGTAGCTACTCAGGGAAAATTCATAACAAAGCAAGTCGTTTATGAAAAAGTAAATGGGGTAATGACACCTAAGGTAATATCAAACGAGGAATACACTAATATACGTAAAGAAAGATTATCATACGATGCTAAATTCAAGGTAACACCACAGGGAAAACTATTGTGGGTAGCTCCGGATATATTAAAATCAGAAAAAATCTCTATCCCTGACACTGTTAAGATAATTGACTCAGGTATATTAAACAAGGCACAATGTAAAGTTTTAGTAATACCTTCAACAGTTAGTCGAATTAGCTCAGATAGTAATACTTTTAATTTCAATAAACTCCGTAAGGTATATGCTCGTGAACATTGGAGTTATTTGTTTAGTTCCGATAATATAGAATTTATACCAGCTGAAACAGATGACCTTCCATGGTAATTTATGCACAAATTTAGGAATTTTTAATGTTTGCTATTGACAAATTAGGACAAATGTGATATAATATAATATGTAAAAAATGTTAAAATAAAACTTTAAAATGTACCAAATGTTTTAATAATAGGTGGTGATAAAGGTGCAAAAAATTCTTGAATTAGATGTAGACGGGGTACTTTTGGATGTGTATACTCCTGTTGAGTTGTACCTCAGTCTAAACGGTCAAAATTTTTCATTTGCAGAAAACATAAAAACATGGGGTATGTCTGAATGTGGACCTGTTGTATCAAAGGAATTGAAAAAATTGATTGTAGACCCAGAGTTAAGGGGTCGGGCAACATTTTATAATGGTGCTATTGATTTCTTGTATGAAATATACAAGTATTCAAAACAGAAAAATATGCAATTAGTCCTCAATTCTCACGAGTTCCGTAGGGATACTGCAAAGGTCAAACAGCACATTATAGAAAATATGCTCAGTACATCAGGTTTTAGTGATATAAAATATAACATATCGTCAGGACTTAATAAAGAAATGCTGAATAGTTATATTTGTATTGACGATTCTATTCCTAATATCGAAACATCTAAGGCAAAATATCGTATCTTGTATGGTATGTTTCATAATACGCCATCTTATAATATTATACCTAAAGGTAGTGAACGAATAGAGGGGTATGACAACATTTTAAGGAGGGTGAGTGAGATTGAATAGTATCGAGGCTCGTAGTATTTTAGGATTAGGGGGTACATTTAATGAAAGTGACTTAAAAAAGGCATATAGAAAGGCTGCTGCAAAAGCTCATCCCGATACTGGGGGTAGCTCAGAACAATTTAATTTGGTTAATACCGCTTATGAATTTCTGAAGGACGCAGGTTCTGGCGTATTCAAAATGCGGATAACACATAAATCATTATTTAATATTCAAAGAAAGGTTTGATTAACATGGCTAATAAGGAATTTGGTAAGTATACTTGGACATATCCGAGTAAGAACGTTAAGAATTTTAAGGGTGCTGTTCAGGAATACGATGCTACTGATGGTTCAAAGATTGCTATTGCATTTACTACTGATGGTGCTTATGTACTCAAGGACGATCAGGGTTATTTTGGCACTCTTGATTATGCAGGTAGAGGGGGTATCTTCTCAAAGGGTATGGACACCATTACCGATTATAACGAAACAATTCAGCTTGGCTCTGTTTACATTTCGGAGGATGGTCAGTCTGTCGAGGGTGCCGACGTTTATGACGCCATTGACGACATGCCGCTCAAGGACATTGGGTACGTTAAGACTGATGTTAAGAACCGTATGATTGCGTGTGGTGGTTTCGGTCTTTTTGATGTAACATCAATGAGATAAGAATAAACGTATGGGCATACTGCTATACTTAAGGCAGTATGCCTATTTTGTTATTAAATTACAGTTGGGGGTCTTTGAAATGAATAAAACTGTCATAGTTATAAATGGACGTGGCGGATGTGGTAAAGACACATTAGTCGACGCAGTCAAAAAAGTGTATAAGGTAATGAACGTATCGTCTATCGACAAAATAAAGGAAATAGCAACATACTGTGGATGGAGTGGTACAAAGGACACTGCCTCAAGAACATTTCTTGCAAGGCTAAAGCAACTTTGTATTGAGTACAATGATTTACCCCTGAATGATATTCTTGAAAAGTTTAAGACATTTCTTGATAGTGATAATGACATTATGTTTGTGCATATACGTGAGGGCTCAGAGATTGATAAATTAAAGGCACATATTCCGACATTGAAAACGATATTAGTTCACCGTGACGAAACAGATAATGCACTTTATACAAATAATGCAGACCTTAATGTTGAGGATTACACCTATGATTACGTATTCAGTAACAATGGTGAAATTGAACATTGTCAATCTTTGTTTGTAAAATTAATAAAAGAGATAGTTGTATCTTAACAAAAGGTGGAATTTTTATGTTATTTATACTCAAATGTATTGTAACAGCGGAGCAAAAGAGTACCGCTGATAATATGGTTGATAACTGGGTGAGTGCCTACCTATTATCTGAATTGCGTAGCAGGATTTCAAAAGGGTTCAAAATCAGTGAAGATGACAAAACCATATTGAAGCAAATATTCAACTATGAGTTGGACGACCACCTGTTCTTTATCGCAAAAGGTGATTTAGGGGTAGAGGAACATGAGTTTATTGTTGACAACCTTGAAAGTTGTATCAATACACGAGATGTTGTTAAATATAACGAATATACTCAGTTACCTATAATTGAAGAACTTCCACAGTTGCCTGACATTGTAAAATGTTTTAATACATTAACTGTGTTATACCATGAGGCTGAAAATCTTGGTGAGCATGTTGATGCTTTTAAGGAGTGGTATTCTGTTCATCATATCGACATGTGTAATTATTTAAGTAATGGTTCATTTTGGGTTCGTGTTTTAGAAAATTTTGTGAATAACCACAGTAGTGGTGATTTTGATACTGGTTTTGCAAAGCATTTAATATCTGGTTTTAATTCTTATATTACAAGAGTTAAAGTAATATACAATTCTGAAGGTGTTTACGATAAGTATACGCATTGTGTAAATGTAGATTAAGAGTAGACTTGAATTTTAATCAATTTATTTTTGGTACATAATAAAATATTTGTGAGGTTGTGGTGTAAATAAGCAAGGTTTAGAGTATTAAGGTCGAAAAAAGCATTAAAATCGGGGTACATTAGGAAAATGGTATTTTCAACAAGTCAGAAAAGTATTGCACAATTATAGATTATGCTATTGTAACATTTTTGATACATTTTATCTCATAAATAATACATGAAAAATTGAAAATTTTGGTTGTGACCTTCGGAGTAAAATCTGGGGGTCTTTTTTTTTGTTACGTTTTAGATGGTTGTGTGTAGTCATTGATAAACAGTTGAGAGGTAATACGGAGTCGTTGTTTTTGGAAAATTAGTAATGGGGGTAGTACGAAGCTGGTGTTTTTGGTAAATTGAATTAATGATATAATACGGAGTTTAGTTTTGGTAAATTATAGGTAGATTATATTATACGTGTATTATTTTTGGTAAACAATTGCTAAGTGAATTATTTCAGGTCTGATTTTTAGTAACTTATAGTTATATACAGCTTATGTGTTCAGTAGATTCAGCTTTTGGTAAATTAACAAGTGTTCATATTTTGGTAATATATAAAAGTAATAGACACTGGATATATAATTTTTGGTAAACTTAATCAAGTGTGAAAACATTATATTAAAAACTACGACAGTGATAAGAAAAACCATAGAAAAATAGATAATTTATGGGGTTACATATTTAAAATTTAGCAAAGATCAAGTTTATATTTACATTATTGACCTGTATAATTGTTCTATTCATAAATTGTGAAAATTGGGGTATTTCTGCTAAATACTTACAAAATTCAGGTACAATTTTTTGGTAAATAAGTACATGAGTGATTTTTGGTGGTCTGTAACAAATGGGGTAATTTTGACCTGTCATTTTTAATGACATTTTGGAAAAGGTTTAGTATGATTTCTAATAAAAAAGACTCATTTTCTAAATAGTTATTGATTGAATCCATAAAATAGTAGTTAGTTTCCAATAAAAAGGTGTATATGACCAAATAATAGGTGTTATGTTCTAAAAAGAGGTTTTATTTGACTAAATATAAAGACTATATTTCTAAATGAAAAGACTTATTATCTAAAAAATTATTATATTAGACCAAAAAAGAAGTATAATAAACTAAAAAGATATAGATAATTTCCAAAAGTTACTACAATAATCTAAAAGTTTTAAGTTGTTTTCCAAAAGTTACGTTGTTATTTTCCAAAAGTTAATAACATATAAACCAAAACTAATACATGAGTTTAGTACATCAGTAAAATTTTTGGTCTACATAAGCAAAAATTTATAGGTTACTTGATGCTCTCGTACCCCCGAATGTCTGAAAATGTCATATTAAGCAAAATTTTGGTCTACATTTTGGTAAAATTGTGAAAATTTAATGAGTACATTGGTTAAAAATTGTTATAACTTAGGGTTTTTACTTCATTTGGTAAGTTATACTCGTTTAATTTTAATCTTATAATTGTTTCAATCAGGACTTTGTGTCGTTTGTTGATTTTGTTACATGTTAATATTTAGTTTACCCCTTGTTATTAATCAATTTTTAGCTTTTGTTCTTTTGTCTTATTTTGTTGTTTATTTATACTTGTTTTCTGTTATAGTTTTATAGTTTGGTTTAATTTTTTATTTAGTACATAAATTAAAATTTTTAAGCACTAATTTTATCAATTTCATATCTTGAAGGTTGAGGGTTTGTTGTTGTTTAATTATTTGTAATTTTCATCTTTGTTTTATACTTCGGTGTACACTTCATAAAATTATTGATAACTGTTCCACTTGATATGTTTAGCTCAGGAAAAAATAATCGTTTAATTTGGAAATTTATGTAATAACCTAAGTTATAAATTGTTAATGACATTTAGGTTTTATGTTAGTATATAATTAGTTTCTGAAGTAAAAAGAAAAATCGTAGTTGTTAATACAATAAACGGAGTAGTAAAATTGTTTATCACTTTTAAGTCTTAAACGAGGTTAATTCTCTAATCACTTTTTAAATTTATAAATCACTTTTAAGTCTTAAACGAGGTTAATTCTCTAATCACTTTTAAGTCTTAAACGAGGTTAATTCTCTAATCACTTTTTAAATTTATAAATCACTTTTAAGTCTTAAACGAGGTTAATTCTCTAATCACTTT